>SXGT01216586.1_pt1 | contig 59256 bp, 47 predicted proteins | sample 3176221 | NCBI WGS metagenome assembly SXGT01 (sample SAMN11356862, study PRJNA531348) | freshwater metagenome | isolation source: freshwater sample F1-120 | place: China: Fuxian Lake, Yuxi | collected 2017-12-25 | reverse complement strand
GCGCCATGGTGCGCACGGGCCATCCTGACGCAGCTGCGTTGATCCTCGACGACTGGCGGCACACCAAAGACACCGACCAAGGCAAGGACCGTTCCTCTGTCCTTGCGATGCTCGAACTGAGTCGCCGCTCGCAGGACGAGACGGTGCGCGCCGCGATGCGAACGATGGCGAGCGCGGAGTCGATGTTTCCGGACACACGCGGGCGATTGCTGCTCGCGCTGTTGTCGATGAAGGACGAACAGGCGCTCGATCTGACCTTCGCCTACTCGCGGTATCCGATCCGCTCCAAGCATCCGTACGGCGGCGAGGACGCATTCGAAGGCAAGCCGTTGGCGTGGCTCGTGCAGAAGACGCCGAAGCCCCCGCATCCGTACTCGGAGGCCGAAGTGCTTGGCCTGCTCGAACGTGTCGGCAAGGCCGATGCGCAGCTGCTGGCGCCGCATGACGTTTCTGGCGAGCTGGTGGCGGACCGCATGCTGATGGAATTGGTTCGTTGCCAACCGATGAGGTTTCCGTTCCAGAGCGGATACGTCACGTGGACAGAGACCGTGATGAACCTCGTCAATTCACGAGACAACAAGGGACCGCTTGCCGATCTCGTTCGCACGGCACTCAGCGAACCGACCGGAAGCTACGACCTGATCAACAAGGCCCACTCGGAGACCATCCGTGCGTTTGCCGAGACCGTGAAAGCGCTCCTGCAAGATCCTGAGGAGGAAATGACCTCCCTGGCAGTGGATCGGCTGATCAGTAACGGCGTCGCAATCGACCTTAAGGAGCTGCTTGCCCATCGGCATCCGCGAGTTCGCCAACACGTCTTCCGTGAACTGACGCGTAGCAACAAGACGATCGCCATCGACGTGGTCCTGCGACTGCTCACGGATCCAGATCCCTACATTCGTGAAGACGTCTGCAGGCACACCCGCGACCGCGCGCTTCCCGAAGCCATCCCGGGCTTGCTGGCACTCTTGCGCGACCCAGATGGGAGAGTGCAGGAGGTCGCCACCGAAGCCCTGACCCGAATCCGCTTCGTGCACGAACAGCAATCCCACTGGGAACGCATCACCAAGGGCCTCGACGCATCACCTTCGAGCGCCGTCGAGAAGCTCCTCCTGCAGAGCAAGCCCGGTGCCGGAAAGGAACAGCGCCTGCTCGCGATCACCTCGCTCGGCACCCTCGGCGTGCCGGAAGCGCTGCCCTTCCTGATCGACTGGACGAAGGACGCCGACGCCGAGATCCAGAAGGCCGCCAAGGGCGCGATCACCCAGATCCACCTGCAACCCAGGAAGTGATGCGCCGAACGGCCGATGGCGCGGCCTTTTGCTGACAAGTTGCCGCGGCAACGTGCCGAATCGGGGCGGGCTCGTATCATCCCCGCCCCCGATGCAAGCACGTATGCGCTGGCTCACGTTCACAGCCTTCCTGTTCGTTCTGCTGGCGCCGCTTGCGGCCCAGGACGGAGCCCTCACCCTGACCGCGGCATTCGAGCCGGCGACGGCCAAACCCGGCGACAAGGTTGTGCTGGTGCTGTCCTGCGACGTCACCGAAGGCTGGCACGCCTACGGCACGCTCGAGAAGACCAACACGCCGGTCAGCCTGACGGCCGAGAACGTGAAGGCCAACGGCCTCGAACTGGACGGCGAGCCGCAGATCCCGCCGGGCATGCGCAAGATGCACGGCAACCTGCCGACGTTCCCGCTGCCGAACCAGTTCAAGGTCAAGCAGCCGATGAAGCTGCCGGCCGGCCTCGCCGCTGGCGAGATCACGGTGACCGGCGAACTCGACTACGGCATCTGCAACGACACCGGTTGCCTGCCGCCGGACAAGGCCGCGTTCACCGCGAAGCTCGTCGTCACTGCCGGTGATCCGGCGGCGATGCCGACCACGACCAAGCCCGGCCTGCAGCTCGCTCCCGACGAGAAGGTCACGATCGCGGCGAAGTTCGAGCCGGCAACGGCGCGCGCTGGCGAAGTGGCGACGCTGGTGCTGACGGTCACGGTGCACGACCACGCCTGGCATGCGTACGGCGCGCTGGAGACCGAGCAGACGCCGGTCGGCCTGCCAGCCGACAACGTCGACGCTGGTGTGCTCGAACGCATCGGCGAGGCGGACGTGCCGCCCGGCACACCGACGGAAAAGGCCAACAAGACCACCTACCCGCTGCCGCCGGTGTTCGAGGTGAAGCAGGCGTTCCGCGTGCCAGCGGCCACCAAACCGGGCGTCGTCGACGTTTCCGGAGCGCTCGTCTACCAGATCTGCGACTCCAGGGTGTGCGAACCGACCTCGCAACTCGACTTCGAAGTGAAGCTCACGGTCGAAGCCGGCGACGCGCGCGCCGACCGCACTGCCGCGCCCGCTGCGCCGCCGAAGGAGGATCCCCCGAAGCAAGACACGCCGAAGCAGGATCCGCCGAAGCCGACGAACGGAACCGGGGAATCGTCCGCGGACACCGGCACGAAAGAGAACCCGTACATGAACTGGTGGGTGCTGATCCTCGCCTGCATCGGTGGCGGCCTGTTCGCCCTGGCGATGCCGTGCACCTACCCCATGATCCCGATCACCTTCAGCTTCTTCACGAAGCAGGCGGAGAAGCGCGGCGGCAACGTTCTGTCGCTGGCCATCACCTATGGGCTCGGGATCATCGTGATGTTCGTGTTGGTGGGCGTGCTGCTGTCGACGGTCATCCTCGACATCGCCAACCACTGGGCCACCAACTCGGTGATCGGCATCGTGTTCTTGCTGTTCTCGTTCTCGCTGTTCGGCTGGATCACGCTGGAGCCGCCGCAGTTCTTGCAGAGCCTCGCCGGCAAGGCGAGCTCCACCGGCGGCTATGCCGGCGTGTTCTTCATGGGCGCCGCCCTGGTGATCACGTCGTTCACCTGCACGGCACCCATCGTTGGCACGATCCTGCCGCAGATTGTCGAACTCGGCTACACGCGAGTCTCCGTCGGCATGGCCGTGTTCGGCCTGACGATGGCTCTACCATTCGTAGTGCTGTCGCTGATGCCGAGCAAAGTGCGATCCCTGCCGCGCTCGGGCGATTGGATGGAGACGCTGAAGGTCTCGCTCGGCTTCGTCGAACTCGCCGCGACCCTGAAGTTCGTGTCGATGGTCGACATCGCGCTCGACTGGAATGCCCTGCCGCGCGAACTGTTCCTGCTGCTGATCGTCGCCATCTTCGTGCTGTGGGCGATGTACCTGTTCGGCATCCTGCGCAAGGCCGGCACCGTCAACGAAGGCGTCGGCGCCGGTCGCATGGCCACGGGCATGGCAGTCGTGCTGGTGGCGACCTACTTCCTGTTCGGCGCGATGGGCTACAAGCTCGACTACTACATGACGGCGTTCGCGCCGCCCTATTCGGCGCCGCTGTCGGCGACGCGGGCGGATGCCTCGGGCGCGACCAATGACGGAAAGCCGAAGCAGAGCGCCTACCACGCGATCGTGAAGGACGACGGCGATCGCGCGCTCGAAGTTGCCAAGGCCGAGGACAAGCTGCTGCTCTACAACTTCACCGGGTTCAATTGAATCAACTGCCGCGCCATGGAAGACGACGTCTTCCTGCGTCCGGCGGTCGCCGGAACGATGAAGAAGGGGTTCGTGGAAGCGCGTCTGCACGTCGATCTGCAGAAGCACCTGACCAAGGAACAACTCGCGCGCAATCGCGAGCTGCAGAAGCAGTTCACCAAGATCCGGGCGATGCCCACGTTCGTGGTCTTCGATCCGAAGACCAACAAGGTGCTCGGCGAAGCGCAGCCCGACGGTTTCACGCCGGGCGCGCAGACGGAGAACTGGGGCAAGTTCCTCGACGCGATGAACGCGGCGGCGGGCCGGACGAAGTGACTCAGCGCTGGTAGCGACTGACTTCGACCACCCAGGTCGAAGGAGTCTCCCAGACGACCTTCTTGTCCTTGTCGAACTCGCGCACGCGCGTGTTCTCGGCCACGAGCGTGTTGCCGTTGGGCAGGCGGTCGGCGTCGCTCGGCGACGACAGGCCGTCGACCTCCCAAACGACCTTGCCGTCCGGGTCGTATTCGCGAACCACGCCTTTGTTGCGCAGCGTGACGAGCGTGTTGCCGTTCGCCAATCGATCGGCGTCGTGCGCGTTCGGCATTTCATCAAGTTCCCATACGATCGCCCCCTTCGCGTCGACTTCGATGATGCGCTCCTTCACCACGTCGGTGATCAGCGTGTTGCCGTTGGCGAGGCGATCGACATCGAACGGACGAACTTTCTTGTCGAAGGTCCAGACGATCTCGCCCTTCGCATTCACCTCGATCACGCGGCTGCCGAACGTGTCCGCGATCAGCGTATTGCCGTTGGGCAGGCGGTCGGCGTCGTAAGGGTTCTTCAAGTCTTCGAAGACCCAGACCTGCTTGCCGGTGCGCGTCACTTCTTGGACGCGGCTCACGGAGAACTCGGTGATCAGCAGGTTGCCGTTGGCGAGCGGCTCGACGTCCCAGGCGCCGAAGATCTCGTTGAGCTCCAGCGTGAGCTTGCCCTTGTCGTCGTACTCGCGGATGCGGTTGTCGGAGTAGTCGGCGATCAACGTGAACCAGGCCAACGCCGGCTTCGCTGCGGGTGCGGGGGTCGGCTTTGGCTCCTGCTTCGCTGCGGGATCGGGAGTCGGCGCGGGAGTCGGCGTGGGGGTGGGAGTCGGCGTCGGAACGGGCGTAGGCACCGGAACCGGATCCTGCGGCACCGTCGCCAGCGCCTTCTGCTCACTGCCACGCATGAAGGCAACCGCCGTCACCACACCGACGCCGACCACCAGCGCCGCGGCGAACAACCACTGCGCCGGCATCAGCGCGCGCGGCCGGGCAACCGCGAGCGGCGGCGCCCCGGGCGCCTGCAGCGCGAAGCGGATGCGATCGACCAAGGCAGGACTCGGGCCGTAGCCCGCCGCTTCGTGCAACAACGTGTCCATCTGCGACTCCTCGGCGCGCTCGCGCGCGTCCGTTCGTGGATCCTGGTTCATGACTTCTGCCTCCGTTCGACGCAGGCACGCAACGTCTGGCGCACGCGCTGCAGCAGCGTCTTCACGCCGTTGGGTTCCATGCCGAGTTCGCGCGCCAGCTCGACGCGCGAGCGTTCGGGCTCGGCCACGAGGCCGTAGCTGCGTTCGACCGCGAGACGGGCTCGTCCCTGCAACTCGCCGACACAAGCGCGCAGCGCCGCCAGCATGCCGTCGCCGTCGTCGGCTTCGCAGTCGCGGGCCCACAGCTCATCGACGGCGTCCGCGAGCAGGACCGCGTCCTCGCGATCGCGCAGATGCCGCAAGAACAGGAAGCGCGCCGTCCGGCGCAAGAACGTCGCCAACGCCGCCGGTTCGAGCCCGGTCGCGTCACGCCGCAGGGCGACAACGAAGGCTTCCTGCGTCAGGTCATCGGCGAGTTCCGGGCCGGCACCGAGCATGCGCACATAGCGCCACACCCCTTGCAGGTGCCGGCGGATCGTCGCTTCGACGGTGGCCGCTGGCGGCGGCGCCGATGCCACGTTCGCGAACAGCGAGCTCATGTCCTTCAGTGCCACAGGGGCACCGAAGGTATTCGAGAATCCGACCGAGCGCTGCGTCGGGCCGCTCAGTTGATCTGGCGCGGGGCGGCCGGAGCTGGCTTGGTCGGCTTCGGCGCCGGAGTGGGCTTGGGCGCGGGCGTCGGCGCGGGCGCGGGAGTTGGCGCCGTGGCAGCCGTCGCCGTGCAGGCCGGCGTCTCGGGGCATGCAGGGCAGGCCGGGGTCGCCGGGGTCGCTTCGCATGGGGGGCAGGCAGGCGCCGGCGCTTCCGTGCAGGCAGCGCTGCACGCCGCCGCCGCCGGGTCGGCAGCGGGCGCCGTCGACGGCGCGACCTGCCCGACGGCCGTGTTCATGATCACGCGCCGCGGCGGCGCGCAGCGACCACCATCACCCGACGCCCGCTGCAACGCCGCCTGCACCCGGTTCTTGCTGCGCGCGACGCTCGTCCGTGCCGCCTTCGGGGCCTCGTCGCCGAGCGCCTGCGACGCGGCATCGAGTTCGACCTGCGCCTTCTGCAGCTCTTCCAGCAGTTGCTCGCGCAACCGACCGTGGTCCTCTTGGCCGCGGGCCGCGTCCCGCAGGTGTCGCTCGGCATCCCGTTGCGCCTGGGTCGCCGCCCGCTGCGCTTCGCGCATCGCCTGCTCGTGTTGTTGCATCGCCTCGCGATGGGACTGCTCGTGCTGCTGCTGCGCTTCCCGCGCCGCCTGCTCCGCCGCGCGAACCGCCTCACGGTGGGCCTGCTCCATCTCGCGCCGCAGCGCCTGCTGCTCGCGTTCCTGCGACTGGTGTCGCTCCGCCATCTCGCGTTCGTGCGTCGAATGCGCCTTGCTCAGCGCCTTGCGCAGCTGCTGCAGCTCGCGCTTGGCCTGCGCAAGTTCGGTCTCGGCAGTCTCGATGCGCGTCGTCGCGCGTTCGAGCGTCTCGATCGCGTTCTCGGGAAGCGACTGGGCGGGGGAAAATGCGGCGCTGCACGCCGCGAACAGGAAGGCACCGAAGTGGGAGCGGACGGACATCACGACCTCCAGGGAGGTGGGGCGTAGGCGCTGGCGGCGACATGCCGTCGGCGGGACGCCGAATTGCAGTGTGGCGCCGAGTATTCGGGAATGGGAACGATTCCCCGCTTCGGCGCCAGCGTCCCCGACGTCGGCGCCCCAGCAGCCTCCCCCTCAGTGTCGTGCGTTGCGCCAACGATCGCCGTAGAGTGCGACCGCGCATGGCTTTCCTCGTCACGGCAGCATTGGTCGCGCTCGTGCACCTGCTGACCGCAACGGCGGCGTGGACGGGTGTCGGGCTGCTTGCCGACGACCACCAGATGGTCGGCATGGGCGTGCTGCGGCACGGGGTGATGCCGAGCGGGGCGCCCTTGCCGGAGGCCCTGCAGGTGTCGTTCGGCAGCATGTTCTTGCTGCCGCCGCTGCCCGACGGCGCCGCGATCCCTGCGGTCGCTCTCTATCGACCGTTCCTCGACCTGCTGTTCTTCTGCGAGCAGCCGTTCTTCGGCATCGACGCGTTCGGCTACCACGTCGTCAATTCGCTGATGCACTGCCTGACCGCGGTGTTGTGGTCCTTGTTGGTGCGGCGACTGTCCGGCTCGGCGCTGGCGGGGCTCGCGACGGCGGTGCTGTTCGCCGGCTGGCCGGGACACTCCGAGGTCACGCACTGGATCGCCGCGCGCACCAACGTGATGTCGATCTGCTGGCTCAGTGTCGCTCTGGTCGTGCACGACGTGGCGCTCGGTTGCGCACGCCCAGGCCAGCGGCGCATCGGCCTGGGGCTCGCAGCGTTCGCGGCGGTGGTGGCGGTCGGCACCAAGGAGTCGGCGATCTTCGTGTTGCCGCTGGCGGGCCTGCTGGCGTGGCACCGTGTCGGCTTTCGACTCGCCGTCGTGCGCACCCTGCCGATGGCACTTGGCCTCTTCGCCTGGCTCGCGTGGCGTGCCCATGGTCTCGGCACGTGGGGGACGGGCACCGGCTACGGCTGGAAGGCGAGCCGCATCGACGCCGCCTCGTGCCTCGACTGGCTGCAGGTGCTGTTGGCGCCCGCGCACCACACGTTCGTTCCCACAACGATCGCATGGGTGATGGCAGCCGCGCACGGCGTGTTGCTCGCGCTCACGTTCGCCGCGCTGCGCCAGCGCGCGGCGCGCGCGGCGGCGGCGATCGGTGCCTTGCTGCTCGGACTCGGCTATCTCGCCGGCGTCGGCCTCGAAAGCCTGCACCTGCCGACGCTCGAGAACGTGCGCTACACCTACGAACCGGCGCTGGGCCTGTGCGTGCTGTTCGGGCTTGGCCTCGCGACGCTGCCGTGGCGCCTGCTGGTGGTGGTCCTCGCTGGCATGGTGGCGCTGCACGCCTGGGTGCTCGACCACAACCGCACGTCGTGGTTGCGCGTCTCGGCCAACTACGAACGGATGCGCGCGGACATCCTCGACATCGCGCGCACGACCCGCCAGCCGCTGCGCGTGTTCGATGCGCCGGGCGTGCACGATGGCGCGTTCGGCTTCCTGAACGGCCAGACCGAGTTCACCTTCCTCAAGCTGGCGGCGCCCGCCGGCACCGACCTGAACGGTGCAGTGTCGAGTTCGTTCGAGTGGCACACGGTTCTGCACGAACTCGCCACGGCGGCCGCGTCCCCGGGCAAACAGCTGCCGATGCCCACGTTCGTCGCGCAATGGCACGACGGTTCACTGGAGCGCTTCGCGCTGGATCCGCAGTGGCCGGCGCAACCGTTCCCAGGCGTCTCGATCGGCTACGCGCGACCTGGTCGCACGCGACCGTTCGTCGGTTCCGAACTGCCGGTGCACGTGGTGCTCCACACCGATGGGCCACTGCTGGTGTGGGCCGAAGCGAACCTCGGCGAACTTCGCTGGTTCGAAGCACCGGTGACGGTGGCGGCCTCGACAGAGGCAATCGTGCGCGAACTGACCGTGCCGTTGCCAAGGACGCTCGCCGCCGACGTGCCGGTGACGATCACGCTGGTCGTGCAGAAGGGCGACGAACAACGCCGCTTCCCGCTCGGCGTCACGGTGCCCGCCAACCGCTGATCACTTCACCAGCAGGGTGCCGTCGCGCGCCTTCTGCCGCCACTTCTGCTCGACTTCGCGCACGCGTTCCACGGTGAGCGGAACGGCACGCGGCAGCGCCCGCGCGCTGCCGTCGGCAAACACGACGTTGGGCGACAGCTCGGCGAGATACCCTGGCGGCGGATGGCGTTCGTGCGCCATCGAGCGGGCGCCGAGCATGATGTCGGCGATGCCGAGCGCTTCGTCGCGCGTCATCGCATCGGGCCGTTGCCTTGCCTGCATCGCGAACAGCACGGCGACCATGAACTCGGCACCGACGTTGGGGCCGTGGCTTCCCGCCGGATCGGCTCCCTGCGAAATCGCCACCGCCGCCACCGCGGCGCGCAGTTCGGCGCGATCGAGCCAACCGTCGCGATCGGCGTCGGCGCCGTCGATCACCGGCGTCAAGAACGAACGATCCACGCGCGGGCCGCCACCGTAGACCGGCGTGCGCGCAACGACCCAGTCGTTGAGCCCGTGCAGATCGACCACCGCGACGTCGGGCAGGCTCCAACCGACCATGCCGACCGCAGCGGCGCCGAACACCGGCACCGCATCCGCCGATTCCACGAGCGACAGACGCGTCGGAAACGGCCGCGCGAAGTCTGCGAGAATCATCGCGTGGTGGCGACAACGCAGCCCGATGTTGTGGAAGCGCAGCCACGCTTGTTGGCGGTCGTACCAACGGCCGAGCGGTTGCAGCGCGGCCGGCAAGCGTTCGGCGATCGCGACGAAGCCATGCGCGGGCATGTCCCGCGTCCAAGCGAAGTGCAACCATCCGACCGACGAGCCAGCGCCGAGCAGCAGCAAGGCCACCATGACGATGCGCCCGCTGCCAAGGCGCGCCGCCATCGCGGCAGTCGCCAGCACCGACAACGGCACCAGCTGGCTGAACACGCGATACTCGAAGTGGTCGCCGCCGACCTTCAGCACGTAGTAGCCCGCGTGGAACACCACTGCGGCGACCGCTGCGACCGCTGGTGTGTGCTGCATGCTGACGCGCCACAAGAACGTCGGGCGGCGCCCGTGTTCGACCACCAGCCACACCACGGCGACGCCGGCGACGATCCAGGTGCCGTGCTCCAGCACGAACGTCGCCAGGTAGCGCAGCCCCGCCTCAGGCCACGCCGCGACGATCTTCGCGTGGTAGGTGTTGGGCAGCCATTCGCCGTAGTAGACGCGGCGCCAGCCGACGTGGGCGACGACCGCAAGCAGCGGGGCAAGGCCGGTCGCCGTTCCCGCCGTGGTGCGCACGGAGCGCAACCGTTCGAACATCGCCACGGCTGCGGTTGCCAGCACGAGCAGCAGCCCATCGGGTCGCGTCAGCGCGGTGAGCGCCGCGAGCATCGACCAGACCATGAGCCAGCGCGCGGTGCCGCGTTCGCGTCGAAACGCCCACACGACCCAACCGACGAAGCCGACGTTGCACAACGCCGTTTCGAGCCCACCGGTGAACCACTGCAAGAACGTGCGGTTGCCGACGACGACCAACAGTGCCAACAAGCCGATGCCGTCCGGCAGCCGCGCGCCGTCGCGCGCCCGCAGCCGCAGCGCCGCCGCAGCGACGATCGCCACCTGCACGAGTCCGAGCACCATCGACATCGCATTGGCACTGGCGGGTGGCTCGACGCCAAACCAGCTCCACGCCGCCCACAGACACAGTGCCCACGAGAACCCGGTGAAGCCCTCGACCGGCAAGAACGGCTCGCGATTCCACACCAGCCCATGCCCGTCGTGCGCATTCGCCACGTAGCGGAACGTGATGAACGCGTCGTCGCACAGGAACTCCAGCTGGCTGGCGCCCAGCCAGGCGCCGACGAACGCCACCGCCAGCACAGGCCATCGCCACCGGGCCGGCGCCGGCGCCGGCGTCGCTGCGTTCGCGGCCGGGTACGACGAACTCACGACGGATCCGGCAACGTGCGGTAACTGCGGATCTCCGGCGGCGCCGCGACGAGAGCCGGCACCTTCGCCAGCAAGGCGGCGACGTGCGGGGTCTGCATGTGGGCGTCGACGTCGGCTTCGCTGCGCCACTCTTCGATGGTCACGAACTCATCGGGCGCGCCGAGGCTCTGCGCCAGTTCGTACCGCACGCAACCGGGCTCGCGACGCGAAGCCAGCATGTTGTCGCGCAACGCCGCCAGCATGGCGGACCGGCATCCGGTGCGAGCCAGCACGCGCGCGAAGACACGAATCGTCATGCACCCGAGTGTGCCATGGTGCGCACTTGGCGCGCAATCCTGCGATGGCACCGCACCCGGCCGGATTCCGCGAAGTGCCGTCACAACCAGCGCGCCACGTTGATGAACAGGACAGGACTCCGCCGGCCAATGCGCTCGACTTCACGATCACCAACGCGGTGCGCACGACGGTCGGCGGCTGGCTGTGACGTGCCGAGCCGGCGTCAGTCGAGCATCGCCGAAGCGATGATGGCGACGCCGGCGATGTCTTCGGCCTTGCAGCCGCGCGACAGATCGAGATACGGCTTCGCCAGGCCCTGCAGCAGCGGTCCGAACGCCTGGAAGCCCGCGATCCGTTCGGTCAGCTTGTAGGCGATGTTGCCCGCATCGAGATCCGGGAACACGAACACGTTGGCGCGGCCCTGCAGGGGGCTGTCGGCGCACTTTCGCGCCGCAACGGCAGGCACGTAGGCCGCGTCGAACTGCAGTTCGCCGTCGCTTGGAATCGCCGGGTGTCGCTCGCGAAAGCGCGCCGCCGCGGTGCGCATCTTGTCGACCTTCGCGTGACTCGCACTGCCGCGCGTGCTGAACGACAGGAAGGCGACGCGGGGCTGCTCGCCGGTGAACCGGCGATGGTTGTCGGCGGTCGCGGCAGCGATGTGCACGAGCTGGTCGATGTCGGGATCGGGCACCACGCCGCAATCGGCGAAGGAGAGCACCTCGGGCCCTCGCACCATCAGGAACATGGACGACACGAGCGGGATCGCCGCTGCGGTGCCAATGCAGAACAGGCCGGCGCGGATCACGTCGGCAGTCGCGTGGGCAGCGCCGGTGACGCCAGCGTCGGCATGGCCGAGCGCCACGAGCCCGGCCCCGAACATCACCGGCAGCGCCGCCAGCGCGCGCGCTTGCACTTCGTCGAGTCCCTTGTGCTTGCGGCGTTCGTGCAGCAGTCGCGCGACCTCGGGCAGGCGCGGATCGCGCGCCGGATCGTCGACCCAGACCACGTCACACAGGCCATCGCGCAGCAGCAGGTCGCGGGCGGCAACGGTGCGCGGATCGCCAGTCTCCGGCAGCACGATGCGCGCCCGCCGGGCCTTGGCGCGAGTGCGCAACTGGGCGAGCACGTCGGTCATCGCCGCGTCGTAGCCGAGCCGCCAGCAACGCGCCAGTGACGTTCAGCCTGGCGGCTTGCCGCGGCGCCTCCGTGATGCGATGGATGATCTCGACCTTCTGCGCGCGGGTCGCGCCCTCGCGCGTGATCGCCGCCGAACGCGACGATGCCGTGCTCGGGTTCGCCAGGCTCCTGGCCCAACGGGCTCGTGACGCTTTCGCCAAGGCGAACGCGCGCGCCTGAGTTCTCTGCCCATTCGCGGATTGGGTTGGCCGCAATCGCGAAAACGTCGCCTGTGCTCCGTCATGCGCATCTTCACCCTGCTCGCCGCTGCCACCGTGGTTGCGACGCTCCCCGCCCAGAAGGTCAACGAAGTCGAACCGAACGACACCGCCGCCACGGCGATGCCGATCACGTCCGGCATGCACATCGCGGCCAGCTACGCGACTACGGCCGACGAAGACTGGTTTTCGTTCACCCTGACGGCGCCCGGCCAGGTCCACCTGCACACGGTCGCCAACGGCACGCTGTTGCTGGGCCTGTCGCGCGACAACCGCATCGCCTTCTACGACGCCACCGGCACCACGCGCCTCGCCTGGAACGACGGCGCCGTCGGCACGATGGCGGACTGCGGCGTGACCCTGCCGGCGGGTTCCTACGTCGCCCGCGTCGCCCTCAAGTCGGGCACCGCGGTCGCCTACGACCTCGACTTCTACGTGCACCCGGTCAATCCGATCGACACCGTCGAAGCCGCCGAACCGAACGGCGCGGCCAACGCGCCGACGCAATTCACTCTCGGCGACACGCTGGAAGGCGAACTGGTCGTCAGCGCGCCCGCCGACGAGGACTACTGGGCGTTCCAATTGACCGGCCGTGGCATCGTGCTCGCCGCCACCTACGACGACGGCGGCGTGCCGCAGGCGGACAACCTGGCGCTGCGCTACCACACCGGCGGCCCCGGCGCCTGGACCGCGATCGGTCTTGGGGATGTGTCGAACTCGGCCAGCCACCGCATCACCAACCTGACGCATCCCGGCATGTTGCTCGCCGGCAGCTACGCGATCGCCGTGAAGGGCGGCACCGCCGCCGCCGGCACGCCGCCGTGGGACTACACCAAGCTCGGCAAGTACTCGCTGCGCACGGCCCTCATCGACATGCCCGGTTCGAACACGACCGCCGAAGGCGTGGAGCCGAACAACACGACCACCACGTTCGCGGGCGCGTTCAACCCCGGCGACGACCTGACCGGCAACACCACCGGCAGCCTCGACGAGGACTGGTTCCTGTTCACGAGCGCTGGCGCAACGACATTCGGGGCGATGGCCGAAGGCACCGGCGGCACTCCGCTCGCGGGCTCGACGCTGCGCCTCTACGACGCGGCGGGCACCCTGGTGACCACGGCCTCCGGCGGCTCGACCACGCACGCGAAGATGGTCTTCACGATCGAACGCGCTGGCGTCTACTACCTGAGCGTCGCGGGCCCGACGATCGCGGTCACCGGCAACTACCTGCTGCACACCGGCTCCACGCCGGCGCTCTACGTCTCGACGACGACGCGCGTCGAACCGGCCTCGACCAACGCCTGCATCGGCAGCAACGGCCTGCGCCCGCTGCTCGGCTACATGAGCGGCGAGACGCCGGCGTTCGGCTCGACGTTCATCACGCGCGTCGAACGCGCGTTCGCGTCGTCGTTCGTGGTCGGCATGATCGGCACCTCGAACACGCTCGGCTACGGCTCGATCCCGTTGCCGTTCCTGATCAGCTACGGCGGCCTCGATCCGCAGAACCAGCCGACGCCATGCTACGTGCGCGTCGATCCGCTGATCATGATCGCGGTGCTGACCGACGCCTCCGGCAACGGTGAGTACGGCTACCAGTTCGCTTGGACGCCGTCGGCGCTCGGACTCAAGATCTACCAGCAGGCGCTGTGCTTCGACCCGGTGGTCAATTCGCTCGGGTTGACCGTGTCGAACGACGCCAGCTACGTGCTCGGCGATCGCCCCTTCTGACCGGGCGTTCGGCCGGGCGAGTGCCGGGGCACCGGAATGGCTGCAACACGCGGCCAGGTTCCGGATGACCCTGGCATGAATCCGAACGCACTCCTGTCCGTGGCCCTTCTGGGCGCCACCCTGACGGCCGAGGAAGTGGGCCGATTCCCTGCACCGCCGTCCACCCTGGCCCGATCGAGAGCCCATCGGTCTCGATGGTCACGACGGTGGTCCGGGCGCCTGCTGGGCCCCGGCTGGCCTCTACGCCCGCTGAGCCGCGGCGCTACCGCGCCATGCGCTTGCGCGCGGCGTCGCGTTCGACGCAGGCACGCAGCATCGCCGGCTGCACATCGATGCCCCAGTTCGCCAGATGGTCGCGTTGGAACATGTAGCCGAGCACGTCGACGCGTTCCGCCGCCGGCAACGTGTCGAGGACCTCGAGCATCGCGCGCCAGTGTGCCGCCGTCAGATGCGTCTGGCCGACGCGTGGCTCGTTGTCCTGCACCCACACCTTCCACTGCAGCAAATCCACGATGCTCTTTCGCTGCGCTTCGGTGCCGGCAATCGCAGTCGCCACGTAGTCGGGAAACGCCAACACGAGGTCGCGATCGAACTCGGCTTCGAGCGGGCGCAACAGCAGGCGCAACTGCGCCTCGGGAACCGGATGCGACTTCAGCCGCCGACGAAACCCGTTGTTGGCATCCCGGTTCTGCAGCAGCGTGGAGAAGTTCGGGTGCAGGTCCGCGGGCGCATGGCAATACACGCCGAACAGCACGTCGAGGGCCAGTTCGGCCCAGTGTTGGTCGTTCTGGTTGTGTGTGCGATCGCTCGCGGCGGGCAGAAACCAGCTGCACAGCATGCGCGACGTGTCGTCATCGACGTTCGGCGCCGCGCGGGCGAGACAGTTGCGCACGAACCATGAGTAGTGGGGGTAGCGATCGTCCTTGGGGTCCGGAGCCTTGGCGCCCGGCGGCGGCACCAGCCGGTCGATCAAGCTGCGGTCACCGGTGCCCACCGCAATCGCGACGAGCCGGAAGACCTTGTGCGCCGGATCGATGGCACCCCACGCCGGATGCGTGGGACTCGACGTCTCTGGCGCGATCCACTGCAGCGTGAGCATGTCCTTCGGCCATACCGCGACGCCAGCCGCGACGACGCTGGCGCGAAGCTCCGGCGGCAACGCGTAGCGGGTGCACCGGGCAAGAACCGGCATCGCAGTGGCGGCAACGATGGGATCGGGGTGATCGATCGCCGCCAGCAACAACGGAATGGTCCGCGCGGGATTGCCCACCATGTGCGCGTCGCGCAAAGCCACGAACGCTCGCCGCGCCACGAACGGCGGCGACGCCGCGGCGGTGGCGACCAGCAACTCGAAACCGGTGGCCGTGGTGGTGGCGGAACGGAAATGCGCGATCGCTTCCATGTCCGCTTCGGTCAGCAACCCCGCCTGCGGATCGTTGGCATCCGTCGTTGGCACCGCGAGCGCCAGGGCAATGTTCTGCATCGCCTGACGCCGTGCCGAAGCCGCCGCATCCGGCGTGCGCACGATCGGTGTTACCTCCTTCTGGGCGATTGCGCTGGCAGCGAAGACCACCAATACGGCAACCGCGAACAACGGGTCTGGGGACGCCATACCAGAGTTGTAGCAAAGCGCGTGCCCGCAGTTACGTCAGGCGTACGTCAACCTCGTGCCGCGAGGCGTGCGGCACCAGTTCGGGTTCGTCGCTGCGCGATTGCTCCTCGAGCAGAGACGAGGTCAGAACCCGACGACGCCAGTCAGAGCGTTGCTCACCGCGGCGCCGCTCGGCTGGTACAGCACGAGGGCCTGCGAATGGAACGAAAGGCCGACGAGCGCGGCGTTTACCGGCACCACGAACGCGAGGCTCGCGGTGCCGGTGAGTGTCGGCACGGCGGTGAGCAAATCGTGCGAGACGAGTTGCTGGCAGCCCGGCCAGCCGATGAAGCCGAGGTCGAACGGCAGCGGATGGTTCGAGCTCGGCTCCCATGCATTGCTCGTGCCGAGGACGAACACCGGCAGCGTCAGCGCAATGGGCAGGTTCGACACCACGAGGTGCGACGTCGTGCCCAGCACCGGCAACTCGTTCGCCGCCGCGGCGAACACGGGAACCTGCGCCGTCGGACCGGGACATCCAGCTCCGAACGGCGTGTAGCTAGCCTGCCCCGCCAGCAGCTCGACGTAGTACGTATCTTCGTACCACGTCGTCGATTGCGGGGTGTAGTAGCTGCCGCCGCACAGCACGAGCTTCTGCTGCGCGGCGTCGAACGTCATCGCTGCACCCTGCCGTGGGGACGGCGCGCCGAGCGAGAGCAGTTGCTGCCACGCCGTTCCATCCCAAGTCCAGGTGTCGCCGAACTGCGTGGTGGTGCCAGCACCCCCAAACAGAACGCACTTGCCTGCCACCGGGGACCAGGCGAACGCGGCTCGTGCCCTCGGGGGCGGACTCTGCGCCGGCGCGCGCTGATGCCATGCAACGCCATCGAACTCCCAGGTCTCGTTGCTGGTGAAGCCGCCAAACAGCACCACGACGTTGCGAGCGCCATCGTAGGCCATCGCGCTGTAAGCCGTCGGAGCGGGCGCGACGGGCGTCGTCAGTTGCAACCACGTCGTGCCGTTCCAACGCCATGTGTCGCCATAGACGGGGACTCCGCTGACCGCCGCGCCGCCGAACAACAGCGGCCCCTGGTTGGTGAGGACCATGCTCGCCCCCTGGCGCGCCGACGGGCGCGTCGCCGGCGCCAGGAGCGTGAACTGCAGCGAGCCACCCGCGGTGGCAACCACGTTCCAGGTCTGATCGAGCACGGTCGGCGTGCCGCCACCAATGCCAAAACCCGGTCGCCAACCGCCGAACATCAGCATGCCGCCAGCGCCGCCGTTGCTCGCGAGCGCGACGTCGCGGCCGACGAGCAGCAAGCCGCTGGACGACACACTACTCGGTGTCACGACGAGCCATTCCACATCGAACAAGTGTAGGTCGAAATGTAGGTCGTGCCCCACATCGAGAACGTGCGCTGCGTCGCTGGGTCGTAGACCAAGCGGTGGCCTTCGCGCTGGCCAAGCCCGGCCGCTGACTGCAGCGACCAGTTCGCTTGAGCAACCACCGGGGCAACGAAGAAGACGAACGGCAACCAGGGCTTCATTGGGCAAACGATCCGCGCCCGCGGCGCCGCGAGCATCGCCACTCTACCGAAAGGCGCGCACCGCCAACATCCCCGCCATGCGCATGGCCTGGGGCGGCGACGGACCATCGAGCTCTGGCCAGGCGACTTCGCCGACTACTTAGCGCTCGACCTCGAGTTCGAGCAGCGCGAGGCCGTGCGTCTTGCCCTGCGCGTCGGTCTTGAGGCTCTCGCTGCCGCCGCCGCCGAGCGAATCGCGCAGCAGGAAGTTCAGCGCCAGCATGTTGGGTGCTTCGTAGCGCGTCACCTCGCCTTTGCAGATCGCATGGAAGTGCTGCTTCACGCGTTCGACCGTGAGCTGCGCCTTGATGATCTCGTAGTCCTTCGCATTGGTGACGAACACGCCGACGTTGCTGCCGTCGCCCTTGTCGCCGCTGCGCGCGAACGCGAACGAACCCAGTTTGACCTTCGCCATCACGACACCTCCACGCGAACTTTCGTCTGCACCGTCGTCTTGTCGAGCAGCGCCGGCCAGTAGCCGACGATGTCGGTCGCCTTCGGGCGACCACCGGCGTACCCGGTGACGCCGGGTGGGCCGCTCGTGACGAGCGGCACGATCTCCATGCCGAAGCGGTCGACCTTGTCCTCGTCGTCGCACTTCACGCCGAGGCGCAGCAAGACTTCGGGCGGGTTCGCCGATTCGTTGATGCCGGCGTGGCAGACGCCCGCGCCGACGATCTCGACCATCTTCTGGTGTTCTTCGAATGTGCAGCCGTCGAGCGCGAGACGGCCCCAGACGATGTCGGCGCACAGCTTGGCCTTCGCCACCGCATCGGGACCGCTGACCGTGAGCTGGCCCGTGGTTTTGAAGCCGTTCAGGTAGCTGAGCGAGACCTTGTAGGTCGGCGTCGCCGGGCCGCCCTTGATGCCGGACAGGCGCACGCGGTCCTTGCCGACTTCCTCGATCTTCGCCGAGGTGAAGTCCGCCGTGCAGTCGGGGCCGAGGTAGCGCCTCGGATCGCCCATCTCGTAGAGCAGCTGCGAGACCACCGTGTTGCGGTTGATCAGGCCACCGGTGCCGTCGTGTTTGGTGACGACGAACGTGCCATCGGGCGAGGCCTCGATGATCGGGTAGCCGATGCGCACGAAGTCCTGCACCTCGCGCCAGCCAGTGTAGTTGCCGCCGGTGCATTGCGCGCCGCACTCGGCGATGTGGCCGGCCATCGTGCCCGCGGCGAGCTTGTCCCATTCGCCGGCCTTCCAGCCGAACTCGTGGATCATCGGGCCGGCGACCAGCGCCGGGTCGGTGAGGCGGCCGCCGATCACGATCTGCGCGCCGGCAGCGAGGCACTCGGCGACCGCGAAGGCGCCGATGTAGACGTTGGCGCTCAGCAGCTTCGACTGCACCGCCGACAGGGCGCGGCCGTCGTCCATGTTCTTCAGGTCGTGGCCGGTGCGCAGCAGCTCGGGAATGCGCGTGAGGATGTCGTCGCCCTCGATGATGCCTACTTTCAGCCCTTTGATGCCCTTCTTGCGGGCGAGGTCGAGCACGGCGTCGAGGCAAGCCTGCGGATTCACGCCGCCGGCGTTGGCGATCACCTTGATGCCCTTCTTCGTGATGTCGGGCAACGTGCGGTCGAGCATCGCGACGAAGTCGGTGGCGTAACCCGCCTTCGGATTCCGCCCCTTGAGCTTCTGCATGATGCTCATGGTGACTTCGGCGAGGTAGTCGAGGGCGAGGTAGTCGAGCGGGCCTTCGCGCACGAGACGCACGGGGCCGAGGATCGAGTCGCCCCAGAAGCCCTGGCCGTAACCGATGAGAACCTTGTCGCGCATGGTGAAGGGCGAGCAGGATAGCGGGGGACGGGTAGAGAATCGCTGAAACGCGGACGGCTCGTCGAAGCCAAACCTGGCAGTGGTCGCCGCAGCGAACGCTCGCCAGGTGTCTCGCCACACGACCAGATCAACCGGCTCCTTCCGGCGCCAGACCGCCGAAATCCACCCGTGTTCGCGTCAGGCGAACGCAGGAATCCATCCCTCACCCGAACAGCGAGCCCTGCTGGAACGGGCGGCGGAACGGTGACGGCCCCGGTCGCTCCGGCGGCGTGAGGCCGAGACGCTTCGCCACCGTGCGGAACAGGTTCGCGACGACTTCATACCGCGCACCTTGACCGCGCATGCGTTCGTGGAAGCGCGGATCGTTGGCCTTGCCGTCGTGCATCGAGCGCAGGATCGACAGCACCTTCTCGGCCCGCAGCGGGAACGCCGCCCGCAGCCGCGCCGCGAACACGTCCTCGACTTCGGCCGGCAAGCGCAGCAGCACGTGGAACGCGGACGTCGCCCCGGCGGCGCGCGCGCGCTCGAGGATCTCCGGCACCTGGTGGTCGTTGAGTCCGGGAATCAGCGGCGACAGCGACACGCCGACCGGCACGCCAGCACTGGCGAGCACCTGAATCGCCGCGAAGCGACGCTCGGGCAACGCCACGAACGGCTCGATCGCGCGCGAGTCGGCGCCGTCCGCGAACGGCACGCTGAGAAACACCGTCGCCGCACCATGCCGCGCGAGGTCAGCGAGCACATCGACATCGCGTTCGACCAGGGCGCCCTTGGTGATCACGCCGACCGGCTGGCGGAACTCGCGGCACACTTCGAGACAACGGCGCGTCAGCTGGTAGCTCGCTTCGAGCGGTTGGTAGCAGTCGGTGACGCCGCTGAACATGATCAGCTCGCCGTTCCAGCTCGAGCGCGAAAGGTGCGCGCGCAGCAGTTCGGGCGCATTGCGCTTCACGACGAGCCGACGTTCCCAATCGGTGCCGGCGCCAAAGCCCAGATACTGGTGCGTCGGCCGCGCGTAGCAGTACGCGCAACCGTGGAAGCAGCCGCGATACGGGTTGAGCGACCAACGGAACGGCAGATCGGGGCTGTCGTTCTCGGACAGGATCGACTTCGCGTCCTCTTCGAAGATGTGCACGCCATCCGTCGGCGGCTCACCGAGCCACTCGACGTGGCTCGTGGCCCAGGGGTTCGGCGGATTGGCGACGGGACGCACGCGCGCATGCTACGCGCCATTCCGCGCACCACCGAAGCGTGCCTATTGCGCGTCGTCGCGTCGCCGCCGACCATCCGGCGCCTTCCACGCTATTCGCCCATGCGCCTGCTTCTGCTGTCGTTCCTGTTCCTGTTCACGGCGTGCTCGAGTCCTGCCGCGATCCAGACCGTTGCCGAAGACGCCGACTGCAACCTGTCGACGCCGCTCGTGCCCGGCGTTCCGGGCAGTCCGGGCAACCTGATCAAGTCGTCCCGCAACCCCAACGGCGACAGCGAACTGTCGGCGCTGATGCGCGTGTTCGTCGACGACCTGCGCAACGCGCGCACGCTCGCCGAAGCAGGCGAGAAGGTGCCGGCGATGTTCGCAACCCATCGCAAGATGCGCTGCGCGTGGCCGACCAAACCCGAGGAGCGCCACGAACGCTTCGACACGCTGGCGCAGGGCTACCTCGCCGCGGTGCGCGCGTTCGACGCGGAGCCGAAGAAGGCGACGTTCAACTCGATCATCGATGGCTGCGTGAACTGCCATTCGCATGCGTGCGGAGGCCCGCTCGAGTTCATCGACGGCATGCGGTGGCAGTGACGCCGTTGACGCGCGTTCACTTCGCGGCCGGAACTGCGGCAACGCCGCGCACCGTCGGCAGCGGCCGTCCGTTGGCGAACCACGCCGCCGGCGCGAACGCCATGCCGTTCGGACCGTAGCCTTCCTGCATCTTCGCCAACGCGCGCGTGCGGCCCGACCGCGCGTGCAGCAGCTGGATCATGTCACCGCCATCGACGAACACGACGAAGCGGCCATCGTCGGACCACGTCGGTCGCAACAGCGGACTCGCGTTGCCGAACACCTCGCGCGACGCACCGTCGGCAACGTCGAGCACGTACGACGCGTACTCCTCGCCCTTGCTCTGCGTGCAGAACACGACGTCCTCGCGCGGCGACAACGCGGTGATGCCGTGCCGGAACGGCTTCTCTTGCAGCAGGCGCGGTTCGCCACCGCCAATCGGCGCCAGGTAGACCCACCAGTGGTACGGCCCGTTACCGCAGACCATCGAGACGAGGCTGTTGCCCATCGAGAAGCTGTAGAGCGACCGCGTTGCACCCGGAGAGCCGTCGATGCGCGCATGCACGCCGCCGGTGCTCGCATCCAGGACGACGACCGTGTCGTCGGATTCGCAGGCGAGGAACCGACCGTTCGGCGACCACGCCGAACGATAGACCTTGCCGAGGTTCTGCCCGATCGCACGTTCCTTGCGTTCCTTCGCGTCGGCACCGAACGGTTGCAGGACGATGCCGCCGTCGGTCGCGACCGCGAGCCACGCTCCGTCGGGTGACCACGCCGGCGCATGACCGCGCGCGAGTTCGCGTTCGCTGCCGGTGGCGAGTTCGCGCACGATCGTCGGATGCGCACCGAAATCGTGGTGGTCGGGAGTGCGCACGAACGCCAGGTGCGCGCCGTCCGGCGACAGCGCCAACGAGTAGTCCATCGAGCGATCGGCGGTCAGCACCGTCTCCTCGCCATCGCGCCACACCCAAAGCTCGCTTGCCTTCTCGTCGCCACGCGTGAACGCAACCAGGAGTCCGCCCGGATGCGCGAGCTCGATGCCGCCGAGCACGTGCTCGATGCGCGCGCGATGCTCCGGGTCCTTTTGCGCGTCGCGTTCGGCGCGCAGCACCGGCAGCGCCTTCGGGCCAAGGGTCTCGAGTTCGCGCGCCGCCGCCTCGTGCACCGCCGCGGTGGGAGACAGCAGCTTGTGCAGCAGCGGCGCTGGTTCCTGCGGCACGGCAGCGATGGCTACGGCAAGGCAGGCGAGCATCGGGAAGGTCATGCAGGGGGCAGTGTGCCCTGGGGTTCTCTTCGTGCACCTGGGGAGATTCCCGAGTCCGTCGAATACCCTGCGCCGCCGCACGGGATGAACGGCACGTGCCGCCCGTCGCCACGCCACCTTTTGCCAAGCGCATGAACCCGCCCGCGTTCGACCTCGGCGCCCTCGTGCGACGGCACCAACTCGGGCTGTGGCGTTACGCGCGCGCGCTCGGCGTGCCGGCCGCCGAGGCCGAGGACCTGCTGCAGGACACCTTCCTGGTGGCGATGCGCAAGCTCGGCGAAGACCGCGGCGATGCCGCGGTGGCGACGTTCTTGCGGCAGACCTGCAAGCATCTGTGGCTGCGGCGGCGACGCGACGCGGGCCGGCGGGAACAGCTGCTGCTCGAACATGCCGACTCGGCGTGGGTGCGCGATTGTGGCGCCGACGACGGGGAACGGTGGCGCGACGCGCTGCGCGCGTGCGTTGGCGAACTCGACGGGCGCGCGCGCGAGGCGGTGGAACGGTTCTACGGCGACGGGCTGGCGCGCGAAGACGTCGCGGCGCGGCTCGGCATGAAGGAAACGGGCGTGAAGACGCTGCTGCAGCGCGTTCGGGCGTTGCTGCGCGAGTGCATCGAACGGCGACTGCGAGGTGATGCGTGAACGACGAGCGTGACGACGAAGTGTTCGAACGGCGAATGGCGGCGGCACTGCGCGAGGAACGCGGCGAGCGTGTTCCCGACGTGACGGCGGCGGTGCTGGCGCGGGCGGCAGCCGGCGAGTTCGTCGACGACGTGGCCCCGGCGACGGCGCGTTCGACGACGAGGCGGCTCGCAGCGGCAGGCGTGTTCTTGCTCGGCATCCTGACCGTGTTCGCGGTGGCGTGGTCGCAGAGCGGCCGCGCGGATGGCGCCGGGAACAGCGACGACGGCGGATGGGAGGAAGCGCAGCAACCGGTCGTGGCACAGCTGCGCGAAGTGGCGAAGATCGGCGACATCGCCACGTTGCCGCGCGATCTCAAGGCCGTGGAGCTGCGCAATCTCGAAGACGCCGCCGTCGCGGCACTCGTCGCGCGCTGTCCGGACCTCGAGCACCTGCGGGTGTTCGCGAGCACGGCCTACAAGCGGGCCGGTGATGATCCTGCGCAGTCGATCACCGATGCCGCACTGCCACACATTGCGAAGCTGACGAAGCTCAGGGAGCTCGAATTGCACGGCGTGGTCCTCGTGAAAGGGCCTGGCCTGCAGGAACTCACCGCGCTGCCGCTGCTGGACACCTTGACGCTCGGGTTCTTCGATGTGGTCGACGACGAACTGGCGTTCCTGGCACGAATGCCGTCGCTGCGCGATCTGACGATCTCGCACAACGACGCGTTCGCGGCACGTGGATGGGAGGCTGTCGGCGAATGCGTCGGACTGCGCCGACTGACCGTGCGCGCCGGTGGTGGCAACAAGGGCGCCAGGATGGAGCCGCTCCGCAAGCTGAGGTTGCTCGATTTCCTGTGCCTGGAGGGCGTTGGCCTCTGGGCGCGTGGCGTTGCCGATGAAGACGTCGCCCGCCGCTTCGGGTTGGGCATGCGGTTCCAGACGCCGCGCACGGGCAACGGAGTCACCGAGGAGCTGCTCTCGGCGTGGCCGAATTTGCGCGAGCTGCGCGTCGACCATGCCAACGACCTGGGCTCCTCCGTAGGCGCCTTCCTGCGCGACAACTGCCCGGCGTTGCAGCGCGTCCAATTGGAACATTGTGCGCTGGTCAGCGACGAGACGATTGGCGATCTGCTGGGCATGCCCACGTTGCGGGTGTTGATGATCGGCGGGTGCCACCAGGTCACGGCCGCCGTGTTGCCCAAGCTCGAAGCTGCCCGGCACCTGGTGTCCGTCGATCTCAGCGGCAATTACTGGCCGTCGCTGGTACAGGTGCGACGGCTGATGGCGACCGGCAAGGACGTGACGTTCGTCCGGAAGAACGACCCCGAGTACCAGCAAGCGATGCAGCAGGTCCGGCAGGAGTACCAACACCTGTTCCAGGGCGACGATCCCAACCTCGTTCGCACCGTCGGGGAGATCAAGGCGCTGCCGAAGAGCACGACGCGGATCGCGCTGCGCGGCCTCGGCAACCGGGCCGCAGCATTGCTGGGTCGCTTCGCAAACTTGCGTCACGTCGAGGTTGTGCGCGACGACGAAGACCCGTTCACCACAGCAGGCCTGCAGGCGATGGCGGCATTGCCGAAGCTCGAACAGCTCGAACTGAACAACCTGCCGCGCTTGGAAAGCGACGCGCTCCTCGCCCTGGGCAACGCGCCGTCGCTGCACACCCTCGACATCATCGGCTGCAACGTCAACGAACCCGCGCTGCGCACGATCACCGGGTTGCATGCCTTGCGCAGCCTGTCGTTGGTGGGGGTGCGGACGTTCGGCTTGGACGGTGCCAAGGCGATCGGCTCGTGCATTCGGCTGCAGACTCTCGACCTGACCGGCTGCGATCAGCTGACGGGAGAAGCGATCGCGCAACTCGGCACGCTCACCGACCTCGAGACCCTGAACCTGAGCAACCTGCCCAAGCTGTCCGACTCGGCGCTGATGGGCCTGCAGAAGTTGACGAAGCTGCGCGAACTCCGCCTGGGGGCAGGCACCTTCTCCTCGATGGGCATGCAGGCGCTCGCCGACATGCGCGGCATGAAGGTGCTGCAACTCTCGGGCAACCCGAACCTCGTGACCTCGGCACTGCTGCTGCTGCCGACGACCCTCGAGTCGCTGGACCTCGACGAATGCCCCGGCATCGGCGCCGACGCCGGCACGCTGCTGCGCGATCGCTTCCCGAAGCTGCGCTGGCTCCAACTCGGAGGCAACAAGCACATCACCGACGCGGCCCTGGCCGCGATCCTGCAGAATCCGTCGCTGCAGCGCCTCGACATCCGCGACTGCAGTGCGCTCACCGCCGCCTCGTTCGCCACGATTCGCGACGCCCACAACCTGCGCGAACTCGACGCGACCCGGGCTGCTTGCCTCACCGACGCCACGGCCGCCGAACTGCAGCGGCTGCGCCCCGAATTGAAGGTGACGCGCAAAATCTGGTAGCCGGCACCACCGGGTGGAGGCGAGGCTGCTTCGACCTCAAGACCCGGCGAACACCGGGGTCGGCGTCGGCCGCGCCAGCAACATCGTCGCTTCGCGTGCCGCAGTGATCGGCGTCACCCCGCCACGGTTCCACAATTCGCCGCGGTACGCATTCGCCCACATGCGCACCTGGCCGCGCCCCTGGTGCGGATTGCGCGTCTCTGCCAATCGCGCGCCGTACCCGAACACGCCGGCGAGCAGCGCGGCGATGTCCGTGTGCACCCCGGGCACCACGTAGTTCTGTTCGTAGAACACCCCGCCGGCCCCGAGCAGCTGCGCAACGACGCGCGCGTAGTGCGCGACCTGCAGCGCCGACATCTCCGATAGCGACAGCATGTTGACGACCAGGTCGACTTCGCCGAGTTGCGGCAGGAACTCGTCGATCAGATGGTTCGGCACGAACGTGAAGCCGGGCGTGTTCGCCGGCAATGGCTGTCCCGTGTCCATCAGCGTGCAACGCTCGGTCGCCGCCACCGTCGACAACCAGATCGTCGAGTAGACGAGCGACTCCGGCAGATCGACGATCGTGTAGTCGACCGGCCCCACTGCCTGCCGCAACGCATGCGCCAGATTGCCGAAGCCGGCCCCGATCTCGACGATGCGCGCGTATCCGCGTTCTCGCACCCGTTGCTGCAGGAAATCGAGCACGCCCGAGTGGTGCAGGCCGTTCAGGCGCTGCTGCAGCGACCACGTGTCGAAGTTGACGATCGCGCCATCGACGTCCCAGCCGCTCTCACCGAACAGACGCGGCGTGCACGCCAGCCGGTCCGGCGGCATGCCCTGCGAACACCGCACGTACTCGACCGCGGCCTGGCTCGCGCGCTTCGCGACCGAGCGGATGATCGCATCCGCGTCGGCGGGGACTTCGAGCACCTCCGGTGTGTTCTCACACCCGGCCATCGTCAGCATGCTGTAGCCGGTGAAGTTGTAGGTGAGGCAGCGCAGGTGCTCGATCGTGTGGCGGTCCTTGCGCGCAACCTTGCGGAAGTTCGAAGGACAGAAGCCCTGGCCCCACAGATGCGCCGGCAGATGCACCTTCTCGTCGAGCCCGTGCGCGGCGAGATGCGCAGCGCGCCGATCGCGGATCCCGGCGACCGAGTCGCACAGGCCGCAGATGCGATCCCAGTCGGTCGTCGACAGCTTGAAGTTGTCGCGTGGGCCGAAGAAGTCGGGGGCGATGGTGGGCGGCATCGGATCAGCGGGTGACGGGTTCGGCGACGTCCGGGCGACGCACGAGGTTGCCGTAGGAATCACGTTCGGGTCGCGGCAGCACCTTGTCGCGCAAGCCGCCGGGGAAGAAGCGCGCCGCCAGGTAGCGGCGGTTGTGTTCCAGCTCGTCCGGCGCCAGCGCGCGGTCGTAGACCAGCATCGCGTGCATCTCGAAGCCGGGATGGAACCGCATGCGTCCATACGGGATCTGCATGCGCTGCTCGAAGTCGTCGATGCGCAAGTCGAGCGTGCTGACGTGCTGCTCGATGCGGGCGCCGGCGTTGTATTCGATGTTGCCGGGCGCGCCGATGTGCACGTAGTAGGGCGAATCGCTGTCGGCCGGCTGCACGTAGTGCCCGTCGAAGGCGAACACCTCGTCGTCGAGCGCGCACAGGCCGATCCCCTGCCCATCGTCGACTGCGACGGCGGCGCGCTGCGTGCGCGAGGTCGGCACGGCGAGTGGATGCGTGCAGTGCACCGCGCGCGTCAGCGGCGTGTTGCCGCGGTTCTGGATCGACAGGCGCAGGTTCCGGTTCTCGAAGTTGAAGAAGTAGAACGCGAAGCCGGAGCCGCCGAGCGGATTGCCGTGCGCGGCGTCGGCGAGCAGGAAGTGCGGGTTCCTGATGTCGGCGCCTGTGGTGAAGCAGCAGTCGAGCGTGAACTTCGCCCCGGCGCGGCAGAACGTCTTGAAGAAGCCCTTCTGGCTGCCGAGCAAGCGAATGAAGTTCTGACCGCTGAAGCGGAAGCCGCGGCCGTTCCAGTGCGGATCGCTGCGCTCGTTGGTCGGATCGCCGGGCAGCTCCCCGTCGTGGTTGCCCTTGAGGTCGCGCCAGAGCATGCCGGAGCCCGGATACGAACGGACGTCGGCAGCGTCCAGGTGCGTGACCAGACCGCGATCGATCGGAGAGTCGGGGTTCATTGCTCGCCTCAAACTTCGTAGCCGACTTCGCGCATCACTGGCCCACAGATGGCGAGCGCACGCTCTTGCTGGATCTCGGTCAGCAACTTGCCAAAGCCGCCGCTGCCGCCCTTGCGCACGTGTTGCGGGTTCTTCTGCTGCATCGCGTCGAGGCCAAGGCTCGCGGCCACCGTCGCCAGCTGCGCGTCGTCGAGTCGAAGGCCCACCCAGTCGGCAAGCCTGCGCAAATGCGCGGGCAGGTCCGTGACCATGCGTTCGTAGAAGAGGATCTCGATGTCGAGCGCGCGTCGGGCGCGCCAGTGCTCACCGACGTGCCGCACCCAGTCGCCGAGGAACTTGTCGAGTTCCAGGGCGACGTATTCCTCCGGCGAGCGCGCCGCGTGCGGGTGATATCGCCGCATGAACGGCGTCTGCACGAAGTGCGCCATCGACACCAGCGCATCGCGCGGATCGCGCACGATGCAGCACACGCGCGGAAACAACGGATAGACCTCCCAGCTGCGTTCGCACAGATAGGAGTGCGTCCACACATGGCTGCACGCTGCGAGGTAGGCGTCGAGGTCGCCGATCGGCTCCAGATGCTGCATCTCGACCTGCCAGTAGCAGGCTTCGTCCTGCACCAGGATCTGGTCGATGTCGAACTGGTCGATCGAGAAGTCCGGCCAACTGCCGCGCAAGCGTTGGATCGGGTGCGATTGGACAAAGCTGCGCTTCTGGCCAGCGGCCCGGAACAGGCTGTCGAAGGCCTGCCACAGGAAGTAGCTGCCCGACTTCACGAAACTCACGTGCAGTACCGGAGCCGCCACTGCCGACGCCACCGCGGTGGCATTCGCCATTTCACCGATCCTCCCCATCGCCTCGCACATCGACCGTCGCCCCGCCGCGAATTGAGCCCGACCGGGGCGCCGACGGTCGCATTCCTCCGGTGGCAAGAGGCCTAGGGTCACTCCCCTATCAAGAACCGGAACCCGTCTCGACGATGCCTGATGCCGAGAGGTGAAGGAATGACGGCAACGGCTACCGACCAGACCAGGATCGTGGATGCGCGGCAACTTGCCGCGATGCTCGGCGTGCGGCAGGAGCAACTGCCACTGGCGAGCTTGCAGGCGCTGGCGTCGACGGACCTCGGCCACGAAGTGCTCCACGGTGCGGCGCGCGAAGAGCAGCTGCTGCGCGCGCTGCGCGGCAGCGAAGCCACCAACCTCACCGTCAGCGGTCCGCACCGTGCCGACGATTGGGAGCGCGGCTGGAACCAGAACCTGCGTGAGTTCGAACAGGCCGGCGACGAACCCGCCCTGTTGGTGCCGAAGTACAACCGCCACCTCGTGGTGCGCCTCGGCGGCGACTACGTGCGCGTCGCGCATCCGCATTTCGAATACACGGTCTACACGGCCCTGCGCCACGCACTGTTCGCACAGTGGTTCGCCGGTCTCGACCGCGTCGTCGAGTACGGCTGCGGCACCGGCACGAGCCTGATGCTGCTGGCGCAGCAGTATCGCCACCTGGCGTTGTGCGGCCTCGACTGGGCGCCTTCCTCGCAACAGATCTTGACTCGCCTGTCGGCACACCTGCGTCGGCCGATCGAAGCCATGCGCTTCGACATGTTCGCACCCACGCCGCTCGGGCTCGGTCCGCGCTGCGGCGTGTTCACGTCGGCAGCGATGGAGCAACTCGGCGAACGCCACGACGCCCTGCTCGAGCACTGGCTCGCCGGCAACCCGGCGATCTGTGTGCATCTCGAGCCGATCTACGAGCTGTACGACGAGACTTCGTTGTTCGACGACGTCGCCAGGCGATACCACCGGGCGCGCGGCTATCTGCGCGGCTTCCTGCCGAAGTTGCGCGCGCTCGCAGCGGCAGGCCGCATCGAGATCCTGGCCGAACAGCGCACCGGCCTGGGTTCTTTCTTCCACGAAGGCTATTCGGTCGTGGTCTGGCGTCCGACCGCGCGAGGCGCCGAGTGACGACCGCGCGGCTGCAACCCGGCAACGGCGAAGACTCGCGGGCCTGGACGCGCGAAGTGTTCGCCGCGGCCGACTACGCCGGTGTGGCGATGTACGGCGACCCGGCGACGTGGCAATTCCACGCCGCCCGCGCACTGCTGCTCGGCGATGCGGTTTCGTTCCAGGCGTTGCTCGACACCAGCACGCCGGAAGCCCGACTGCATCTCGCCGCGGCGCGCTGGATCCACGGCGACGAAGCCCGCGCTCGCCGCGAGTTGGCGACGATCGATCTCGAACACGCACGCAAGCTGAGGCGACTGCTCGACCAACCGAAGATCCGCGTGTTGGCGCAACTGCCCTGGGCCGACGGCGCGATGACCGATCTCGGTGGCGGCATCCGCCACGACCCCCGGTTCGAAGTGCGCACCATCGGCCATCGCACCGGCGACGCGCGCAATCGTCCCTACGCCAGTGTCGAGTCGTTCCTGGGCGACGGCTTCGTGCCGGACTTCTTCACCACGGCAATGGTCGAGTGGCACCACCTGCCACCGAACCTGCAGCAGCTGCAGTGTCCGCTGTTCGGGCACCTCGCGGATCACGACCTGCACATCCAGACGATCCGGCCGTGGCTCGACCTGTTCGACGAACTGTGCGTCACTGACCGCAGTGAATGGCTGGACGTGCAAGGGCTCGGCAAGGGGCTCGTGTCGTCGTTCCCCAAGGTCTTCGGACTGCCGAATGGCATCGCGCCGATCCCCGTCGGCCCGCGCCACCTCGACTTCTTCGTGTCCGGCACGATGCTGGATCCGTACCACCCGGACAAGGCGCGGTTGCTGCACGAATTGCTCGGCATGCCGGGCATCGACCTGCGCGTGGTGCGCGGCTTCGCCGGCACGATGGCGTTCCACGCCTTGCTGGCGGCGAGCAAGGCGTCGTTCACGTATGTGCGCCGACCGGGCGCGATGCCGACCCGCGGACTCGAGTCGCTGGCGCTCGGCTGCACGATCGCGTTGCAGCAGGAATGCAGCCTCCGGCTGTGGGTCGATGAGCGTCACGGCGTCACCACGTACGGCAACGAGCCAGGCGATCTGGCCAAGGCCGTGCGACGCCTGCTCGACCACCACGACGAGTTCGGGCCGGCGGCACGCATCGGCGCCGAAGTCGTGCGCGCGGAGTTCGCGATGCCGCGTGTCGCCTCGCAGTACTTCCGCTTCCTGACCTTCCGCGCGGCGGCACCCCGCCCGGCTCGCCAGGCAGTCGATGCTTCGTCGTGGACGCAGAAACGGATGTGCATGTCGCGCTCGTGGGTGCCCGACGAACCGTCGGTACGGCGGCGGACGATGCAGGCCAACTTCCGCCACCTCAGCGCGCAACTGAAGAAGAAGGCGAAGGCATCGACCCTCGTCGACATGGCGCGCGAACTGCTGTGCGAGTTCGCGTACTACGACAAGATCCGGCAGTGCGAAGCGAGCGAACGCGCGATGTTGACCGATGCAATCGGGCTGCTCGACAAGTGCATCCGGTTGTGGCCCGAACACCTCGCGGCGCGCTTCCTGTTGGTGCGCACGCTGTGGCACCACGGCGACGCAGCGCAGCGAATGCGCGCACTGCAGCTGGCGTTCGACACCATCGAAGGCGATCCGGCCCGGTGGCAGATCGGCCCGCACGACGACGTGATGCCGTTCGACTTCCACGAGGACTGCTTCGACTTCCGCAGCTACCTCGATCTCGTGACGCACGCCGAGAAGGGCGGCGCTGTCGCAACCATCGAGTTCGCGCGGATCGTGCTGGCGGCGCTCGCCGGTTACGTCGCGCGCAAGACCGGCAAGCCTGCCTTGCACGAATTGGCCGTCGCGTGGAACCCGGCCTTCGCGCGGTTCCGCCTGGATCTCGCCAAGGCGTTGCTGCGCCGGGGCGGGGACACTGGTCGCACTCGCGCGCTCGGACTGCTCGGCGAGCTCGCCGAAGGATCTTCCGAGTTCGCAACGGCAACGCGCCTGCTGGTGAACGAGTTGGGCGAAGCCGCGACCCGCGAGCTCGTCGGCGACACTTCGCTGCGCGCGGCACTCCGCATGGACGTCGACACCTTCGACGCCAACTTGCGCGCGAATGAAGTGTTCGCAGTGGAGCGGCGCGAGGCAAAGTCGGCGGCGACGGCGACACCAGAACGGGAGCGTGGCATCAGCGAAGCCGCCGCGATCGCCGTGCTCATCCCGCTCGCGGGCAACGACGGGGAACTCACCGACCTGCTCGCCGAACTGGAGAACCAGAATCGCGCCGCCTGCTGCGAAGTGGTCATCGCGACTTCGTCGGCACTGACGCGACACCCGGCCGCCGGGGGCTTCGCTGCGGTGCGCTGGGTGTCCGTGCCCGAGTCGACGTCATGGGCAACTCGCTTGTCGGCCTGCGCCGCCACCTCGACCGCACCGCTGTTGACCGTGGCGATGCCCGGCGACCGCTTCCGTCCCGACGCGTTCGCGTTGCTCGCCGATGGTCTCGATCGACGACCGCAGGCTGCCGTCGCGTTCGGCACGGAAGGTTGGACCAACGGGCTCGTCGGCCGCTTCGAACCCGTGTCGTGTCTCGGCTTCACGTGCCCGCCACCGGCGGCGCATTTGCGTCTGCCGACCAAGAACGGCATCGGCTCGCATCCGATGTGGCGGCGATCGCTGCACGATCGGCTCGGCCCCTTCGACCCGACCTACGGCGCCGCCGCCGAGTACGCCTTCTGGTTGGCCGCGCTGGCCACTGCGGAAGCGGTGCAGTTGTCGACGCTGCTGTCGACGAGCCCCGCCCGTGCCGCCTGGCGACATCTGCGCGATCCGGCCTGCGACCTCGCCGCTGTGGCGCGGGCGCGAGCGGAGCTGGCGCCACCGAGCACCGCGCTGCCGTTCGTGGCGCAGCGTCCGCTGCCTTGCACGCTGCTCGCTCCCGGCATCGTCGAAGAAGCCCAAAGCCACGCGCGCCTCGGGATCCTCACCCCTGCGCAATTGCTCGAAGCCGTCAACCTCGACCGGTTCCTCGGCACCGCCTTGCTGTACGGCGACACCTCGACTGCGGCGTGCCTGCTGCGTGCGGCCGCAACCCAGCTGCCCGAGATGCTGTCGCTGCGCCTGGCGCTCGCCAACCTGCTGGACGCAACCGGTCTGCCCGGCAGCGACGACGTTCTGCGCGCCGCCCGCAGCTGTGAGCCCTACCGGACCGTGCTCGCACAGCGGATGCGCGACGGCAGCAAGCTCGAACCAGATTCCGTTCCCGAAGCGATGCAGGTCTGACATGACGACCACGTACACGACGTCCACCGGCCAGGCTCCCGACTACGCGAACTACACCGAGCCCGGCTTCCGTGCCGAGTTCGTCGCCGACATGGAACGCACGAGCCCGTTCCAGAAGCGCTTCCCGACCGGAGTGACGCGGCTGCGCTACGACCCGCGCCAGTTCGACTTCGTTGCGATCGTCGGCGATGCGCTCGCTGCCGCCGGCATGCTCGACCGCGGCACGCTGTCGGCACGCGGTGACCGCCTCGAACACCTGCACGAGCTGATCGCGCCGGTGCACCAGGCGATGGACGTTTCGCAGCAGAGCGCCGCGGCGCGCGTGCTCTACGAAATGCCGTTGGCGTTCCACGCGCTCTACGAGCGGCTGCTCACCGAAGTGGTGGTGCCAGCGATCGGAATCGGGCCGGCGCACTTCCAGCGCACGCCGACGTTCCGCGTGTTCTTCCCGCACGCGCCCGGCTATCCAGGCGCCACGAGCTACCACAACGACCTCATGATCGGGCACAACCCGCGCGAGGTGAACGTGTTCTTCCCGCTGGTGCGCTGCGAAGCAACGCGATCGCTGCTGCTGGCCCAACTGCCCGAGAGCATCGAGCTGCTGCGCGAGTACGACTGGAACTTCGCTGCGTTCGGTCGCGACACGCAAAACGATGCGAGCCTGCAGGCGCGCTGCGAACGCATCTGCCAGCCCCTTCGCCTCGATGTCGGCGAGATCCTGCTGTTCGACTCGCGGTGCCTGCACGCAGGTCCGCACAACCTGACGGAGCTAACGCGCGTGACGTTCGACGCCCGCGTACTGCCGGTGGTCGACCACGCCCGCCAGAAGAACGTCTACCAGGGTCGCGGACGCCGCCGCGCGTCGTTTGCGATCGGTGAGTACTTCTCCGCCCACGCGATCGGCCAGCGCACGCTGAGCTGAGCTGCGCCCGACGAACGACCGCGCGCTTACATGCGTTCCGGCGCCGTGATCCCGAGCAGCGCGAGCCCGGTGACCAGCAGGCGCCGCGCGGCGTCGACCAGCACGAGGCGCGCATCGCGGATTTTCGGTTCCTGGCCGACGACGTAGTGGTCGCGCAGGTAGCTGTGGATCTCGCCGGCGAGCGCGATCGTGTGGCCGGTGACGTGGCTCGGCTCGCTCTGTTCGGCCGCCTTCTGCACCGCGGTGCCGAAGTCCATCATCGTCAGCAACACGCGCTCGGCGTCGGCGAGCACGCCGTGGTCGATCGCCGAGGCAGCGGGCACCGGACACTCGGCCTTGCGCAGGATCGACGACAGCCGGGCGCACGCGTACTGCACGTACGGACCGGTCTCGCCCTCGAACTGCAGCATCGACTCCCAGTCGAACTTCACGTCCTTGATGCGCGAGTTCTTCAGGTCGTTGAACACGATCGCCGACACGCCGACCTGCTCGGCGATCTGGTCGGCATCGGCGAGGTCCGGGTTCTTCTCGCGGATCACGCCGCGCACCTTCGCCACCGCCTCGTCGAGGATCTCGTCGAGGAACACCGCGTTGCCCGAGCGCGACGCGAACTTCTCCCACTTGCCGTCGTCGGTCTTGCTGAGCACGAGGCCGAACGGCACGTGCTCGACCGCCTTGGCGACCGGCTCCTTCATCTTCGTCAGCACGCCCTTCAACTGATCGAAGTGCAGCTTCTGCTCGGCCCCGACGACGTAGAGGATGCGCGTCGGGTGGAACGTCACCTCGCGGTAGAACGCCGCCGCGAGGTCGCGCGTGTGGTAGAGCGTCGTGCCATCGCTCTTCTGCAGGATGCACGGCTCCTTGATGCCGAGCTCCTTCAGCCAGACGACTGCAGCCCCTTCGCTCTGCTCGAGCACGCCCGACGCGGTGACGCGCTGCATCGCGCCCGCCATCTTGTCCTCGAAGAACGACTCACCGGTGATGTGGTCGAAGGTCACGCCGAGCCGCGCGTACGGGCCCTGGAACGCCTTCAGCGATTCGTCGCGCAGCAGTTGCCACATGCGCCGTTCGACATTGTCGGCGCCGCTCTCGAGCGCTTGGAAGTGCTTCGCAGCCTCGGCGTCGAGGCCGGGGTTCTCCTTCACCTCGCGGCCGTAGCGTTTGTAGAGCTCGAACATGTAGCGCATCGGCGACGCGTGCAGTTCCTGCTCGTTACCCCACCGCATGTAGGCGGTCATCATCTTCGCGAACGGCATGCCCCAGTCGCCGAGGTGGTTGATGCCGTGCACCGTGGCGCCTGTATGGCGATGGATGCGGCACAACGCGTTGCCGATCGTCGTGCTGCGCATGTGGCCGATGTGGAACGGCTTCGCGATGTTGGGCGAACTGAAGTCGATGCACACGACCTGGCCGTTCGCAGCGGCCTTGCCGTACGGCGCGGCCCCGGACTGGATCGCCTCGAGTACGGCGCGCGCCAGCGCCGCGCGACGGAAGCGGAAGTTGATGAACGGTCCCGTCGCGGTCGCCGACTCGACAACGTCATCGGCGGTCACGCGCGCGGCGAGTTCATTCGCAAACGCGGGCGGCGCCTTGCCGGCGAGCTTCGCCAGCTGGAACGCGGGCAACGCCACGTCGCCATGGTCACGGTTCTTCGGCGGTTCGAGACGCACCAACGGCTCGGCGGCTGCACGGTCGAGCCCTAGCCCGGCAATGGCGTCGAGGAGGCGGGTGCGGAGATGGGCGTGCAAGTCGGTCACGGTGTGGCTCGTTCGGGGGGTGAGCAGGATAGCGGCGCGTCCCATGGATCGCCGCTCTCGGCTACCATCGCGCGCCGCCCGCCATGCAGAAGACCATCGCCACCCTCGTAGTCCTGCTCTCGGCGCCATTGCTCGCCCAGACGCAGTTCGTCGCCCGCACGCCGACCGCGATCATCAGCGCCTGGCCGCAGGAGTCGGTCGCCGCCGACGTCGACGGCGACGGTGACCTCGACCTGCTCTCCTGCATCGGACTGTTCGGCGGCATGCCGGCGCGACGGCTGCACCGCAACGACGGCAACGAAGCCTGGACCGACGTCAGTGCCTCGGCGCTGCCGACGCAGTCGACGATGATGATGTCGAACGGCCACGCGGTCGCATCCGACTTCGACGGCGACGGGGACATCGACGTGTTCAGTTCGATGATGGGCGGCGTGGTGGTGTGGCGAAACCTCGGCACCGGCACGTTCGTCGATACCGGGTTCACCGACATGGGCGGCTACACCGACCTCGTCGGGGTCGATCTCGACGGCGACGGCGACCTCGACATCGCCGCGAGCGGGCAAGCACTGGCCGGCGGCCTCAACGCGGTGTTCTCGAACCAGGGCAACTGTGCGTTCGCGCGCCTCAACGTGCTGCCGACGACCTGGTCGAACGCGATCGCCGCCGCTGACATCGACACCGATGGCGACCAGGACCTCGTGTTGGGCTCGACCGGGGGCGTGCTCGTGCTGCGCAACCAGGGCGGCTTCACGTTCACCGACGTCAGTGCGGCGTGGGTGGGCGGGCTGGTGCCCGGCTCGATCCGCGACGTCGCCGTCGGCGACCTCGACGGCGACGGCGATCGCGACCTCGTCGTGGCGCGGCAGGGGGTCGCCAGCGACGACGTGCTGCTCGACGTCGGCAACACGTTCGCGGCGGGTGTGTCGCTCGCGACTGGACCCAACGGCTCGTACCGGCTCGCACTCGCGGATGTCGACGCCGACGGTGATCTCGACCTGTGGCGTGGCGGCATCACCGGCCTCGACCTGCAACTCGGCCTTGGCCTGGGTGGTTTCACGTCGGGTGCGGCACGGCATCCGCTCGTCGGTGGGCAAGTGCCGGCGTTGCTGCCGTTCGACTGCGATCGCGATGGGGACATGGACCTGCTGGTGTGCGAACAGTTCCTGCCGCCGACGCTGCTGATCAACCGGCACCGCGATCTGGTGCCGGGGCAGCCGGCGATCGGCCAGCCGTGGACGCCGGTCGTGTGGAGCCAGCCGGGCTACGCGACGGGGCCGCACTTCACGGGGCTCGGAGTCTCGCTCGTCGGCCTCACGTCGCCGTTCCCGCTGCCGCCGTTCGGTGAACTCGCGATCGACCTGAACGTGGGCGTCGTGTTCTCCGGGATGACGACACTGCCCGGGTCGGCGTCACCGTTCGCGCTCGCGATCCCCAACCAGCCGACTCTGGTGGGGCTGCCGCTGTTCCTGCAAGGCATTGTCGCGCCACCGGCGGAGTCGCCGCGCTTCACGGCGTCGTTCGGCAGGCTCGTGCAGTAGTTGGCGCATCACAACACGGCAACCTGTCAGTCGGACGTAGCCGCCAGCCCAGCGCTTTCCTCTCTTTTTGATCCTTACGATGGCTCACTGCTTGCTTAACTTGGCTGTCGCTTTCACTCCGTTGATCGCCTTTGGGGCGACCAACGTAGCCGGATCGATTATCAGGGCACAGAGCGCCGTAGTACATTGGGGAGACTGGGGGAGCGACACGGACTCGATGCAGGCGCCGGCGCTGATGGCGACTGCGAACCACCTCTTGACAGCGGTCGTCAGAACCGATGGTCGGGTACTCATAAACGGCGTCAATAAATTCCTTGGGCAGATGCCGGCTCCTCCCGCAGGCCTCGCGACGGTCAAAATTGCATGCAATGTCTACGCGGCAGCTGCATTGCGATCGGATGGCAACATCGTAGTTTGGGGCCAATCGCCAATTGTGCCGGCAACACCTGCTCCCCCGTTGCCCTTGGGCACTGTCTATTTGGATGTCGAGTCCGGACACGCCCACTTTCTCGCGATTCGATCTGACGGGGCCGTAGTTGCTTGGGGGGATACTAGTTTCGGTTGTTGCAACGTGCCATCGCTTCCAGGGCCAGCGGTTCAAGTTAGGGGTGGTGTAGCATTCTCATTGGCCTTGCTGTCCGACGGCTCCTTGGTTGCTTGGGGAGACAATGCGCTGGGCCAATGCTCGGTTCCTACCCCACCTCTGGGGATCACCTATTCTGAGATTGCCGCAGGTAGCGACCACGGCCTCGCGATTCGTTCCGATGGCGCCGCAATCTCGTGGGGATCGAACTTCGCAGGACAGTGCAACATACCAGGGCCGCCGACTGGTCTACGCTATTTGTTTGTTGCCGGTGGAATGAACCATAGCGTTGCCTACCGATCCGACGGGGCACTGGTCGCATGGGGGGCCAACTACGTTGGTCAGCTCGACGTGCCTGTCCTGACGGAGTCTGTTCGATCGCTTTCGTGTGGAGCAAATCACTCTTTGGTTGTGACGACTTCAGGTCGCATCTTGGCCTGGGGAGAGAACACCAACCACCAGGCGTCGATCCCGTTCCTTCCAGATACGCCCATCGGCGTGCATTACACCTCGATCGCAACCAGTGGCATCCACGCGGCGGCCGTACTGAGCACGGGCCAGATCCAGACCTGGGGCAGCAATACGTACGGCCAGATGACAATCCCGGCGCCGCTGGTGACTTCTCAGTTTACCAAGGTCGGCGTTGGCACCACGCACACCATGGCCCTCCGCATCGACGGCAGTCTGTTTGCTTGGGGATCCAACAGCCACGGCCAGTGCAATGTGCCGCCACTTCCCGCAGGCGTTGTGTACCGCGACTTCGCGGCCTGCGACAATCACTCCGTAGCGTTGCGCTCTGACGGCGCGGCGGTGGCGATTGGACCCGATGCATTCGGCTGCACGGTGCTTCCCCCGCTCCTCACCGGCATGACCTACACCGGTGTTGATGTGCGTTACGCGAAAACACTGCTCGTGCGTTCCGATGGCAACCTGATCTACGCTGGAACAACCTATTCGGGAAACAGCCTCGTTCCCGCACTGCCACCTGGCTTGCGCTACGTCGAAGCGGCGGGATCCCACAACTACAACACCGCTCTTCGCTCGGATGGCAGTGTCGTCGCGTGGGGCTCTTTCGGACCCGGTGTCTCGACCTGGCGACCGATCCCGACGCTGCCGTTCGGTGTCTACTTCGTGGAATTGGATGGGGGCTACAGCTTCACTGTCCTGCGTCGCTCAGACGGGCTGGCCGATGCTTGTGGCATCGTCGGGCCCGCGTATCCACCGCCACCGCTACAACCGGGGACCTCGTATGTCGAGGTCACCGCCGGCAACGGCCTGTTTGCGGCTCGCGTCGGCCCAACTTCGACTTACGTGGGTATCGCGCCAGGTTGTTCCGGTTCTCGCCCAGCATCCAGGCTCGTGCCGCGCGACACTCCGCACATCGGCCGCACGTTCGAATTGACACTCTTCGACGTGCCCGACAACTTGGCCCTGCTTGCGTTCGGATGGCAATCGATCTCCCCGGTGTCGTTGGCGGTGGTCGGAGCGCCCGGCTGCCTGTTGCACGTGCAAGTGGATGGCACAGTCTTGCTTCCAGGGCAGGCCAACCAAGCCCGCTGGCTCCTCCCGATTCCCTATGTCCCGTCTCTAGTGGGAACTCGGTTCTTCAACCAAGCACTGCTGCTCGATGCGAACTCAGGCAACGGGCTTGGGGCCGTGCTTTCGGATGCAGCCGAGGCCGTGATCGGGGGCGGATAAGCGACCCGATTCGTCACGGCGCGATCGCGGGCACGCCGGTCGCCACGAAATCGATCGACGCCAGTTCGTTGGGCGACAGGTCGCCGTCCTCCCAACTCGCCTGCACCGCGGTCACTTCGTAGTGCGCCCCGGCGTTCGCGGCGATCTGCGCGTTCCACATGCTGGTGATCGTGTAGCTCGCGTCGAAGCCGAGCCGCCAGTCGTGGATTGTGTAGGGGGCCTGGTTCAGGATCGTGATGCGGCCCTGGAACCCCGTCGACCATTGCGACGTCACCGAATGCGCGATCAGCACAGCCTGCGCCGGTGCGGTGGCGCTGGCGAGCGAGAGGGCGAACGCAATCGCGAACGGCATCGACGGGCGAGGGTGCGCGGCGCGCGGATCTTCCAGGGGGCCCCCCACTCTCGCAAGGCGCCCACCGAGTGCGTATGCAGCGGCAATGCCATTCCGCTTGCCGTTCGCCGTCACGCTCGCGCTGCTGCTTTCTGCATGCGCCATGCGGCCGTCGCGGTTGCACATCGACGATCATCTTGTCGCTGTGAAGTCGGTGCGACTGCCCGAACGATCCTGGCTGCCGTGGTACACGCGGTTCGCCGAACACGCGTGGGTCGACATCGCAACGCCGAGCGGCTGCGAGCGCATCGAATGGAACAAGGGCGTAGGTGGCATCCTGCACAGCGAGATCGGACGCGAGGGTTTGATTGCCGATGTGCGTTGGGAAGAAGGCGTCGCGGTGCACGCGGTGTGGCGCGGCGAAGCGGCGCGCGTGCTGGGCGAACGCATCCGCGCCGTCGCCGACACGTTCCCCGACGCACAGGGCTACCGGGCGTGGCCAGGGCCGAACAGCAACACGTTCATCGCCTGGCTCGCGCGCGAAACCGGCATGGGCGTCGATCTGCCGCCGAACGCCGTCGGCCGCGACTACACAGAATGGCTCGCGGTGGGGGTGAGCACCACTGGGCTCGGGCTGCGCGTCGATACGCCGATCCTCGGGGCGAGTGCCGGACTCGTTGAAGGCGTCGAACTGCACGCGATCGGCCTCACCGCGGGAGTCGGCCTGTGGCCGCCGTCGCTGAAGCTTCCGTTCCTGCCGGCGATTCCCGGAGGCTGGTTTGCACCATGGTCAGGGCCGCCAGCGGAACCGGGTCGGTAACAGGTTCGTGCGGTACGCTGCGTTCGCATGCGGTTTCCTGCTTCTTGTCTCGCGATGATGTTGGCATGGGCCGCAACCACGCGCGGCCAGAATGCAGCGCCGACTTGGGCCCGCGACATCGCACCGCTGGTGCACCGTGCGTGCGCGAACTGCCATCGACCCGGCCAGCCGGCGCCGTTCGCGTTGCTGACGTTCGACGACGTGTGGAAGCGGCGCGCGCAAATCGTCGAAGTGACGCAGGCTGGCGTGATGCCGCCATGGCTGCCCGTGCACGGCGAGTTCGCCGACGATCGCCGCTTGCGCGCCGACGAGATCGCCTTGCTGCAGCGCTGGGCCGATGCAGGCGGGCAGCGTGGCGATGCGACCAAGGAGCCAGCACCACCGCAGTTCACCGAAGGTTGGCAACTGCGCGAACCAGACCTCGTCGTCACGGCAACCGACGTAATCGAAGTTCCCGCCTCCGGTCCCGACCGCGTGCGCAACTTGGTGCTGCCGATCGCCGTCGATCGCCTTCGCTTCGTCGAAGCCATCGAGATCCAACCGCGCAACCGCGCCGTGCACCACGCGGTGCTCGGTGTCGATGCCACGCGCGAGTCGCGCCGTCGCGACGCCGAAGACGATGGGCCTGGGTTTGGCGGCATGTCGCTCGGCACGGCGCAGCCACCCGACGGCAACTTCCTCGGCTGGACGCCCGGCAAGAGCGTGCGGCGAGCGCCGCCCGGGCAGGCGTGGCGTCTGCGGCCTGGCGACGACTTCGTGCTGCAGCTGCACCTCGTGCCGACCGGCAAACCCGAACGCGTGCAACCGGCGATCGGCCTCTACTTCACCGACGCACCAACGACGACCACGTTTGTGCCCGTGGTGTTGTTCGACGACAAGATCGACATCGAAGCCGGCGTGCGCGACTTCACCGCGCGCGACCATCTCGACCTGCCGGTGCCTGTCGTGCTGCACGCGATCTACCCGCATGCGCACTGGCTCTGCCGCCGCATGCGCGGCACCGCGACCTTGCCCAGCGGCGAGCAGCGCGTGCTGTTCGGCGTCGACGCGTGGGACTTCGACTGGCAGGACGACTACCGCTTCGCGACGCCGATCGAACTGCCGGCGGGCACGCGCCTCGCGATGGAGTACGTGTTCGACAACAGCGAGCACAATCCGAACAATCCGAGCCGACCGCCACAGCGCGTTCGCTTCGGCCAAGCCTCCTCCGACGAAATGGCGACGTGGACGATCGCGGTCACCGTTGCGGACCGCGCCGCTCGCATCGCCCTCGACACCGCCGATGTCGCGCGCCAACTCGAGAAGGTGCCCGATGCGTGGAACGTGCTGCTGCGCCACGCCCGGCTTGCGCGCGAACGCGGCGACTTCGCGGTGGCGCAGCGCTCGATCGAACGCGCGCGGGCGATCTCGCCAGGTGCTGCCGATTGTGCGCTGGAAGCAGGCATGCTCGCCGAGGCGCAGAACCAGCTCGACGAAGCGCGCCGCGAGTACGAGGCGGCGCTGCGCCTCGATCCGGATCGTGGCCTCGCGCACCTGCAGCTTGGTGCTCTGCTCGGCCGGCAGGGCCGCGGCGAGGACGCCTTCACCCATTTCGAACAGGCGCTGCGCTCGTTGCCGAACGCGGCGATCGTGCATAGCAATCTCGCCACTGCCCACTTCCAACTCGGGCGGCTGGCGTCGGCGGCAACGCACTACGATCGCGCCGTCGCGCTCGATCCCGACTACTTCACGGCCTGGTTCAACCTCGGTCGCGTGCGCGCTCGCCTCGGCGAAGCAGCCGCCGCCAGGACCGCGCTGCAGCGAGCTCTCGCGCTGCGCCCCGACGATGCTCGGGTGCGCGCCGAGCTCGATTCGCTCGGCAAGTGAACCGGCGGCGCGCGGTCGCCGTTGCTGGCACCGTGCCCACGTTCCCTTTCCCGTGCGCACAGCCTCCCCATGTCGTCCGCGCACGGGCTACTTCTGTCCGGCATCGCTCTGGGAATCGCTCTCACCGCGAGCAGCTTCACCATGTGGTGCCAACTCGCGCCATCGCGGCCCCCGGCACCGTCGGCCTCGATCGTTGGCAAACCCGCCGCGGAACGCACGCTCGACGCGGCGCTGCAGCAACTGGTGCGCGGCAACGACGCGCAGCGACGTGGCGCCGCTCGCCAGGTGTTCCGGATCCGGCAAGGACACGAACGTCGGCGCGGCACGCCTCCCGTTGCCGACGCAACCCAAGCGACGCGCATGGTGCCGTTCTTGCTGCTGGCACTGGACGATCCTCTCGACGATGTGCGCGCCGTCGCCTTCGCGATGCTGGAGGGTTTTGGGCCGGACGCGCACTGGGCGAGTGGGCACGTGGCGCGCTTCGCCACGCGCGCCGATTCCGCGAACAAACGCCGCGCCGCGATGGCCCTTTGGCGCCTGACTGGCGCGCGCACGCGGTCGCTGCGATTGCTGCACGAGGTGCTCGCCGACGCCGAGTTCGCCGTGCGGGAAGCGGCGGCCCGCGACGTGCTCGAGATCTGCACCGGCATCGAACCGTACCTGCCGCAACTCGGCGCGTTCGGCATCGAGCTGCTCGCGCGGCTCGATCCGATTCTCGCAACCGACGACCTCGACCTGCGCACGAGCGTGCACGGCGTGATGGCGCAGTTACTGCGGTAGCGCCGCTACCGCCGTTGGCGCAGCATGTCGCGGCGCTGCCGCAGATGGCACAACGCATGCGCCCCGGCGAGCCCGCCGGCGACGATGGACCAGGCACTGACGCCATCGCCAAGCCAGCGTTCGTTCGTGCGAACCAGCACCAGCGTGAACGCGGGCAGTGGCAGCAAGACTCCGACGAGAAGGCCCACCGACAACGACGGCCAGTGCTCGGCCTGCACGCGACGCACTTCGCGTTCGAAGCAGCGCCATGCGATCACACCGATTGCCAAGTGCGCGAGCAGCAACCACCAGGCCTCGCCATCGCGGGCGACGCAAAGCAGTCCAATCGCGACCGCAACGCCCCGCAGCAACGCGAACAGCAACACGAACGCAAACCCGCCGAGCCCCGATTTGTCGCCGCCCGGACGGATGCCGCACAGCTCCCCCCATGCGAACGCGATGTAGACGCTGCACAGCCCCGCGAACGCAAACACGAGGTCGAGCGCAAGCGTGGCGAGCAGGGGCATGGCCATGTCATCCGGAACTGCAGGCCGGTGTGGCAGCGCGGCCACACGTTCGGAGAAGGCGGGTGGGTCCTGCCCCCACCATGCCAATGAGAGCCATGGTGGCGCCTACCGCCGCAACGGCGTTCGCTTTGTGGAGCGCATGGCTGTCGCGAACAGATCGCTACCGAGTGCGCCCAGGCCCGCGCAGTTCGATCTCCGCGATGCGCACCTGCTCACCCCACGTCGCGAGCCCGATGCGGTTCCTGCCGGGAATCGGCAGCAACGGGGCCTGGTCGAACAACACTTCGTCGCCGACCTTCACCGTGAGTCGTTTGCCGAACCACTGCAGTTCGAGCGTGTTGGTCTTCTTCGGATCGACGCGCCAAGGTTTGACGCCAGCGTCGTAGATGCGCTGGTCGTAACGCTCCAACCAGGCGTGCACCTTGTCAGAGCCCTCGGGTTCGAGGATCAGCGTCCACCCGGACAATGCGTCGCGCCGCCCTTCGCCTTGCACGATCACGCACGCTTTCGGCGGTCCCGAGCCTTCGGCGAACTCGAACGTCAGCAAGAACGCGTCCACCGCGTCGCAGGCCTTCTCCGGTAACCACGCGAGGTTGCTCGGCGAGTCCTTGGGGAAGCCAGGCCGCACGGTGAACTTGCGCCATTCGACGCCGCGGTCGGTGGCAAAGCCTTCGAGCGCGCCGTTGCGCACGCGCCACGAACCCACTTCGGTGTCGAGCTTGCGATGCGCACCGGAGTCGGTGAAACGCGCCTTCCAGCGGGACGGCCATTTGCGGCCATCGGGCACGTCGATCGCAGCGAGCTTCTTCACCGGCGGATCGAGGTCGGTCGACCAACCAGTCAGCGGCGTGCCGTTGCGTTGCGCCACCGCCATCGTCAGCCCCGCGAGCCCCATGTGGTTGTAGAGCTTGACCAGGATCTTGTTGCGGCCGGCGCGCAGCGTCACCGGAAAGCGAATCGCATCCGGCAGCATCACGTTCCAGTGCGGTCGCCACGGCCCGAGCGGCCCGCCGCCGCCGGCGTACTTGCCGACCAACTCGTCGTTGACGAAGACCGTCACCTCGTCGTCGCAACGCAAGTGCAGGAACGCCTGCTGCTCGCTGGCGATGTGCACATGGGTCAGCGCGTAGAGCGCCGTCCAATCCATGTAGGGATAGTCGAACTGCACGTAGCCCGTCGCATCGACGGTGACCGGCTTGTCGCCAGGATGCCGCCAGGTCGGGTTGTTGTTGAAGCCAGAGTACTTCGCGCCGAGATCGATCTCGAGCTCCGGCGGGAAGCGAAACGCATCGGCGTCGGCACCGTCGCGACGGAACGGCCCGATGACCCACCAGTCCTTCACCACGCCGAGTTCGAGTTGGTACGCGGCGAGGTCGGCCTGTTCACTCTGCAGCTTGCCCGCCATCACGTCGCGCGGCACCGGCGAACCGGGCGCATCGTCGAGGGCGCCTGCCCCAGCCCGTCGCGTCGCTAGCTGCTGCTCCGCGCGGATCGCAGCGAGATCGGCCGGCACCAACGGCCAGCGGAAGCGGATCAAGTCGGCGAACGCCTTCTCGCCAAACGCTTCGACGAGATGGAACGCGAACGCGCGCGCCAGCGTTGGCGTGCGCGCGTCCTTCACGAGATCCTTGCGGTAGTCGCGGAAGAATTTGCGGTAGCGCTGCCACTGGTAGCCTTCGCCGCTCTTGCCGTACTCGGTGACGAAGTGCAGGAAGAAGCCCGCCGACGGCCCGTAGTTCGGAATGCGCCAGTATTCGAGGTCGCGTTCGAGGTAGTCGCCGAGGAACGCACGCAGCGCGAGCCCGATCGACGCGCGGCCGCCGGCAACCTGGCCGAGTTCCATCTGCGCGAACGCAGCGCCGAAGTCGGCCAGACCTTCGTGCATGCCGCCGTAGACCGGCGTCGTGTCGTCGATGCAGTGGGTGAGCTCGTGGTAGAGCAACCCATTGTCGACCCGTGTGCCCTTCGCCGCGGCGTCGGCATTGCCGATGTCGATGATCTTGCCGCCGCCGACACCGCCGCCGAACTCCCACAGTTCCTTCCAATAGACGGTGACGCGATCGCCGTTGGGATTGGGCACGCGACCGAACAGATCGGTCAGCCAGAGGTAGGCGAGGTCGAAGCGCAGCAAGCTGTCGTCGGGGATCGTGTCGACGAGCTGCTTTGGCCCGATCACCACGAAGCGATGCGAAACTCGCGTCGAGGTGCGCGCCCAACACGGATGGTCCATCGCCGCCTTCGCTTCGGCACGTTCGTCGGCCGGAACATCGGCGAGCCACTCCATGTCGAACTGGTCGCGGGCGGCTTCGCCTTCGGCGCGGAACTCGTTGGTGAACGTCAGCGTGTGCAGCAGCGCGCGGGCGATGCCGCGCTGGGACTTGTCCTTGGCGAGATGCAGCGCGTGCGCGATGCGGTCGAGGCCCTTCCACTTCGCGGCCAGCTGGTCGACGACCGCCTGTTGCTCCTCACCGATGGCGAACACCTTCTTGGCGATCCCGTCGCGATCCTGCGTCGCACGCTTCGCCTCGTCGAGCGCTCCCAACACGGCGCGGTCGGCATCGGCCTGCAAGGCGCCACCGACCTCGTCGAGCAGCATCAGGGCCCCGAGCAGTTTGCCGCGATCGAACATGCGGCCGGCGACCTGGCGCAGATACCGCGCGCGCTCGGCTCGGATGCGTTCTTGCACGATGTCGTGCTCTTCGAACGTGAGCGCCGCCGGCGGTGACTTGCCGACCACCAACAGCGCCTTCTGCAACTTGCCCTTCAGCGGATAGTCGTCGAGGTTGCGGAACGCGAACTCGAGCTGGTCCCACGCTTCCTGTGGCTTCGTCGGTGCCAGAGCGAGCGCAGTCGCGATCGTGGCATCGACAGCGGTCGAATCCGGAACCGGCGCCTCGCCGGGCCATGGGAACGTAGCGACGACGACCATCCCATCGCCGCCGACGTTGCGCGCGAGCGGCGGCGACACGGTGTCGGCTGCGGCGTCGTGGAAGCCGAGCGCGACCTCGATGATGTCGCCGACCAGCACGCCTTGTGGCGGCGTGCGAAACACCAGCGGCAACGAGTACTCGACCGGCTTCTGCTTGGCCCACTGCTTCGTCGGAACCGGCGGCGCGTGGTCGCGGCGCAACAGCATCCGCCCAGCGCGCCTCAACTCGACCCGCACCGCCCACGGGCGATCGAGCACTTCCTCGCACACAAACCCCAATCGCAGCGCCGCGGTGCCGGTCTTGGCCAAGGTCGCTGCATCGACCGTGGCGGTCACGTTCACCGGCAGCGACATCGGTCGCTGCGCCGTCAACGCTGCGAGGGCCAGGTGCCCGACGACGACCATGGAGAGCGAAAACGACGCGCGCATCGGAAGCTGAGTCTAGCCACATCCGCCGCCGGCTCGACGCGAGGCATGCGTTCCTTGGTCGCCGAGTTTGCCACGCGCGCGGCGATCGTCTCGATCCGGGACGGGCGCGTGCAGGCACTGGCATCGAAGCCTCGCGCCCTCGCCGAGCGCATCTCGGGCCAATCACTGAATTCGCGAAGGGCAATTGCCGAAAGGAACCCCGCCGCAGTTCGTGGCACGAGGAGAGGTTGATGCAAGAGAACACACAATCGGTCCACGCCCAGCGTGGCTTCACTCTGTTGGAGATCGTGATCGCGATTGCGGTCCTGGCACTGCTCGCCGGCACCATCGTGCCGATGGTCGGATCGACCATGGCCGACAGCAAGAAGGCCCAGGCGCAGAGCGAGGTGAAAGCGATCGTCGAAGCGATCGGCCGCTACAAGCTCGACACCGGCCTGTATCCGCCAGGCGAACAGAACAACCCGAACGCGAACTTCGGCTCGACCGACTCGGCGATGCTGTCGCTGTCGACGACCCTGGTCCACGGCACCAAGAAGTACCTGAGCAAGGCGATCACGCGCGATCCGTGGGGCCGGCCGTACATCTACGGCATCAACACTGCGGGGGGCAACATCACCGACGTCTTCGTGTTGTCGATGGGGCCGGATGGCGTCCAACAGACTGGCTCAGCCCAAGCCAACATCGGTCAGACACTCGGCGACGACGCCGGCGCCTTCTTCGATCTGTGAGAGCGAGATGAACAGCACTGATGCCAACTGCAACGGAGTCCGGTCGCTGGGCTCCGGCGGTTTCACGCTGCTTGAGATCGTGATCGCCATTGCGGTGCTCTCGCTGCTCGCCGGCACCATCGTGCCGATGGTCGGTTCGTCCATGGCCGACAGCAAGAAGGCGCAGGCGCAGGCCGAAGTGAAAGCGATCGTCGAAGCCATCGGCCGCTATCGCCTCGACACCGGCACCTATCCCGCCGGCCCCGTTCTCCCGAACATCCCGGGCATCGCCTTCTGCCTGGATCCGGCCGCGCTGGTGCCGCACTACACAAGAGTGCTCGTGTCTGGCCAAAAGAAGTACCTGAGCAAGCCATCTACCGTCGATCCATGGGGACGCGCCTACATGGGTGAGATCACCACCGCGGCCGGCGCCATCGCCGACGTGTGGGTGATGTCGTACGGGCCCGACGGCATCGAACAGACGAGCTGGCAACAGAAGAACCAGGGCGTCGCAGCGGGCGACGACATCCTCGCCATCTTCGATCTGTGATCTAGTGACGGCGTGCGGTGCGGGAAGGCACCCGCAGCCTTCTGCGCCCGGCAACCCGTTCAGGCCTTGCTGCGCACGACGGTCATCGCTTCCTGGATCGTTGTGAGCCCGGCCCACGCCTTCTCGACGCCGTCCATCAGCAGATCGCGGAAACCGCTCGCTCGCGCCGCGACCAGCAACTCTTCCTCGGCCGTTCCCTTGGCGAGCAACCGCGCCAGCTCGTCGTTCCAGAACAGGATCTCGTAGATCGGCACGCGCCCGATGAAGCCGCGCGAGCGACAACTGCCGCAACCCTCCGCGCGCCGCCAATTGCCACCTTTGGCGAACTGCGTGAGCCCGAAACGCGTGAGCACTTCCGTGGGGGCCGGCCCCGGCTTGCTGCAATCGGGGCAAAGGCGACGCACGAGTCGTTGCGCGACGACGGCCGTGATGGTCGGCGCCAGCAGGTAGGGCTCGACGCCCATGTCGATCAACCGCGTCACCGCGCCGATCGCCGAGTTCGTGTGCAACGTCGACAGGACCATGTGGCCGGTCAGTGCGGCATGCACGGCGATCTCGCCGGTCTCCTGGTCGCGGATTTCACCGACCATGACGACGTCGGGGTCCTGACGCAGCATCGACCGCAGCACCGTCGCGAACGTTCGCCCGGCCTTCGGATCGACCTGCACCTGCGTGACGTTCTCGAGTTCGTATTCGACCGGATCCTCGACCGTGATCAGGTTGCTGTCCTCCTGGTTGAGGTAGTGCAGCACACCGTAGAGCGTGGTCGTCTTGCCGGAGCCCGTGGGGCCGGTCACCAGCACGAGTCCGTTCGGCGAACTGGCGGCGGCGCGCAGCCGATCCGCCTGGTCCTTAGACATGCCCTGCTCGGCAAGGTCGAGTTTGACGTTGGTGCGGTCGAGCACACGCAACACTGCTTTCTCGCCGTGCACGGCGGGCAATGTGCTTACGCGGAATTCGACGACGCGCCCCGAACCCGTCTTGCGGCGAAACTGGCCGTCCTGCGGCTTGCGGCGTTCGGCGATGTCGAGATCAGCCAGCACCTTGATGCGCGAGATCAGCGCCGAGTGCAGGGGCTTTGGCAGCATCTGCGTCGCTTCGAGGCAACCGTCGACACGCATGCGCACCTTGCAGCGCGTGCGGCCGACTTCGATGTGGATGTCGCTGGCGCGACGACGCAGCGCGGCGTCGATCAGCAGGTTGACGAGGTCGACGATCGCGTTGTCACCGGCGACTTCGCGCAGCTTCTGCGGGGTCGCCAGGGCCGACTCGTCGAGGCGGTCGAGGTCGAGCCGCGCAAGCAACGCTTCGATGCCTTCGCCTTTGCTGTCGCGCTGGCGCAAGCCCGCAGCGATCGCCGTCGGCGTCACCACGGTCGGCATCACCGGCGCGCGCGCCAGTTCCTGGATCGCATCGATCGTGTGCAGATCGGTCGGATTCTGCAGCCCGACGACGAGGTGCCCCTCCTGCCAACGCAGGGGCAGCGCCTGGAACTGCTGCATCGCCTCCTTCGGCAACACACTCAACACGACCGGGTCGAGATCGAGCGCATCCGGATTCTCGAACGGCAATTCGAGGCTCTTGGCGAGAAGACGATACGCGTCCGACTCCGGGACGAGGCCGAGCACGTGCAGTCGCTCAATGAAGTCGATGTCGTTGGCACCTGCGGTGCGCCACAGCTCCTGGGCTTTCTCGGGCGGGATGCCACCGATGCTGGCGGCAAGTTCCACGACCAGAGGAATCGTCTCCATGCGGACCTGATCGAACGTCCGACTAGCGTTTCTTGAAGGTCCCTGTTCAAGACTCGGGCCGCGTCCCGCCGATGGGGCCGCGGGGATCATGTCGACCAGGCGACAAACAGGCTTCACCACGATCGAGATCGTCATCGCCATTGCGGCGATCGCGCTGCTCACCGGCACCATCGCTCCGTTCGCCGGCAGCGCCCTCGAATTGGCTCGCCTCGACCGCGCCACCCGCGAAGTCGAATCGATCGGACGCGCCGTGGAGCACTTCCGAGCCAGCGTCGGTCAGTGGCCGGCGTGCAATCGCGCCGGTGCAATCGCGGTGACGAAACTGGTGTCGGGCGACGTCCTGCCCACGGTCAATCCTTGGCGCAACACCAGCGCCTTCGATGCCGAGTTCGCCGCGGGCACGATCGACACGCTACGCAACCAGCTGCAGAGCAACACGCCGCAAGGCGTTGCCGCCGAAGCTTGGGACACAACCGGAACAGCCTCGCCGTGGATCGGGCCGTACCTGAAGCAGTCGCCGCTCGATCCGTGGGGCCGACCCTACCTGGTCACGGTGCGATCAGGTTGGTCCACCGATGTGGTCGCCGACCGCGGCGTCTGGGTGCTCAGCGCCGGTCCCGACGGCTGCGTGCAGACGACCACCTACGACTACAACGCCCGGCCGGTCGGCGACGACATCGGCTGGCTCGTGCGCATGAGGCATCCATGAGCCCGATGCTCGCACGCCCGCCCGAAGCGGCGGCCAACGTCAAAGACGAAGGCAACGTCGAACGGCGCAGCCGCACCAGAGACACGTCGTTCGGCAGCAAGTTGCAAGTGCCGCCCGCCGCGATGGGCGAACTGCTGCGCAACCTCGCCACCGGACTCGACGCCGGCGTGCCGCTGATGCGCGCGCTCTCGGTCGAAGTCGAACAGGCCGAGCTGCCCGTGGTCGGCAAAGTCTGCGAAGCGATCGGAACCGACCTCGCCGCCGGCGCGCCGCTCGCCGAGGCGGTTGCCAAACACCCGCGCACCTTCCCGCAGCTGCTGGTCAACCTGATCCGCGCCGGTGAGCAATCCGGCCAGCTGGTGCCGGTGCTGCACGACCTCGCCGACTTCATCACGTGGCGCGAGCAGACTCGCAAGACGCTGCGCAAGGCGGCGATGTACCCGGCGATCGTGATCACGGCGGTCTACTACGTCGTCGTCCTGATCTTTGGCTTCGTGATGCAGCAGTTCGGCTCGCTGTTCGGCAAGCTCGGCGCCAACCTGCCGCCGAGCGCAAAGCAGGCAATGGCGATCAGCGAAGTCATCGCCGGCAACCTCGTCTTGTTCGTGCTCGCGTGGCCAGGCCTGTGGCTGCTGCTGTGGGCGATCGGCAAGACCCACACTGGTAGCCATCTGTTCTTGCGCGTGTTCTGCCGCATGCCGATCGTCAGCGGCGTCGTCTCGTGCTTCGACCTGGCGCGGCTGACGCGCAACCTCGCCGTGCTGTCCAACGCCGGCATTCCGCTGCTGCGCGCGATGCAACTGAGCCGCGACGTCGTCGCCGATCCTGCCCTGCGCGACAAGTTGCAGTTGGTCGAGGACGAAATCACCGGCGGCAAGTCGCTGCTGCAGGCGGCACAGGACACCGAAGCGCTGCCGCCGCGCGCCCTCAATCTCATCCACGTCGGCGAAGAGTCCGGCCAGATGCCGGCGACGCTCGCGCGCCTCGCGGCGTTCTATCGCGAGAAGGCCGGCGAGTCGGTCGCCAAGGCCCTGGCCTTGATGACGCCGATCCTCAGCCTGTTCATGGCGGTGATCGTCGGCGGCATCGCCGTGATCGTGTTGAAGACGCTCTACTCGTCGATGCTGACGTTGGGGAAGGGCTGACCATGCCGCGCCCACCTCGCCAGTCCGGCTTCACGCTGCTCGAAGTGGTCGTCGCGATTGCGATCCTGGCGATCGTCGCCGGCACCGTGCTGCCGCTCGGCTCGTCGCAACGACGCACCGACCAGACCGAACGTGTGCTCGACAAGCTCGCGCGCATTGAGCAGGGAATGACCCGCTACCGGCGTGATCGCGGCGCGTTTCCGGCGAGTCTCAGCGATGCGACGTTCCTCGGTCCGTACTTCGCCGCGGGCATCGAGAACGACGGCATTCGCGACGATTGGAGTCCCACGGGAGCTGCCTTGCAGTACCAGGTGGCCAGCGATGTCGCGCACGTCTGGAGCGTGGGACCCGTGCCGATCTCTGGCCCGCCCGACCAGCAGAGCTACCGGATCGACGTACTGCCCTCGGAAGTGAATCCCCTGGTGGTGGCCAACCCCGTGCAGACCACGCGGGACCTGATGACGCTGATCGTCAACGAGTGCTATCGGATCAACGCCGCCTACGTCCGCAGCACGCTGAACCACAGCTACTACCGCCGCTATCGCGCACTCTCCTACAGCCGCACACGCCTCCCGACCACGGTGCCGCTGACGGATGCATGGGGAACGACGCTGCAAGGCCACTACTTCGGCTTCTTCGTGTGGAGCGCGGGCCCGGACCGCCGGTTCAACACCACCGACGACATCAGGATCCCATGATGCCCCGCGCAGAATCCCCATCGTCCGGGTTCACGTTCCTCGAACTCGTCATCGTCATCGCGATCGTCGGCATGCTCGCCGGCACGTTGGCGACGATGGCCGGCGCGCAGCTCGCTGCCGACAAGACGGCCGCGGTGCGCACCGACCTCGAAGCGATCGGCATCGGCTTGCAGAGCCACTACGCCGAGAACGCGCGCTTTCCCGCAGCACTGAACGCCGTTGGCTTCTACGGCGTCAACGTCGCGCCCGGTGTTGGCGACGACCTGCTCGAAGACGGTTGGGCCGCGGCCAACACCTACTACCGCTACGCGACGACCAGCAACCCGGACACGGCGACCGTGTGGAGCGTCGGGCCCGACGGCTTCGACAGCGGCTCCATCAACGAAACGCTGCGCATCACGGTGCACGGCGCGCTCGCCGGACTGCCCAAGACGCGATCTCGCCTCAACGTGATCGGCGGCGCCCTGGCCCAGCACCTAGCGGCTGGCCGCAGCATCACCGGCAACTGGACCACCGACCGCACCGCACTTGGGCTTGGTGCCGAGTACGCGACCGACGGCTTTGGCACCACGTTCCAGCTGCTGACGACCGACCGCGTCGTGCGCAGCGCTGGACCCGACCGCAACTTCGCAACGACGGCCGACAACCTCACGAACTGACATGAAGACCTGGATCCATGCCGAGTGGGACGACACCCAATTGTCGGTGCTGCTGCTGCGCGGCCGCGGCAAGCGCGCCACGGCAACGTGCAAGCGCGTGACGTGCACTGCCACGCCCGAGAGCATCGGCAAGTCGCTGGCGGACGTGTGCGGCGACGCAATGCAGGGCAAGGTCGAGCTGGTGCTCGCGGTCAACGACCGGCGCTTCGTCTGCGGCACGACCGTCGCCACCGGCAAGGACATCGCCGCGGCGATCTTCGACGACGCGCGCAAGAACGGCCTGATGGGCCAACCCGACGAATGCATGGTCGGTTTCGTGCCGCGCGGTGACGTGGTCGGTTACTGCGTGGCGCCGAAGTCGATGGTCGAAGAACTCGACCGCGGCATCGTCGCCGCCGGCTTCACGCGCCGTCGCATCACCGCCAGCGAAGCGGTGTTCGCCAACCTCGCTACGACCGCTGGCGAAACCAACGGCGTGCTCGATCTGCGCGAAGGCCGCGGTTCGTTCTTGCTGGTCAGCAACGGGCTGCCCGTGGCGCAACGCCGCCTGCGCCTGCCCGGCGGCGTCGGCATTCGCCCGTGGGAAGACAACGACCTCACTCTGCTGCTGACCACCGAGATGCAGCGTTCGCTGCAGTTCTTCAAGCAGCAGGGCCGCACCGCGCCGAACCGAGTCTTCGTCGCCGGCAACCTCGAAGGCGGCCCGGCGATGGTGATCACCTCGATGACGACCATGTTGTCGACCGCGGTCGCATTCCCCGAGCGGGCGCAACTCGATCGCCTGCAAGGCGTCGACATGCCGCTGACGTGGACGGTGCCGGCGCTGGCGTCGGTCGCCGATCCGCGGTCGCTGCCGAGCGTCGTCGAGCCGCGCTACCTGACCAAGGTCGAGAAGACGGTGATCGTAGTGTCGCAGACGCTTGCCGCTGCATGCCTCGCCGCGGGCCTCTGGCTCGGCCACCAGGCGCTGCAGCCGGGCGTCGCGATCCTGCGTTCGGAGATCGCCGACAAGGAACGGGAACTCAGCGAAGCGCGCGTCGCCGTCGATCGCTTGCGCGCCGAGAAGGCCGTGCCCGAAATCGTGATGCAGCGCAAGCGCGCGCTCGCGCAGCACGAGAGCGATCTCTCGTCCAGCTTGATGCTGGCCAGCCTCGCCCAAGCGTTGCCGCCATCGGCGAAGCTCACTTCCATCGACATCGACAAGGACCAGCGGCTCTCGATCGAAGGTGTGTTCGCACCCGACGCGCGACGCTCGACGGTCGAGATGTTCGCGGCATTGGATGGCCGCCTGCGTTCGTTGCCCGGCGTGCGCACCAGTGGTGGCAACGTCGAACCGCCCGACGAACAGGGCCTGTCCAAGTTCCAGTCGTGGGTCAGCCCGAAGGAGTCGAAGTGAACGCATTCCTCAAACGCTGGCTGCCGTGGACGATCCTGCCGGTCGCCGGCGGCACCGCGTTCACTTTCGGATCGACCTGGTGGCTGGCAGTGCCACGCCAGGAAGAGCGCTACCGGATCGACATCGAGATCGCGACGCTGCAGGACGAAGCCCGCGGCCTCGCCGGGGCAACCACGACTCCCGCTTCGATGCACGAAGACCAGTTGCCGACGCGGCGCGGCATGGGCGATCTCGCCAGTGAACTGGCGGAACGCGCCGCGGCAAACGGGGTGCGCATCGTGACCGTCGATGTTGCCGTCGACCAAGGCAGTGCGACGCCCGCACCGGCGGCGGCGGCGACGACGCCAGCACTCCCGCCGATGCCTGCCACGGCACCGGGCGTGAGCAGCCAACCCAACGACCCGAGCCTGAACGTCGTGACCCTGGATCGCCTCGACCTCGTGGTCTGCGTCGAAGGTTCGTTCGACGCGATGGTGCGATTCTTGCACGCCGTCGAAACCAACCCCCGACTCACCCGACTTGTCGATCTGCACGTGCAACCGCGCGCGCGGATCGTCGAAGCGACTCTGACGGTACGCGGCTACCACTTCGCTGGAACGTCACCTGGCGGCACCACGGGCGCCGCCGCGATGCCCGCGGCTCCGGGAGGACGCTGACATGGCGAAGAAGAAGAGCAACGGCACCAACGGCAAGGTCGCGTTGATGGTCGCCGTGGTCGTGGTGTCGGCGTGGGTCAACCGTGACTTCATCACCGGCCTGTTCGGCAGCAGCGATGCGAGCCTGACGTCCGCGAACGGCGCGACGCACGATCCGACGATGTATGGGCCGGTGCCGGGCGGCTTGCCGCCAGGTGCGGTGCCGATCGGCGAAACGAAGACCGCGAGCGGGGAAGTCGATCGTTCCGGTCGCATTGCCGGTTCCAAGCTGCCGACGGAGCGGCTGCCCGACCCGTTCCTGCATCCTCCGGCCGAAGGCGCAAAGACCAAGACCGACACCGCACCCGTGGCGATCACCGAAACGAGCCTGCCGGTCGTCTCGATGCTGATGCAGACCAACCGCGGCGCCGTAGCGCTCGTGGATGGTCGTCTCGTCGGCGTCGGCGATCGCATCGCCTTCGGCATCGTCGAGGCGATGACCGTGGATCGCGTCGTCGTGCGCAACGAAGCCGGCGAACGCATCGAACTCCCGCTGCAGACGTCGGGCGCGCGCAAGGTCACTCGACCGGCGAAGAAGTCCGACGTGACCGATGCCGACCCGGCGGACGCCCCGGCGACCGGCGGCACGTCACCGAGCCTCGTCGACAACCTGCAGACCCTGCTGAACCAGACCGAGGCCCGCAATGGGGCCACGCCCCCGGCCGCCACTGGCGCGACCAGGAGATGAAACACATGAACCGATTCCTCGTCCGTTCCTCGGTCCTGGCGATGGTGTGCGCCGGCTGCCACTTCGCTGCCGCGCCGACCACCACGCCACCAACGGCGCCCACCTCGTCGCCGCTCGAAGAGTTCCCCGGCCTTGGCATCACCATGCTGCCGGCCACCGATGTCGCGATCGGCACCGATGAACCGCGCATCCAATCGCTGTCGGCGCGCGAGACGCCGATGACCGATCTGCTGTTTGCGCTGTTCAAGGACAGCGACATCAACCTGCTGGTTGAAGCGGACACTTCCGGCACCGCGACGTTCGACGTGAAGAACGCAACCGTCGCCGAAGCCTTCCAGGTGTTCATGTCGGCGTTCGATCTGGCCTACCGCTGGGACGGCACGTTCTTGCGCATCACGCCAATGGAACGGCGCACCTTCACCGTCGACATGCCGAACCGCACCGCGTCGGGCGGCAGTGGCGAGGGCGGTGGCACCTCGGGTGACGTCGGCGGCGGCACCGGTTCGGACGGAGCCAGTTCCGGCGGCGTGAGCGACAGCGGCGGCGGTGGTGGCGCGAGCGGCTCTGCCAGCGACGCTTCGTCGTCGGGCAACTCCTCGTCCGACAGCTTCTGGACGCGCCTGCAGCAAGATCTGCGCACGCTGTCGCAGGACGAAACCGACGCGCGCGTGGTCGTGAACCCGCTGCTCGGCATCGTGGTCACCGAGGGATCGCCGAGCCTCGTCGATCGCGTCTCCGACTACGTCGACACGGTGCGCCGCCGCGCCTCGCGGCAAGTGTCGATCGAAGCCCGCATTCTCGAAGTGCAGCTCAGCGACGGCTTCCGCATGGGCATCGACTTCTCGGCGTTCCCCGGGTTCTTCAACTCGGGCAAGACCGGCACACTGGCGAACGGCTACACGCTCGGCCAGGGTCTCGCCAGCGGCGTCGATGCGCTGCAGGTCGGCTTCATGAAGCCCGGCCAGTTCTCGCTGTTCCTCGACATGTTGCAGTCGAAGAACCAGGTCCGCGTGCTGAGCAGCCCGCGCGTCTCCACGCTCAACAACGTCGCCGCAACGATTCGCGTCGTCGAGCAGGTGCCGATCATCGAACGTGAGATCATCGACACCAACGGTGTCTCGCGCACCCAGTTCAGCGTGCGCTTCGCCGACGCCGGCGTGTCGGTTCGCGTGACGCCGCAGATCGGCGAAGACGGCACCATCAGCTGCGACGTCGTGCCTTCCATCGTCGAGGTCGGTGGCTTCGTCAGCACGCCCGACAACCTGGTCACCGAGCCGATCCTCAACACACGCTCGATCACAACCACGCTGCAGATCCAGGATGGCCAGACGGCGGTGATCGGCGGCCTGCGCTCGACGCGCAAGACCGAGACCCTGACGCAGGTGCCGCTGCTCGGCGACATCCCGTGGCTCGGCGCACTGTTCAGCACGACCGTGCACGACAGCGTCGAGACCGAACTGCTGATCGTCCTGCAACCGCGCATCCTGTCGGGTGCGTGGGCCGACGAAGACCTCGATCGCGGCACCGATCGCCTGGTGCGCCTGCGTCGTCCGTTCCAACTGTCGTCGATTGCGATGGAGGAAGGCGCTTCGCTGTGGCGTGAGAACGCGCTGCCCGACCAACCGCGCCGGGTCGATGGCGACCCGCGGCCCGCTCCGGCCAAGATCGCAACCGAAACGGGCAAGGGCGTGCTGACGCGTGCTGCTCTGGCGAAGCTGTCACTGGCGCGCGCGTTCCGCAGCCTCGACGCGGGCCACACCACGCAAGGGCGCGAAGAGATCGACGAATCGCTCGCCCTCGACGGTTCGCAACCGATGGCGTGGCTGCTGCGCGGCGTGGTCGATCTGACCGATCGCCGCTTCCAGTCGGCGCGTCGCGCGCTGCAACGCGCGGCCGAACTGATGCCGACCGAGCCGGTGACGCGCTGCAACCTCGGCATGCTCGAACTGCGCGCCGGCAGTCCGGTCGCCGCGGAAGGCCACTTCCGCGCTGCATTGGCCACCGGTCCGCACGCGATCCTGCACAACAACCTCGCAGTTGCCTTGCTGCAGCAAGGCAAGCACGCCGAAGCTGCGACCGAATGCCGGCAGGCGATCGCGCTCGACCCCGCCTTGCACGAAGCCCACGTCAATCTGGCGGTGGCACATCTTCGTGCCGACGACAAGGCCGGTGCCATGGCGGCTGCCCGCGATTTCCTGCTGCGCGGCGGCGACCTCGCTGATCCGCGCCTCGCCGGGATCCGCCCGTGGCTGCAAGAACTTTCGATGCCATCGACGCCCGCGCCTCCCGCCGCGCCAGCCGTCGAAACCAGCAATCAAGGCTAAGGGAAACCAACCCAATCGCCCGATGGATCACACGGAGAGGAAACCATGAACTCACGCACCCGTCAGCACGGCTTCACGCTCGTCGAAGTCGTCATCGTCGTCGCCGTCCTGGCATTGCTCGCCGGCGTCGTCGTTCCCATGTTCGGCACGGTGAGCCGCGACGCGAAGATCGCTCGCATCACGCAGCTCTACGACCAAATGCGCAACTCGGTGCAACGGCACTACGCGGACACCAGCGCCTTGGCCATCGAACTGTCCGGCCAAACCGGCGCCGCCAACCACCGGCTCAGCATGAACCCGGGCACGGTCGGTTGGAAAGGCCCGTATATCGACCACCCGATCAACCTCTCGGACAATCCGTTCGGTGGTTACTGCGAACTGCACCAGCAGATGACGAACGTCAACAACCTCGGCCCGGGCTTCGACCTCGATGGTGACGGCACCAACGAAATGGTCAATGCCGGCCAGATGCTCTGCCTGAGCAACGTGCCGATCGCGGAAGCGCAGGAGATCAACGCCAAGCTCGACACCGGCGTCGCTGGCGCCTGGGATGCCTCGGGTCGCGTGAAGTACGTCGGCGGCGTGCTCGTCCTGTTCTTGATGGACGCGCCAAACTGAGCGGACTCGCGGTCGTCAATGAACGACCGCTCTCGCTACTGCCAGTTCTCCCATTGCTGGTAGGCCTCGGCTAGCTCCTGCTTCTTCTTCACTTCGCTCGCCTGCAGTTCCTTCATCTTGCTCGCCGACGCGTAGTTCGCTGGATCTAGCATCGCCGCGCGCAGGGCCTCGATCTCGGCTTCGAGCGCGAAGATGCGCTCCTCGAGCTTCTGGAACATCAGCGGATTGCGGACCTTGCCGGTCTCGATCGCTTTCTTCGGCTCGCCCGCGGGCGCCGCGGCTTCGGCCTTCTTCGCCGCCCGCTCACGCGCATCGACTTCGGCGGCGCGCGCAGCCGCCCGCTCTTCGGCGAGCACACGTTGGCAGTGCAGAAGGCCCTGCTCGAACGTGCGCACGGCCCCGCTCTCGACCCACAGCACGCGGTCGGCGACTTCTTCGACCAGCTTGCGATCGTGCGTGATCAGCACCACGGTGCCGGGGAACTCCTTCAACGCCTGCTCGAGACCTTCGGTGCCGGCGACGTCGAGGTGGTTGGTCGGTTCGTCGAGGCACAACAGGTCGAACTGCGCGCGGGTCATGCGCGCCAACGACAGCCGCTGCTTCTCGCCGCCGGACAGCTCGCTGACCGGCTTCTCGACGTCGTCGCCGCAGAACAGGAACAGGGCCAGATGGTCGCGCAGCGTGCGCTCGTCGACGGTGCGGTCGATTTCGCGCAACGCTTCGAGCACCGTGCCCTGGTGCGGCAGGTCGTTCTTCTCCTGGCTGAAGTAGCCGATGCGCAGGTTGTGCGCGCGCTTGATCGCACCGCCGGCCGGTTGGCCGATGCCCGCGAGCAGCCGCAGCAGCGTGGT
>SXGT01275876.1_pt1 | contig 59292 bp, 72 predicted proteins | sample 3176221 | NCBI WGS metagenome assembly SXGT01 (sample SAMN11356862, study PRJNA531348) | freshwater metagenome | isolation source: freshwater sample F1-120 | place: China: Fuxian Lake, Yuxi | collected 2017-12-25 | reverse complement strand
GGCGTTGAGGCGGTCAAAGATATTTGACAGTTGATATGCCAATCCGGCTTTTTCTAGGTCAGTCATGTTCGCTCCTTCTTCGTTCGTTCGTTATCACTCACTCTCTACGGCCCCCAAGGGCGGCTCAGAGAAGCCGTTCGGCTTACAAAGATTGATTCCCCATGCTTCGTGCTCAGTCCATCGGCAAGGGATAATTCCGTGGACGAAGTGGAAGCCTGCGAGCAACAATCCTTTTCCCGCTACTTTCCAGTTAGCAGCGAGGTGGATCAGATAAACCCGAACAAGTCGTGAGAGCCAACCCCGAGGGCCGGACAGTTTTTGCGTGTTATTCATGATCTTTTTGCGGCCCTCTGGTTGGCTCCACTTGGGCGTTCTGGACACGGGGAATTGCAGACCATGCTTTCCACTCGTCAGGTTCCGCAATCTCATCCATGTGTTCGTATTCCGGGAATCCATCCTCTGGGACATAGACCACCATCGGCCCGTCGCTGGTCATCACGATGATTCGATCATTCCATGCGTGCCATTCTTCCCACCGTGGGTTTTCTGGGGTGATCCATCCGAAGTCGGGAGGTCCAGAACAATCCGCCGCATCCGATGGACTTTGCTTGATTCTTTTGCGGATGGGATACCCGCATGCGGAGCAGATGCCTCCGGGGGCGCAGGGGTGCTTACAAGTGGCCGGTTCGGCGGGGTCTGGTTGCGGGCCGTATGGGTTCGTCACCCACTCGTCAATCGGCGGGCAGGGGCATTCTGCCGGCAGGGCCTCGGGGTGGTCGCGGCGATCCACCAGGCTGCAGTTTCCAGGAAGGAATCCCGCAAATCCCGCGGCCTTCACCCGGTGGTGTTGCTCGACATACTTGAGGAATTCAGCCCGGCGTTCCCGCTCGGATTCGATCTTCGCGTCGGTCGCGTCGAGCACGGCCTGGCGGGCCTCCCATCCATCATCGGCCTGGACAGTGGCGATCTCGGCTTGCGGTCGGCGTGGCTGGCGCTGGCAGTTCACCCCGACCCGCGGGTTGTTACTGTGGCCGTCGGTTTTTCTGATGCGTCGGATCATGGCTGTGGGAATATCAGGCGGGGTTGTTGGATGGTTCCCTGAAAGAGCGGCTTCACGGCCAGCTTGGATGGCGTCCGGTGCATTGTGGCGAACGGGCCTCCGGTGCGGTCCAGGGCGGCCTGGGTGACGTTGCCTAGGTTTTGCTGGTTGGCATCCAGCGGGACCATCGTGGCCGGTGCCCAGGTGCCCCACTGCTTGAAATGGTGCGGGATCTCCGCGTCCGCGCATGCCTGGTCGATCTGGTCAATCCACCATGGGTGCATGGGGCGGGCCTGGTTGCCGCTTTCGCCGCCAGTGATCACCAGGTTGATGGTCCCGTGTGGCAGGCGGGAAAAGATCGACCCGAGGCGCGGGTCGCCAAGCAGCGGCTCGCAGGAGAGAAACCGCACCGCGGCCGGGATGGCAGCCAGGGCGATCACCCGGTCGCGTGTGGATTCGTTCTCGACGGTCGTGCCCCAGGCGATATGGTTGGCTTGCCCGACCGCGACCCGCTCGAGGGATTCCAGTTCGCGGGCGGTTCCGTGGTTGGTTGCCCAATCGAGGGCCGCGGCCATCCGTTCGACAAAGCGCTCGGGCCGTTTCGTCAACATGAGGAATTCGGCTTCGGCGCTCATCCCGGCCGCGGCAATCCATCGGCCGAACCATTCCACCGGGACTTCGTGGTCGAGCACGTCGGCCAGCGAGCAGCAGAAAATCTGCGGCTTCACGGTCTTGATGATCTGGCCGAGTTGCGGGAATCCGGCTGGAGGTTCTTCCTCTCCAAAGATCCACCGCTCGCCGGTTCCGGAAAGCTCGACCAGGCGTTTGCCGCCGTCGGGGCCGAAGTGTCGCCGGATGGTCGCGAGGTCCTGGTAGGCTGACTTGCTCAGCCGTCGAGGTGCTCCCGGTCCCCAATTCGCGCCGTTGCTGAAGCGCTGGTTTCGATTCTCTGCGTAGCAGAAGCGGCAGCCGTCGCTTACCTTGGTGCATCCCTCCCAGGGATTCAGGGTGAAGTCGGCCCAACTGATGCGGGTTCTAGATTTCATGCGTCGCGCCAGTTCTGGCCGGTCGGGCCGGTGGTTGGCAAGCCGAAAAGGAACCGTTTCGCGTCTTCTGGCTGGCCGGTGGAATCGGTGAATTCTCCGATTGTCGAAATGTTCGCTTGCGGTTCTTTTGCGTTGACTTCCGGGGTGGGGACGCTATGGTCTCCCCGTTATGCAAATCCTCACCACCAATCCAGAGCATGGGTTTTCCGGAACCGTCCGCGTCAATCATGGCCTTTCAGAATCCGAAGTCGCGGCGGCGTTCCAAGCTGTCGGGCAGGTCGTTTCGGAATGCCTCACGGTCTCCCCGCTTGAAGCCGCGGCTTTTCTCGATTCCACCTACGGCCGCCATTTCGCCGATTCCCTCACCCATCATCTTCCGGCCGGTGCCAAGTTGGCGACCGTCGAGCAGTTGGCTGTGGCGGCTCGCGCCGAATTCGAAGCCGCCGAGGCTATCTGGAAACTCCAACAATCCCGCGCATGAATCCGCCAATCCTCACTGACCTTGCCAAGCTCGCCGCCTTGATCGCTTTTGCGGTCTGGGTGGCTGTTGCGATCCTCCACTACGGGGCGCTTCCACGCTGAGGCCTGTCCTGTCACCCGGCCGTCGGTCCCTCGGGATCGGCGGCTGTTTCGTTTCCTGGCACCGGCTCCGGCACCGGCTGTGGCTTCAGCTTGATGGTTCTGGTAGCCTGGTCGATCACGATCTCCCTTGGCGCTCCTACGCGGGCTTGTGGCTCGATCCCGCGGGCAGCCAGGAGGGCATTGATCATCGTCGCTTTCTCCGCGTGCTGGGTGAAGATGGCCTCAACCTGGACGGGGCCGTAATGGTTTAGAATCGCTTCGATGCGGTCGTCTGGAAAGCTCCAGAATCGGTCAAGGGCTGAGTTCAGGCGCGTGGCCGCGCCAATGATGCATGAATCGACACCAGAAAGCTCCGCTTCTATCGCCGCTTCATCGATGTCGATTTGGCTTTTGTGCTGGCCGAATTTAACGATCTCATTCATGGGGTCAGTATGGGTATTTGCGGTTGGGGAAGTAGTCGATGCCAAGCGTTCCGATGTTGTTCATGGTCGAGTTCACGATTGCGTATCGGTTGCTGTTGCAGGACTGCAGTGCCACTTGTAGTCCGGCGGCTCGGCCGTGGATTCCGCCGCTCACCGTGAGGGTTGCTATCGGTGTCGTTTGGACGGTGGTGATGGCTATCGAGGTGGTCTGCAGGCTTGCAAACAATCGCGCAGTATTGGTGGCGCTATCGTAATCCAACACCCACTGCCAGTAAGGTTGCCAAGTCGTGCGGATGCCTTCTGGAAAAGCCGCAAACGGCGAGTAATAGACCACCCCTGCTTTGACGATCACAATCCTGAGCGACACGTAACCCGTTGCTGGGTCAGGTCTCCACTCGAATCCGATTCCGTTGTTGTTCCGGTAGTAGGTGGTATCGAGGTTCCTGAATCCGATTTCTATGCCAGATGCGTAGTTCTGCGGCAGTGGAGCGGAAAGCACGACGGCTATCAAATTGTCCGATGGCCTGTTGTTCACCAGGTTTGTAACCGTGACGGTCGGGTCGATGCCATCGAGGGAAACCCCCATTCCAATAATCAGCGGCGATGTGAATCCCAGGTTGTAAGAAGTGCCGCCCGCGGTAGTTGCCAAACTCAAATTGACCGTGGTTCCAACCACGGATACAACCGTGGTTCCAGTCTGGATTCCCGCCCCCGAAACCAGCATTCCGGCGACGATGTTAGCATTTGTGGCCGCCATGGTGACGGAAGTTGCTCCGGATGTCCAAGTGCAGGACTGGAAAAAATTCGGGTTAAGCTCCAATGATGATTGACCGGCATTCCATCCCGCTGTGGTTGTAGAAACCCAATCGCATTGAGGCGTCTCGTAACAAAATCTCTGTTTCAAATCGGTTACCCCAATTGGTGCAGTGCAAGCGAAGAACCGACTCACGCATGGCATGCAAAAAACGAGGTTTGACGCGGTTGCCATGGTTCCTGTAGCATTTTGCGAGACTGTGTAAACCGTCCCGGCAACGCTGGTGATGTAGGTATCCGTCGGGAAATACGGCGACCAAATTCGCGCACCGACGAATTGGGCGCTCAACGATGGCGATGTGCAGGTGAATTGGTTAGATCCGGAAGCGATGCCAGTTACGCTGACCGTGTAGTGCTGAAGCAGCGAGTATGCATTACCGGCAAACGCGAATTTTTCCGGGATCACCCACGATCCGCCGGTTCCAGACTGATATCCCATTCCCGATTCAAACTGCGCCATTGCCTTGGCGTTGATGGCGGTTCCTCCAGTTGCTGCAGCAGGACCATGGGCGTTGCCAGCCGCCGATGATCCGGTTCCTGTGTTGAACGCAGATGCGTAAGATAGCCTACGTGCCTCAAGTCTCGACCAAAAAAGCATTCGGAATACCTCGTCTCGGATCAACTGGCGGGTTATCACCGAATCGTTGTAGAGCGCGACCTGGTTTGGCATCCGGCTTGAAGGACCGCTGGCGGTAATTTCGAATGCGGAAAAACTCGCGTCTCCAGTATCGTCGGCCAGTCGCAAAGCAAGGGTTGCCCCACTTCGTTTCAATGCAGGAAAGGCCGCGCTGGCTCCTCCGAATTGTAGCATGGTAAACGCGGACTGAAGGGCGGCTTTCAGGTTTGCCCAGGTGATCGATGAAAGGACGCTACCGACCGCCTTGATGAAAGAAATTTTGTCCGCTTCCGCCAGGGCCGTTTCAGGCGTTGCCGCTTCCAGAACTGCGGTAACGTTGGTTGCGTTGACCGTGGCGTCGTTTCCCGGCGGGCCGGTGATCGATGCTATCGTGACCAGGTTGCGCCATGCGGTTCCGTCCTCGCTTGAATATTTCCACTGGATGTATCCTCCGGCGGCCTGGATCTCGACCGGGTCACCTGGAGGGCCTGGCACGGTCGAATCGTTCCCGCTGATGTCGGCCAGAGCAATCAGGTTGGTCCATGCTGAGTCTCCGGCGTATCGCCACTGGACAAAGGTCCCGTTGTTCTGGACTTCGATCTCGCGGCCGTCATCGCCGTTCAGGCTTTCCAGCCATTCTGCTCGGGTTCCGACGTATCCGGCAAGCAGGGCGAGTTGGTAGGCGTCGCGGGCGGCCTGGTGGTTGATCGTGACCGTGGTCGGGTTGGTGACCACCTGGACGGTCACCGGGGTGGTGTTGAGGGTCACGTTGATCGTGATGGCGTCCATGTCAGGCGGTGGTGTTGACGTTGGGGAGGGCCGTGATCGTCCCGACCACATAGACCCGCTTGGCGGCGGCCTGGTCGGTTGTCTCGATCACCCATCGCCAGTTGCCTTCCGTCAGGCCAGGCACGTCTTGCTCCGGCACCGTGATCTCCCAGAGGTCTGGATCCTGGATTTGGATTTGGGTCGCGTCGGCGCTCGACAAGATCACCCGCTCGGCTTCCGCGGCCGTCCCTTCAGCGGCGTCGGTCCTTTCGAACCGCATTTCGGCCGAGGCCAGTTGTGTTGCAGGCGGCGTTCCGTTCACCTGGATGGCAAGGCTCGGGATTCCCTCCCAGGTGGTTCCTTCCGTGAACGGTTCGAGGGGTAGGGTGGCTGGTTCCATGGTGGTGAAAGAGTGGTGCCCGCCTGGTCTACGGCTTCCGCGCTGGCGAAGACACGGGAGTCGGAGGATCAGGCGGGCGTTGGTTGCGGGGGTCGGATTCGAACCGACGGCCTCCAGGTTATGAGCCTAGTGATCTACCGGGCTGATCTACCCCGCTGGCCGGGGGTTTACATCCCCGAGGCCCGACCGTCAAGATTCCGATTGTTTGTTGGCGGTCGCGATGTCGGCTTTCGGCAGGCATCCGGTTTCCGCGGCGGTCTCCGGAAGGGCTTTGCCGCGATAGGCGGATTCCCATTCCGGGGTTGGTTCCGGCACCGGGCGGCCGTTGAAAGCGGCCCAGCGTTGGACGGCCTCAAACCATCCGAGGAAGGTCGGGAAGTCGGCGTCGAATTCAGCGGCAGCGATTCTGTCGGATCCCAGGTCGCCTGGTGTCGGCGACTCACCAGTTTTCCCTGGTTGCGGTGCTGATGGGTCACCATTGAGGCCTGGAGGAACGTAGGCGGCGGCGGCCTTGATGGCGGTCTCGAGGTTGCGGTCGGTTTCTTCCGCGGTTTCGCCGATCTGGACATGGAACGGGTTTTCAGGATCAGGGGCGGTGCGGAAGTGAAACGACGCGCCGTCAATCGTCAGGACCGATCCGTCGATTGCATTCGGCCGCGGCGTGGTTGCGGTTTCGCCGTCGTCGGCCGGGGCGGCGTTTTCGGCAGTGGTCTGGTTGTCGGCACCATCGGGGGCGTCAGGTGGGGCCTGGTTGTCTTGGCCGTCCCCGCCACCGGCACCCGCGGCGGGGTCGGTGGGTTCGGTGGCGGTTGCGAACAGGACCAGGAACGGCAAAAGTGCTTTTAGTTTCATAGCGGTGCCTTTGTGCCTTTCTCCGGCGTCCCCGTCAAGGCGGCGGATCAGGTGCCCTGGTATTTGGCGGCCGAGAGGGTCGATTGCTTCCGCTGCAGGGCGTATCGCAATGCGTCGTAGAGGTGGTCCTCGCCGTCCGTGTCGACGTCCTCGGGGCTGTCGCTGTCCCGCATCAAAGTTGGCAGGGTCCGGATCAGGTCAGGGCAGGTTTCGAAGATCCGGAGGCCTGGCAGGCCGTTCCGGTCGCCCTCCTGTGGGGCGAGCAGACGGTGCAGGTTTTGGCACCCGGCAATGCGCGATCCCGGCCATTTCGGCACCGGCTTGACCTTGATCCCGAGTTTCTGGAGTTGCTTCCCGCGGGGGATTTCCTGTTGCCCCTTTTCGCCGGACAGGCCGGTCGAGGCGAAAGCCGCGGCGTCCATCATGCCCCGCGGGATTTCCGTGTTCGGCCTGGTGTGGCCGTGAAGGTATCCACGCTCGATTCCCGCGTTGATGTCCTTGATGCGGGCCGCGAAGGTCTCGGGAAGCATCCCGGCGCGGTAGAGTTCCCGGATGACGTAGTAGCGCTTGCTGTGGGGGTCTTGTGTCAACCAGACCACCGCGGCCGGGGCGGTAAATCCATCATCCACTCCGATCCAGATCGGCCAGTCGACCGGTATCGGGAAGGGCTGGCAAACGTGACGTGGCCGTCTCCAAACGGCCGCATACATGGCTCCAGCGACCACGTCCCAATCGCCTTCTTTCATTGCCCGCACCAGCATGGCGTCGCCGAGGCCCTCGAGGCGCTCGAGGTATTCCGGGTCGGCCTCGAGCAGGGCCGGGTTGTCTTCGATCTTGGCCGGGATGAAGCAGCGGGTCATTCCGCCGTCGCTGCGGGCCGCCCGGTGGATCACGTAGGCCCCGTGGTCAATCCATCCGCTCTTGCACCAGTGATGCCCTACCCCGCCGGGGTTGGTGCAGATCAGGATCCGGGGGAATGCCCAGCGGCACCCCTCCGGAATCTTGAGGCCGATCACCCGGCACCGGCCGCGAAGGTATCGGTATTCGAAGTCGGTGAAGTGTGTTCCCTCGTCCATGGCCAGAACGTGGATTTCCGCCCCCTGGTAGCTGTAGACGTCCTTTTCGTGCTGAAGGTGTCGCAGGTGGATAATCGATCCGTTGGTGAATCGGATTTCCCCTTTCACGATGGCGGCCTGCTTGGCCTTCACCAGCGGTCCGAGCATGACATGGAAGTTGCTCGGGCCGGTCAGGTGGTTGCGGACAAGGTCTGGGTAAAGGCGGCGGAAAAGGTAAAGCTGCAGGCCTGGCACCGTGACGGCCCAGGTGATCAGGCAGGCCCGGAGCAGGTGGCTTTTCCCCCCACCGGCGGCCCCGCCATAGAGGATTTCCGTCGCCGGGCAATCGATGGCCAGGCTTTGCTGGCGGAATAGTTCGATCTCGAGTGTCGGCTGGACTACCTCGACGTCGATCATTTGGGCCTTGCGGCGTGGCTTGGCGAGTTCACCCATTCGTCCGTTCTGGTTTCGAGGTCAGGTGGAATTGCTGGCAAACCTGGCACCGGTAAACGCGAAGCGGCGGGGCCTTGTCCTTGTGGCGTGCCATCTTCCGGATGGCCTCCCGCATGGCGGCTGTTTCGGTCTCGAAGGCCTGCTTGGCGGCACACTTTTTCGCGGCCCGCCATTGGCGGATCAGGCCGTATTCCTCGCGTGTCAGGTAGACGCGGATTCGCTTGGTTGGTTCCGGGGTCATGGATTCTGATCGTCCGGCTCTAGGCCTGGTATCGGGATCCCGTGCCAGAGGTAATCCAGGACCGCGTCGGCGAGCAGGCCCTCAACGTATGCGAAGATTTCTTCGCTGTTGCGGTTCGTGAAAATCCCGAGGCCTTCTGTCCATCGCTGCACCGCGTGATGGATCTCATGCACCAGGATCCCGATCTCTTTTGGCGTGTGGGGCACGCCTTTCAGGCAAAGCAGCGGGTGGCCTGGATAGGGGTCGAACACCTGGCCGTCGTATCGCTCCGCATCGGGCAGGCCGTTGGTGCAGTGATCTTTGATGCGGTCGTGTGGATCCTCGAGGCCGTAGCTCAGATACCAGGCCTTCAGTTCGGCCATGCGGTCCCATGGGCCGAAGTAGAAAAGAAACCGGCCGCCGAGCAGGTTCGGCTTGATTGAGAAAAACCGGGCTTCCGCGGTGCTGAGGTCGGTGCTTTTCACAGGTCCTGGTTTTGCTGGAGGTGACGTTCGATGGCTGCCAGCACCCAATCAGGGGCCGGGCACCGCTTGGCGTCGGGGTCCGCGCAGATCTCCCCGATCCCGATCAGGCCGTCGAGCACGATGGCCGCCGGGCTGTCGGTGGTCGGTCCGGCGGTTTCCTCGTATCGCTTCAGGGCGGTTTGCATCCGCTGGCGGGTCCCCCATGAGACTGCGTGATTTCGGCTTAGGGTTTGCCGCAGTCGGTCGGCGTGGCGTAGGCGGGTGTCGATTTTTTCACTCATGATCGTCTGGGTCTCGCGGGCGGCCTCCGGTGTCGAGGCCGTGGGGCGCTTGTGGGGTTCTGGGTGGCAGGTTGGGGCCTCTTGTCGGCGCGACCGGTTGCGCGGCCGGGTGGGGCGCTTGGCGCTCGACGGCGGCCTGGTCTGGCAATGGCTCAGGGGAGGCTGTCGGGTCGAAGCCGTGATGGTCGGTCTCCCATGGGTCGCTTCCGTTGGCCGGGTCCTGGTCCTGGCCTTCCCGGAAGATCCACGGGCTGTCCTGGTCGGGGCGCTGCATGTTGATCGTCAGGTTGACGGCCGCGGCGGTTCCGCCGGTCGGGATTGGCAAGTCGGATTCGCCGTCGGCACCCGCATGGGCGAGCAGTTGGCGGCGGCCGAATTCCTTCGGGTGCATGCGCTCGAGCAGCCAGGCCTTGGCTTGCCATGAGGGGTCCTTCGAGATCGAGTTGATCAGCATGATCGTGCTCATCCCCTGTGCCCTTTTTACCGACTCATAAAACTCACGTTTGATCCCGCCGTTGGCGGCCTCGCCCTCGCGTTTCCACCGGTAGAAGGATTCTTCCGAGATCCCGAGCATGTCGCAGGTGGCCTTCACCGTGCTGTGTGCCTGGAGGGCGGTCGTGATCTGGCTGAGCAGTTCGGGTGTCAGTTTCGGTTTCCTCATTCTGCTTCGTCAGGTTCGAGTCCGGCGGCAATTTGGGCGTTGAGGGCGTCGCTTTCCAGGCTGGCGATGTGCTCGATCCACTGGCGGTGGAACCGGTAGAGCGGTTTGCTGTTGGTGATCGTGAATTGCTCGAGGGAAAGGCACGACCGCAGGTTGGCGCTGGTTTCGTTCACCAGGTAGTTGTCGGTGCCCTGGATGCGGGCCGCGATCACCTTGGCGTGGTTGCGCGTGATGGCCAGGCGGCCTCCGCGTGATTCGATCTCCTCCTTGCATTTGGCGAACACGTTCCCGTCGGTTTTGGCGAAAAATACCGAGACCACGATGGTCGGCGCTTCCGCGATCAGGCCGGTGTCGATCATCTTGGCCATCTGGAGGATGTTTTTCAGGCTGAAGCTGTAGGTCGCGATCCGGAGTTCGGCCAGCGGTGCTCCGGCGAGGCGTTGCATGGCCGGGATGATGTCGAAGCCGTGGAAGTCGCCCCCCATGATCGAGTGGAACGATTCGCCTGGTTCGGGCAGGCGCTCGATCTGGCCGACGGCGTTTCGGATGCCTGGTTCGTTCAGGATGATCCGTTTCTTTTCCCAGGTGCGGCATTGCATAGCTCCGGTGTTCAGGCCGGAATCCTCGCCGGGTGCTTTCCGTTTCTCGATTTCGGCGACGGCCTCACGCTCTTGTTGCTTCCGCGATGCGGCCGATTGGCGCGGCTGGTCCGCAGGCGCTGGCGGCGCCCCGAGGCCCTGGAGGAACGCGTTGATGTCGAGGGGGTCGGTCATGGGTTGAGGCGGAATCCCGCGGGATCGATTTCCTGGCCGTTCCGAAACAGCAGGCATTCCTCGAAGGTTTCGACGTATCGCTGGATGATGGCGTCGCAGAATCCAGGCTCGAGTTCGATGTTGTAGGTTTGGCGGCCCTGGAGTTGCCCTCCGATCATCGTGCTTCCGGATCCCGCGAACAGATCGACCGTTGCGTCCCTTGGGAGGGTTGAGTGTCGCATTGCCCGCCGGACCAGCGATGTCGGTTTCTGGGTTGGGTGGATGTAGCTACTAGGGGGGTCGCGTTTCTCATCCCAGACGGTGGTCGTGTCGGCGATCTCGGTGAGGAGCGCGATCAGTTCCTCTTTCTTCATCGTGGTGAAGTCTGGCCGGTCATCCTGCCACATCGTGGTCTGGCACCGGTCCCCATACCACCGTGGGGCCTGGTTGGCTTTGCCGCCGTAGAAGCATGGCTCATGCGCCCAATGGTAATTCGAACGGCCGAGGTTCATCTGCTTTGCCCAGATCAGTTCCTGTGTCGGGTTCCACTCGGCTTTCCGGAGAGCGTTCTCAAACGCGATGTGTTCCCTGGTCGCAAAAAAGCAGTAGAGGCTGGCGTGTGGGGCGCAGAATTCGTGTGCCAGGCGGAACGCTGGCAGAAGGAAGGCTTCGAGGGCCATCCGTTGGAGCTCATCGTTCTGAATGCTGGTCTGGGCCATCTTCCCGCTCTTGGATTTGCTCTGGTAGGCCACCCCGTATGGTGGGTCTGTAAAGACCATGCCTGGCCTGGTATCGCCGAGGAGCTTTTCCCAGGTTTCCCGCTCGAGGCTGGATCCGCAAATCAGGCGGTGCTCGGGGTGCCCGTCGGCGCTGATGATGTGGTAAAGGTCGCCGGGCTTGGTTTTCGGGTTTTTCGGTGGCGGTGGGGCGTCATCGGGATCCCGCTGGGTTTTGGGGGCGGGTTTCTTCAGCAGGGCCTCAAGTTCCGATTCATCAAATCCGAGATCCGTCAGTTCCATCGTCGGGATCAGGGCGAGTTCGGCGAGCAAGTCGGCCAGTTTGGTGGTCGACCAGTTCCCTTCCCCGACTTTGTTCAGCAGGATGTTGAGGGCTTTCTCTTGCTCGGGTGGAAGGTCCACGATGCAGCAAGGGGCCTGCTTCCATCCGAATTCCCGCTTCCCGACGGTCAGGCGCTGGTGTCCCGCGACCAGGTTTCCGGTTCGCTTGTTCCAGACCAGGTTTTGCACCAGGCCGAATTGGCCGATTGCCCGCTTGATGTCCTCGTAGGTCTTGTCCCCTGGTTTGAGTTTCTTCCGAGGGTTGTAGGCGGCCGGGTTGAGAATCCCCACGTCGAGCATCTGAACGGCAAATTCCATGCCCTTGTTGTGATAGGGTCTCGCGGCGGCGTCAAGTCCGCGTGCGGTTCGCGTGGCTGCGGTTTTGCTCTTTTCGGTTGCGTCCGGTGCTTGCGGTCGCTTTTCTGTGCCCGCCCATTGTGTGGGAGAGGTGGTCCGGGTGGATTGCCTCGCCCGCCCCCATCGGCCTTTCCATTACCGGGAGTTGACAAACCGATGGGGGCGGTTTCACGCGTTCCGTGCGTTGGCCTGTGCCCATGTTCGCCATCGTGCTGAATCTCTGGCCTCGAGGTCATCAGGCTGCACCTTGGCGAGCCTGTAGTTGGCCGATTGCTCCCATCGTCCCCATCGGCGTCCGGTTTTCGGATCCTTGCCATCAATGTGGACGGTCATCGGGTCGCTGATTCGCCGGTAGACCGTGATGGTTTCGCCGGGCCGCGGTGTGTCGGCCAGTTGGTCGAGGGCGTCGAGGTTCCCGGCCTGGTCAACAACCACCCGGAGCAGGAACGGTGCCCGCTGGAGGCTCAGGTGTTTGCCGCCGTGGGGTCCGTCGTGAAAGTAGCTCATTTTGGTTCGGCCTCCTTCACCCGTCCGCGCCAGATCAGGCCTTGAGCTTGAGCTTCCCGCGTCCACTTGCTGTTTTCGGCACGGGCGGCGGCTTTGGTGGTGAATGTCTGGGTGGATTCCAGCGGTGGATTGAGGTAGTTCCCAACGATCCTGTATCTGGGTGGCGTGTCTTTCTTTTTCATCGGCGGTTCCATTGGTTTCTGGGTTCGGGGCTTTGCGCGATCAGGTGGTCCATGGCGGCGCGGGCCTCATCGAAGGTCATATGCTCGGCACCCTGGATGCCCGAGGCGGTCAGGCGGGCGGCCTGTTTGAACGTGCAGAGGCCCTGGTCGGCTCGGGTAAAGAGCACATCCAGGATCTTGCTCGCGTGCCCTCGGGTCTTGACCGTCTGGACGCTGATCCCCTTCCCGGTAAGGATTTCCTTTTGGCGGTCGGTCGGCGGGCGGCGTTCCCATCCGGCTTCCGGTTCGTAGTTCAGCAGTTCCGGCGCGTTGATCAGGGCCGCGGCCATGCTGGCGTCGTAGGTGCGGGTGCGGCGGGTGGTGTTTTTCACCAGTTGGTCGATCAGGCTCCGGACCAGGAGGTTATCGGCAAGGTCGCGCTGGTCGTGAATGTCGAGGGCCTCGAATTCGCCGCGGTCGCTTTCCCTGGCTGCTTTCTCGATCTGGGCCTGGATCCGTTCAGCTTCGCTCTGGGTGCGGGCGACCAGGTCGGCTGGCCGGACAATCCCGAGGCGGTCGAATTGCCAGAGGAAGTCGAGCAGAAGGAGGTCTTGTTTCCCTGGTGCCATCCTGGTCCCGCGGCCGACCTTTTGCTGGTAGGCCACCCGTGATTTTCCGGGGCTGAGGTTGACCACGCATGCGATGTCGGGGCAGTCGTATCCCTTGATTAGCAGGTTGCTGTTGGTGAGGTGCTTAAATCGGTTCTGGGCGTATCCCTCGAGGGTTTCGCGGCGGTCGCTGGATCCTCCATCAACGTGGCGGGCGGCGTGGCCTCGCTCGACCAGCATGTCGGCGAATCGGCGCGAGGCCGGGACGCCAGGAAGGAACCACAGGGTTTTCCGATCTTCCCCGTGGCGCTCCCAGGCTTCGATGATGGCCTCAAAGGCTGGCTCGATGGCATGCGCTACCTGTTCTTCATCGAGGCCCTCGCGGGTTTTCTTCACCCCGCGGCAATCGAGATCGATGGGGAGGGTCTTGACCTTGATCTTGGCCAGGCGGCCTTTCTCGATCAGGTCAAAGAGTCCGATTTCGGCGCTCTTGTGCTCCCACCATTCCCAGAGGTCCTTGTCATCGCCCCGCTCCGGTGTCGCCGTGATCCCGAGGATCTTGGCTCCCCCCTGGTGGAAGTAGTTCATCGTGGCCAGCCAGGTGTCGGCCATCGATCCGTGTGCCTCGTCAACGATCACCATGCTGAAATGGTCCGGTGCGAATCGCTGGCGGCGCTCCGGATTCTGGAGGGTCTGCATCGATCCGACCACGATCCGGCTGGCCAGGCTTGCCCGGTCTCCGGCTTTCTCGCGGGCGGTCGGGTGCCCGGTGAATTGGTAGATCTTTTCCTGCGCCTGGTTGACCAGTTCGTCGGTATCGGCGAGGAAAAGCACCCGGCTGTTGCCGCGTTCGGTCTGGCCGGGCAGGGGCCAGCATTTCAGCACGTAGTCGGTGATGGCGGCGGCCATGATAGTCTTGCCTGCCCCGGTGGCGGCTACCCCCATCACCTTGGAGAACGGTCCCTCGCCGGTGTCGGCGATGGGCTTGCGGAATGCATCGACGGTGGCGCGGCACCATCCTTTCTGGTCTTCGTAGAGTTCCATGCTTCGTGAGGGGTTGGGGTGTTATCAGGTGATGTCGCTGTGGTCGTCGTGGTTGAATCGCCCGGCGGCGATCTGATCCCTGGTTTCGGTGTCGAGCTTCACCAGGCTGTCCATGAGGCCGATCAAGGCGGCCACGTTCAGCGTGATCTGGCCTTTCTCCGGCTTGGTGAACAGGATCAGGAGCGCTCCGGCCACGTTGTGGGCGCGGTCGTGGATCCACAGGGATGGTTCGTGGCGGCAGCAAGGCGGCCGGTTGGTCAGGCGCAGTTTCATCCCGCTGTAAATGGCCAGGACCGCTTCCGGGTTGTCGAGGTCGTATCGCGTTTCCTCGGATTCCAGCATGGCGGCCAGAACGGCCAGGCAGATCAGTTCGCCGGATTTGGTGCCCATCTCGATCAGGCTTTCCCGCGTTGCGGCCGGTGCCAGTCTCCACTGGTCCACCAACCCGACCCCGAGGGCCAGGGCGCGGCGGTTCTGCTTGTGGAGCAGGATCCTGGTATCGATGAATCCGCAGCGCCATTGCTGCCACGGGTGGTTGATGTCTCGGTGGTCGACCACGCCTTCGTGCGGGTCCGTGGCCATCGGGTTATCGGCGAGGGTCTTGCCCAGGTGTTGCGCGGCCAGCATTCCGACTTGGCGCGGTGAGATGTCGAGTGGTGTCATGGGTCTGGGGGTGTGGTAATCCGCCGGGTGGCCTCCGGACTACCGAGTCCGAAACGAGCCAACATCGCCACCCGGCGGAAAGGGTTCACTTTTTCGGGGCCTGCTTGGTAGCCTGCTTGGCGGCTTTCTTAGCGGCTGGCTTCGTGGCACCGGATTCTTTCGAGGGTGCCTTCCCCGATTTTCCGGAGGTCTTCGTTGAGGCGGCCGGTTTCTGGGTCGCGTCCTTCGAGCCTGCGGAGGAAGGCTCGGGGTGGGAAGACTTCCCCGGCTTGGCGTTGTCGAGGGCCTTCCCGACGGAATTGTCGACCGGCGCGGTCGTGGTCTCTGGCTTCCGCTGGGCCTCGAGGGTCTGGTTGACGTAGGCCAGCAAGAATTCGCCTTTCGTTTCCTTCAGGACCGCGTCCGAAAGGATCAGGATGGTGTGCCCGTCGAGGGTCGTGACGGCGCGGCCGTCGCGCATGATGGCCAGGTTGAGCAGGTCCCGGATCGGATCGTCCTTTTCGAAGATCCCCTTGGCAAACTTCACGGCCTCCCGGACCTTCCATCCGCGTGCGACCAGGCCGGTAATCTGTTTCTGGTCCTGGATGGGGAGCTTCATGAAGGCCCGCAGTTCCTGGTCGCGGAGGATGGTATCGTTCCGGACCGCTTCCGCGAATTTGTCCCCGTGGCTGGCAGCCATCATGTCGGCGCATTCCGTCCGGTATTGGTTCGGGATGGTGCCCGATTTCCCGAGCAGGCCCTGGTCTTGCGGCTTGGCCTCATCCTTCGATTCCGTGACGGCCGCGTTCAGCGAGGTCTTGCCGCTTTTGACGGCTTCGAAGCGCTCGGGGTCGTTTTTGGCCAGGTGTGCGGCCTCGCCGACCGACTTGGTTGAAACCCCGAGGGCCGCGGCGGCCTGCTCTTGCGTGACCGGGGTGCTTGTTTCGACCGGCGCTTTGGTGAGGAAGTCCGGAAGGTCCTCGTCGTGCTCCTGGTTCGCATCCGGGTTGTTGGGCGTCGGGTTCGGGTTGGGCTTTTCGGCTTCCGCGGCTTGCGCGGCGATCTGCTTCGCCAGTTTCGTCAATTCGACCGCAAGGGCGGCCCGCTGGCCGACCGTCAGGTGGCGGCGGTTCATGTTTTTGTCGATCACCCACTGGAGGGGATCCTTCCCGTCCTTGATGGGGTCGTATTGGCGGAATTGCGGCGGGATCTTGAGTTCCCGGCATCCGCGGTATCTGGTCCGTCCGTCGAGGATTTCGCCGCCGAGCAGGACGATGGGGTCGCGCTGGCCGTTTTTGTCGAGGGACGTTTTGAGGGCCTGGTATTCCTCGGGGGTGGCCTCGGGGAAAATGGCTCCGAATGAGTGGATTTTCAGTTCGTTCACGGTCTTGTTTTCTGGGGTTGGTGGTGATGGGTGAGGGTCAGGATACTCCGGCGGCTTCCCGCATGGCGGCGTCGGCCTCGCGGCGCATCTCGTCTTGGATTTCGGTAGCGGCTTGCTCGAGCAGGATCCCGAATCCGTAGCTCGGCTGTTGCCGCTTTTTCACGTCCTTGTGAAGCCAGCGACCGACGGTTTGCCGCATCACGGGCTTGCCTGTTTTCTCGCTCAGGCGGTCGGCGATCCGTTTGATGGATCCGTGATTGGCTTGTGCCCAGAGGCGAATCGGCGCGAGGCGCTCATCCGCGACTTGCGTGTCGGTTTTGGTGGGTGGTGTCGCTTTCATCGGTGAGGGAGGGTTATGGGTTCCCGGTCGGTGCGTCAAGGTTGGATTCGGTGCCTACCCGCGTTCTGGCTGGTCGTAGAGGTGTTCGCGGTGGCGTTCCAGGTAGCGGCGAATGTCGCGGATCTTCCCGGCCATGGCTTCGCGATCCGTGCGGGCGGCCTCGAAGGCCTCGGGTCCGTCGACGTAGTAGTCGCGGGCGTTGAATTCGATTCCTCCCCACTTGGTGATGAAATCCTCGAGGGCATCGGCGGCGGCATCGTAGGTCTCGCGTAGCGTCCGGAGGCCGGTTCCGTTCATGTGGACGGTCGGCAGCGTGTAGATCGGTTCTTTTGGCATCGTGGTTTCGAAGTTGTGCCCCGCCTGGCCTGCGGGGGTGCAGGGGACGCCAGGCGGGGCGGCTGGGCTGGGGGAAATCAGAAGTTGAAATCGTAGTGCGGGTGGTGGCCTTTGGTCAGGACGTTGCCCGGCGCGTGGGTTCCGGTCCCGACTCCTTTCCAGATCCATTTTCCTGAGTGGGTCAGGCGAAGGGTGAATTTGGCGGTGGGGCCGTTCGGATCCGGCTCGACCTTCCAGCGCTGGGTTCCGGAAGTGTGGCCGCTGAATCCGCCTGGCGTAAAGGTCAGGGCGTCGGGTTCACCCGAATTCACGCCGTTGAGCAGGGTCTGGGCTGCTTCCCGCATGACCACCGTGCGGCCGTTTTTGCTGACCGATTCGATGTATCCGGCCCTGCTGTCGGTGTGGATCCGGTAGGTGACTTCTTCGCCGACTTTGTGCATGACCGTCTCTGGCGGGTTGTTGCCCGTGGCGGCGGCGTTTTGCAGCCACTCGCGGATGTAAACCAGAGCGGCCTCCATCATGGCACCGTCGGCGTGGACGGCCAGGCGGGGTTGCTTGCTGGAAAGGTCGACCCGGTAAACTCGGGCACCTTGGCCGAGGGTTTCTTCGAGGGCCTGGTTGAGGGCGTCGGCGTCGGTGAATTGCGGGCAGGTGATGATGGTTTGCATAACGGCCGGACCATGGCTCCGCGGTGCCCGGTAGTCAATCCGGAAAAGCACCGTTTTGCTACTTTTTGAGAATCGGTGAATTCGCCGATTCAGTCGCCGCGGTCGGCCAGGGCGGTCAGGATGTCGAATTCGATCAGGCCGAGGCCTCGGGGCGCCGCGGGAAGGTGTCGCCAGTGGATCGACTTGGCTCCGGCATCCAAGGCATCGAGCAGTTCCCTGGCCGGGACGATCTTGATCTCGTTTCCGTGATGCCATGCGACGGCTGCAACGGCACCGGCTCGGGTCCATCGCCGAAGGGCTTTGATCTGGGAATCGCTCACTCCGGAATTTCCAAGGCTCAGCCGTTCGCCCTCGGTGGACTTGGCTTCGATGTAAATTGCCCGGCCGCCTTGCTCGGTCCATGCCCCGCCGTAATCGAGCCATGGGTTTTCAAGGAACACCACATTTCGCCGGGGGCCGGTTCCGTAGACTTTCATCGGCGGGTCGATTTTTTCAATGTCGGCGCGGCCAGATCTCCGGTATCCGAGCCAGATCGACTCGAGTCGGGATTGAAAGGATTTCCCGGCATCGTTGCGGCGGCGGGCATCGAGGGTGGCCTTGGTGGGGTTCATAGGAGTGTCAGTTGTGGGTCTGGTTCGGGTGGCGCATCAGGATCGATCCCGCGGCGAATCAATGCGGCCCGTCGTGCCTGGTCGGCGGTCTTGGCTTTGTGGCATTTCGTGCAGAGTGTCTGGATGTTGTCGAGGCCGCATCCGCCACCGCCGTGTGCGACCGGGTGGATGTGATCGGCTTGCCAGAGGTTGCTCAGCTTGTAGGGCGATGTCGATCCTTTGAATCCGTCCCGCTCGAGTTCGGCGGCGATCCGTTTCCGGCGGGCGGTGGCCAGTTTCCGCAGGCGCTTGTCGATTTCGACTACCCTGGTTTCCTGGTCGGTCAGTTCGACCGCAAGCTCGAGGCGCTTGGCGAGTTTGTCCGGCAGGTAGGTGTCTGGGTGCGGTCGCGTGAATGGTTGGCCTGCAGATTCGTGGCGGGCCTTGATGCCTTCGTAGGCTTTCACCTGGTAGCGGTATTCGGCTTCGTTGCTGGCCAGAACCTCAGCCCGGCTCGGCGAGTTGGTGATCTTCCACCATCGGCTGTCCGTGATGCCCCAGCGGGTGGTCATTTGCTTCAGCAGGGCCTGGTAGGCGTTGATCCCCTTGTGGCTGATATTGGCAATCTGGAGGTATCGCAGTTTGATCGCTTCCGTGTCGGTTCCGCATCCCGCGCACACCCCCTTGTCGCGTTTTTTGGTCTGTGCCCGTAGATATCCGGGGTCGCTCCGCAGCATGGCTTCGTGGACGCATTCGGCGCTGCAGAACGTGCGGCGGCCTTTAGGCACCGGGGTCTCACACCATCGGCAGAGCTTCCGGCCCTGCTCATCCGTTTTCTGTCTCGGGATCGGGATCCGTCTCATTGGCTTGGATTTCTTGCAAACATTCAGGGCAGGTATCGGTCCCGGCCTCAGTGGCGTTGCCGCAATACTGGCAGGTCCCGGTTTGGTGTCTGGTTTCCCTCACCCGGATCAGGGTGGCGATCATCGCGTCGGTGAAGGCGTTCCTGGCAGTCAGGATGTGGCTGCATCGATGTGCTCCAATCCGGCGGCCGTCGCGCAGATCCGGCGCGATGCGGAATTCGAAGTGCTCGCATGAGCACCGGCCGATTCCTCCGAATCCGTCGAGGTCGACCAGGTGCTCGATATCGGGGCGGCTCCGGCTGGTAACGATCCACCGAAGTGCCCCGTCTGGGTGCGGGCGGGCCTCGAGTTGGTACTGTTCGCCCATCCCTTCAGGCGTGGCAGGCGTTTTCGGTCTTTTCGATGGACACCACCGCCACCACGCCGTGGCGTCGCCCAATCGACCGGAGGGTCTTGGAGATCGCTCCGCGGATGTCATCGACAAACGGGGCGCTTGACTCGATCAGGATCACCAGGGCGCTGGTGCTGTGCTCGAGCTTGAAATGAAACCGGCCGGGTGGGTAGTGGTCCTTCAGGGCATCGAGCACCTTCCGGATCCGCGGTTCCGCCATCGCTGGCGGGGCCTGTTCTTCCCGGCGGGATTCTCGGGTCGACCGGACGATGATCTGGCAGGCGTCGCCGCCAAATGGACAGGCCAGGAGGGTCTGGATGGCGAGCTTCATGCTTCCAGCCTGGCCAATGATGGGGCCGACTTCGACCGGGCCAAAGTCGAGCTCCACCCGCCTGGTCGAATGCGCGTAGTGGCCTGTGGCGTGGTATTGCGGATCGAGGCGGTATCCCATGAGGGCTTCCGTGATGGCAAGGATGGCGTTCAGTTCGGTGTTTTTCATGGGCGTTTGGCTTTGCGTTGGATGGTCTGGTCTTGAATGCTGGCGTCGCAGCGCTCTTGCGGGCTGCCGCCTTCGTAATCGCGGGACAGCTTCCCAATGGCACCGGCCTGTATCAGCAGGCCGATTCCCCTGGCAATGATTCCGGGGATGTTGCTGATTCCGATCCCAAGGGCGGCAAACTCGACAATGACCGAAACGGCCAGGATGTGGCCAGTGTTTGGCTGGGGTGTTTCGATTCCATCCGCCCAATATGGCCGGTGAAACTCCGTGCGGCCTTGGAAAGCCAGGAGTGCCATGGTTCCGCAGATCATGCAGGTGTAGGCCTGGCCGTTGTTTCCGTTGGAGAATTGCGCGGCCGTGATCCCCATGCTGGTGACGATCATTCCGAGGTAAACGAGGGGCGCTTTCATTGGTGGGGTGATTTTGGGGGTTGGGGTTCGGTGATGTTTCCGGTGGCGGTGTTGATCATCCAGTTGTATTCGGGGCCGATCCGTTTCGCGACGGCCATCCCGATCCGGCGGTTGCTGAATTTGGCGAGGAATTCGTCGCTCGGGAATTGAGTTGTTGTGATGGTCGGGAGGAATCGGTTGATCCGTCCCTCGAAAAGCGCCAGGAGGAATTCCTCCGAGGCCTCCGTGAATGCCTGGTTGCCCATGTCATCGACCAGCAAGACCGGAACCGCGCAAAGTTCCCGGAGCAGTTCTGAATCGCCGCCCTCGCGGGCCATTCGATTCATCTCCCGGCGCAGGTCGCCTGCTTGGCGGAATTCGATCTGTTTTCCGGCAAGGAAGGCTCGCTCGAGGATCTTGATGGCGGCTCTGGTTTTCCAGGAGTTCGATGGTCCTGAAATCGTCACGCCGTAGCGGTCCTGTGGGTTCCAGGTTTCGGCTATCGTGCGTGCCCAATGTGGGACCAGCATTTCGTCGGTGGCGAGGTAAAGGTCCGGCACCTTGTCGGCAAACCATCCGAGGCGCTGGCGTTCTTTCTCGCGTTGCTCGCGGGCCTTGGCTGCTTCATTTCGGCGGGTGACTTGCGCGTCGCAGTGGTCACAGACCAGGTCGGCGGGGTCCCCGCAGTAAACGCAAATCCCTTTGTTGATTCCTTGGGTTGCGACGGTTTCCGAGATCGCCTTGGCGGCCTCGGGATTCAGGATGGCGGCTTGTTTCATTGGATCGTCTTGCATAGTGGTGGTGGTTACCAATCGCCCAGGTTGAGCTTCGGCTCATCCTGGCCAGATTGTGGTTTTGCTGGTTTGGTGGGTCGGTCTTGGAACCGCTCCGGGAAGACTCCCGTCCATCCGTTGGCGGCCGAATCCTGCAGGGCCTTGATCGCGATGTCGAGTCCGGAGGCGATCAGCTTCTTTCGGATCAGTTCAGCGGCCGTCGGGGTGGCGGCGGATCGTTTCTCGCGGCGGCTGCGGAAGTAGTCGGCGAGGGCCTGGCAGAATTTCAGGCTTTCCTGAAACTCCGGCGGGTAAAGGTGCGGGCCTTCGTGGTCGCGGCTTTTCGCCTGGGATGCTTTGGAAGGCTTGGCCTCTTGTGGCGGTGGCGGGATTTTTTGAAATTCTGAAACTCCCGGCTCCCCCTCTGGGGGTAGGGGGGAATTGTCACCTATGGGATAATCATCAATGGTATTATTACCCGCCGTTTCATCCGGGGGGGTGCCGCCATTTGATCCGGGGGGGTGCCGCCGTTTCATCCGGGAGGCTCCCGCCATTTCATCCGGGGGTCTGATGCCTGTCAGGGTGTCCCATGCGGGTCCTGGAGCATGGCCGACTTTGCTCGATTCAAGCATCCGGGTGATGATCAGGCCGGTGTCGCGCAGCCGTTTCAGTCGTTTCTGGATGGCGTCGGCGGTGTTGAGGCCAAGCAGGGGCATCTGTTGCTGGATCATCGTGTGGCTGATCCAGGTGTATCGCACCGCCCCGATGATGTGGCCGGTCAGGTGCGGGCTGGTGAAAGCGTCGGCCAGGAATGCCAGGAGGGCGGCATCCTTCAGGTCGAGGTCCGGGAAATTTTCGGCAATGGTTCGTTGGTCGATCAGGATGTTGTATTTCACGGGTGCGGTTTCTGGGGTGAACTATCAGGCGGGGATCCAGGCTGTGAGGTTGAGGCCGTGCAGGTTTTTGCCGCTTTCGGGTTGCGCTCGAGTTGCGGCGTGGCTGGTCACCAGGTGTCGGCGTGCTCGGGTTGTGGCGACGTAAACCATACGGCCGGATTCCTGGTCCTGCTCTGGGAAGGCGGCGCTGTCCGCTCCCAGGAACCAGACAGCGTCCCACTCGAGGCCTTTGGCGGCATGGATCGTTGCGACCGCTATGCGGCCCGCTGGCGGCTCCGGTGTGGCTCCCAGGCTGATCACGTCCTCGCGTGTCTGGCAATCAAGCAGGGATGGCAGCAGGGCATCCTGGTTGGCCATCGGGACCGCCAGGCTGGTCATGATTTCGAGCCACCAGGCTTTGGCGGCCTTTTCGTCCATCCTTCCGGCGACCGGGTATGTGGCCAGGACCGCGGTCTGAATCTTGGCCATGCTGTCTTCGAGGGTTTCGCGTTGGGGGCCGGTCGGCCCATCGGCGCTGCAGGTGGTTCGGATTCCGGCGGCCCTGATGATCATCGCGGCGGCCTTGGCTTGCGCGTTGTAGCGGCAAAGCACCGCGGCGCTCATGCCCTCATCGGCGCGTTGCTGAATCCACTTGGCAGCCTGTAGCATTTCCTCCGGCTCTGATTGCGCGATGTATCGGGTAACGGTGCCTGGTTCGCTTGTCGAGGCCTCCATCGTGACCGGGAATTCGAGGCCGTCCATCCGGCTGGCGATCCTTGTCGCAAGGCTGCAAATCTCGGCGCTCGACCTGAAGTTGACCGTCAGGATCTCGCGGGATCCGTCCGGCGTCAGGTGCCAGGCATCCGTGAGGTTTTTCGGTTCCGCTCCCCGGAATCCGTAGATCGCTTGGCGCGGGTCGCCGATCACGTAGAGGGCCGTTCCGAACCGTTGGAGGCCCTGGTAGATCGCCGCATCGACCGGGGCGCTGTCCTGGTATTCATCGACGTAAATCCTGGCCGGTGGGGTCACCTGGCTGGCCTCGATCATGGCGGCAAAGTCGGCCAGGATCAGGTCATGGTGGGTGAGGTTGGCGGCCTCGAGGCGGATCCTCATCGCTTGGCCGACCGTCCGGCCGCGGCCGAACATGGGCGGGTTGACCGTGTTGCGCCAAATTTCGGCCCCGCTCATTGATCGGATCACCGGTCCGATCATTTTCTCGAGGCCTTTCGCGATTTCCTTGATCTGGCGCTCGCTGGCTATCGTGATCGGTTTTCTTCGGTGCAGTCGCGTTTCCCTGGTTGCCCATGCGTGGAGGGTTCCGATGTGGCGGAATCGCTCGGGGTCGAGGCCCCGTTTCGATATCCGGTCGCGGATTTCGTTGGCGGCGGCGTTGGTGAAGGTGACCACCACCATGGTTTCCGGCATCTGGGTGGCGGTGTCCTGGATGATCCTTTCCGTCAGGGTGTGGGTTTTGCCGCTTCCGGCTCCGGCAATCAGGCAGCAGATTCGGCCGCTCATCCCGATGGCGCGGCGCTGTTGTGTGGTGAGTTCTTGCATTGGTGTTAGGTTTTGATCGGTGCTTTTTCGATGGCAAGGCGAAAAGCTGGCAGGGCGCGGTTTCGGCCCTGCCAGCTTGGTTCGGATCAGGCGATCAGAATCGTGTGGAGGCCTTCCACGCTCTCTGGTTCGCTTTGGTCAATCAGGATGGCCTGGTCGATCACTCCGGCCCTGATGGCCTCTAGGCAATTCTGGGCGAATTGTGCCCGGTTCTCCGGCACCATGCGGGCCATCTCATCGACCAGGAGGATCTTGAGTTCGCTCCGGCTCGCCAGGGCCGCCTGGCATGCGGCCGAAACCGCGACCATCTCCATTCCGCTGAGGACTTCCAGTGGCAGGAAGGCGTCGCCGCGTTGAATCCCGACCCGATGCTGGTCCGTTGCCATGTTGCCCGCGACCAAGCCGTGCAGGAAGATTCCGGTCGTGCTGATCAGGGGTTTCATGGCTTCCGCGGTGGCGGTCCGTTGGGCCTCTTGGAGGAAGGTCCGGAGTTCGGTGATCCCCTTGGCCAGCGTTTCGAGTTCATCGGTTTCCGCCTGGAGCACGTTGGCGCGATTCTGGTCGGCTTGCCATGCGTCGTAGGCGGCGTTCCCGTCGCGGATTTCCTGCAGCTCCGCAGCGATCTGGTCGCGCAGTTCCTTGGCTTCCGAGAGGGCTTCGCGGGCGGCGCTGATTTCCTCGGGTAATGGAACCGTTGCCCGTTGGAAGGCGAGCCATTCATCTTTGCGGCCGACCAGCGCTTTCCAGTTTTGTTCGGCGTTCAGGATGGCGGCTTCGAGCTTTTCGCGGTCTGGGGTCTGGCTCAGGTCCTTGTTGAGGTTGGCGATCTCCGTTTCGATTTCCTCGAGGCGGGTCTTGGCTTCCCAGGCATCGATCTGGCCTTGTGTGGTCATGGCATCACGAAGGATCTGGTCTTGCTGGGCTTTCAGCGCTCGTAGGCTGTCGACCTTTTCGCTGGCGGTGGTCGCCTGCTTTTCGGCGGCGGCCTGGTGTGCCCGCATGGCTTGCATCGCCGATTCGAGCGCTTCGCCTGTGGATCCGCAGCAAGGGCACCGGCCGCTTTCGAGTTGAGAAATTTGCCGCCCTACCATAGCGCTTTCCTGGTCGGCCGCACCGACGTCTGTCGAGGCGGCTTGGATCTGGCTGGCCAAGGCCTCGAGTTCAGCGCGGGCATCCGCGATGGTCTGGATGGCCTGGTCTCGCGTGCAGGTCGGGGCCGTTCCGGTGGCGGTCGCGGCAAGAGCGCGAATCCGTGCGATGGACTTTTCGAGGGCGGTGAGTTTGCTCATCGTCGCGACCTTGTCATCCAGGCGTTGGCTGGCGGTCTGGAGTGCTGATTTCGCGTCCGTGATCGCCTTTTCGGCCGCTTCCATCTCCGCGTCGGTCGGGTATGGGTCGCATGGCTCATCCGGTGCCCGCTGCAGGCGGTCGCTCAGATCGTCGTAAACCTTGGACGCTTTTCCGACGGCCTCATTGGCAGTTGCGAGGGCCTGGTCGGCGCGGGCAGTGTCTTCCGCGGTCGGTCGTGGAGGGGCGGCGTTCATCGCCATGCTCGCCAGGGTTTTTCGGGATTGATCGACCGTCTGTTTGATCTGGCGGGCCTGGTCGGCCAGGGCCGCGATGGCATCATCGAGTGGTCGGTCGGCTTGCCTGTCGATCTTGATCTCGACTTTCTCGAGCAATCCAAGGCTGGCCATTTTCGCTTTGGTCTGGTCGCCGAGGGCATCGTAGTCGATCTGTCCCATCAGGCTGGCCAGGATGGCGTGCCTCTCCGTCGGCTTGGCGTTCAGGAATTCGGCAAAGGTCAGTTGGGCTGGTGCGACCGCAGGGGCCGTTCCGGTTGTTTCCGCACCGGCACCGGTTTTGGTGCGGGTGAAGGTGCGGCGGATCCTGTCTCCCGTCGTGAGGGTGGCCTCGACTTCCATCGTGCCCGCCGTCATGGGGGCGAGCTCAATGGTGCATCCGGGTTTTTTCCCGAGGGCGGGAAGGTATCCAAGCAGGGCGATCTGGATGGCATCCGTGATGGCGGTTTTACCGGTGGCGTTGCCTCCGGCGATGCAGGTCAGGGGTCGCAGTTCGTGGCGGAAGTTCCGGCCTTTGACGTTGACTCCGGCGATGGTTTCGATGGTGGTTTTCATGCGTTGGTTTCTGTGGGAATTGTGGGGTTGGGTGAGGTTCAATCTTCGACTTCGAGGGGGCGGCACGGCATGTTGCGGACCAGGCCTTGCTTGGTGGATTCGATGAATACCGAAGCGATGGCGGCTTGGCGCTGGCCTTCCGTCATGTCCATTCCAGTGGCCTCCTTGTATCTGGGGGCCTCGACGGCATCGACCGCCTTGGCCACCAGTAGGTGCAGGTTGGTGATCTGGATGATGGTCCTTTTCGCTTCTTTGATCAGGTCGTGCTCGCCGGATTGTGGCTTTGGCGTTTGCCGCGATTGTTGTGGCGGGGCCTGGCTGGTCTCGGGCTGTTGGGGTTCCGGTCCCCATGATTCGGCGGCGGCTTGCTGCGCGGCTTGCATGCCTTGTTGCGGGCGCTGTTGTTGCGGCGCTGGCTGGCCGTCCTGGTAGGCCAGTTCGGCGGTCGGGGTGACCTTGATCTTGCGGGTGATCTTCCCGTTGTAGTCATCGTCCATGACGTAAAGGCCGGAGAGGCCCTTGTCGCCCTGCTTGGCGGTCAGGATCATGAACCGGCCTTGCTGGTTGGTGGGGATCTCCGGTCGGTCCTTCATCCAGAGGGTGACTTCGGTTCCGTCGGTGCCCTTGATCACGGCGTTTTGGATGCTCCATTGACCGTTGCTGTTCTCGCCGGTTTTCGGCTTGTAGATCTTGGTCAGGGTTCCTGCGATGCAGGCCAGGTTTTGTTTGTCGGCCATCGCGCCGAGTTGGCTGAGTGGGAATGGTTGGATGCTCATGCTTTTGGTTGGGGTTGGGGTTGGGGTCAGTTCCACGCTTGGGCGAGGGCCTCATCGGCGATCTCGACCACGCGTGTGGCTTTCAGGCTCGGGGCGTAATTGGCGACCGAGTTGAAACTTTTCAGGGTTTTGGGGTGGTTTCGGATCAGGGCTGTGATTTCCGGATCCTCGACAAAGAAGTCAATCCCGCGGGCGGCCTGGTTCATGTCATGGATGGCGCAGGACAGGGCGCGGTATGCGGCATCGTAGGCGGTGGCTGCCGTTTTCAGATCGTTGCGCTTGGCGGTCATCAGTTCGATGTCGGCCTGGTTCATTGGGGTGCGGATTTTCATGGGTTATCGTGGGTTTTTGAGGACCGTTGCGCGTGCCCACTCGAGACCTTTCCGGCGGATGATCCGTCGCAGGGTCTTGCGGTATTCCTTGTGCTCGGGACCTTCGCGCCGAAGCGTTGCCGCCCAATGCGCGACGATGTCCTGGCATTCCGTCTCATTCGCTGGCGTCCAATCCGCCCCGCCGTTGCGCTTTGATTTCATGGCGGTCATGCGGTGAGTTTGGCGATCAGGTCCCTGAAGCGCTCGGGGTGGGTTGCCCAATTCTTCACGTATTCGCGCAGCGGGGCCGTGCGGGGGCCGTTGGGCCAGCGGGTGACCGTGATGGGCTGGTTGAGGTCGTATCCTTCGCTCTCGAACCAGGCTTGGTGGGTTTCGATGTCCCACTCGGGGTGGCAGGCGATGGATTGCGCCATGAGCGTGGCGGCGTCGCGGTGGTTCAGTAGGAATGCTTGCATAACGGCCGGACCATGTCGGGGCGGGCCTCAGCAGTCAATCGGGAATAGCACCGATGCGCGACTTTTAGGAAATCGGCGAATTCTCCGATTTCACTTTCCGTCAAGGTCGCGGTGTTCCTGGCGGCGTTCCAGGTAGGTGCGGTCGCTTTCTCGCTGGAGGAATTCCTGGCGGATCTCGATCTGTTTCACGCGGGCTTCCGTCAGGGCGTTGTTGACCGCGGCTCCCGCCCCGATCAGGGCCAGGATGAATCCTCCGGTCGAGACGATCATGCCCCATGAAATTCGGCCGTTGGTGCTCAGTTTCTCAACGGCGGAATTCATCCGTTCCCCTTGCTCCCGGATGGCGGCCCAGATCTGTGATTCCGTTCGCTCGCTCCGGAGGCGGTATTCCTTCGACTCGGCAACAAAGGCCTCGAGGGTTTCGCCGATGCTTCCGACCTTGGTTTCCAAGGTGGCGAATCGGGCGGCGTCAAACGGTTCGTGGTTGTTGGCGGATGTTCTGGCGCTCATTTCGTCAGGGCTTTGTTCATGAGTCCGGCATGGGCGGCGTATCGCTTCTGTAAACCTGGGATGGTCGGCCAAAGGCGGCGCATGGAAAGTTGGTAATCCGGCAGCTTGGCGTTGCGGCCTGCTCGCAGATCGTCGCGTGTCCACACCAGGTCCTTCCGGCGCTCGTATGGCGACATGGCGGTTCCGCGGTTGAACGTCGTGGAAAGCATCACGCCTTGGATGTGGGGATCCTGGTTTTTGATTCCCTGGTAGGTGGCTGCGGTCATGGCCGCGAACCGCGGAACCGTCCGGCGCTCGTAAACCCTGGATGCGGATTCCCATGGTATCACGATATCACGAACGCGGGAAAGCGCAGCCTTGGCGGAAGATCCGGTTCGGCCTGCGACTCCGGCCAGCCGCTCGAGTTGCGGTTCCGGGATCTCGCCTTTCCAGTCGGCGCGGATTTGGCTCGGGGTGTTGTATCCCAGGTCGTATCCGATCCCGATGGTGATTCCGGATTGGCCGGGTGGCACCGTCGGGTGGCTCAGTCGGGCCTGGTAGTATCCCTGGCCTCCGGTTTCGTAGAACAGGATCATGTCGCGGCTTTCTGTGCTGATCCGAAGCTCCCCGGCCGGGATGGTTTCGGCCGGGGAGTGGGTGAACAGGGCGGCAAGGGCGGCGAGGATCGCTTTCATCGTCGGTGGTGTCAGGCTGAGAAGCAAATTGCGGCGGCAATCAACGCGACCGCGATCAAGGCCACGTAGGTGAAAAACCGTTGCGCATCCGTGAGGGCATTCCATCCGGAAGCGAATCGGTCGTTGCCCCAATGGGAAACCGTCGGCCATAACCACATCCAGACCAGGGTGGCGCAGATGCTGGCTCCGGTGAAGTTGGAAAACCCTTTCAGGTAGTTCGCCAGGGTTGGCAGGGTCAGGCGGGCAAAGGTCGACTCGGCTGTCGCGCTGGCAGCGTAATCGACAACCCCGCCAAGGATGGCAAGGCCCAGGCCGAAAAGGACAAACACCAGAAGGTCGCGCCAGTTGGCGAGGATGGTCTTGAGAAAGTTGGATTTCATGGGGTCGGTTGTGGGGTTGGGGTTCAGCGGATTTTCATGGCGAGGATGATCAGGCCGAAAACGAGCAAGGCCACCATGGCGATTCCCGCGGTGCTCTTGATCGTCCTCGAGAGGGCGGCGTCGGCCTCGGCTTTTTTCAGTTGGTCTTGGAGCCTGGCTTCGATCTCTCGGGCCTGGCTGATCTGCATGGCCTGGTCATCATGTTGTGCCCGCAGGGTGGTCAGTTCGGCGTCGGCTTTGGCCGCTTCGACCAGCAGGGCGTCGATCCGTTTTGCCGCGTTCAGGAGTTGCTGGCGATGCTGGTCGGCGAGGGTCTTGCTTTTCTCGACTTCATCGAAAAGGGCCGCGGCGCGGCTTTGTTCGTTGGTCAACATCGACCAGAGGGCGTTCAGTTCCTTTTCGGTGGCGCTCTTTTGGGTGCGGAGTCGGTCGGCCTCTGCGGTGGCGGCATCGAGGCCGGTCCGGAGCGATGTTGCGTTTCGTCGGATGTCCTCGACTTTCTGAGCCAGCGCTGCAGCGCTCTCGCGGCTTGCTGAGGCGTCGGCTTGCGCCATTGCGGCCGTCGGTGCCACTGGAGGGGTTTCCGCTGGCCTGGAGGCGCTGGGGCCGGTCCTTTTGGTGGGGGCGCAGGCGGCAATCAAAACAGCCAGCGCGAGGGCAGTGATCGTTCGCATGGCGTCTCCTAACCATTCCCGCGCATGGATGTCACGCTCTGAATTCCATCAAGGCAAGGTTTGGGTCGGATTCGGCTTCCGCGACCAGTCGGCGGATCCGGAAATCAAAGGCTTTCAGGTCGCCGTCGGCAATGAATCCGACCACGTTGTTTAGCCGCAAGTGATGGGATCCCGAACCGAACCAAAAGGCGAGTTTGCCGCACCACTGGTCGGCAAAGGCCTGGTCGGTGATCCCTGGCGTCTCGGGCATCTGGATTTCCGCCATGACGGTCCAAGGTGCCCGTTCCATCGTGCTCGCGATTCCGTCGGGTCCGATGTTCCCGGCCTGAATATCCCTGGTCAGGAACACCTGCCCGGCAAACATGACGGCCGCGTTATCGATTCTTGGATCCGTGCCCCAGGCATCCGTCGCAACGGCAAATCCGGCCGCCCTGGTTGTCAGCAGTGGTCCGCTCAGATCTGGTCCGGCGGTGCCATCGATGGCGGCCTCGAGCGAATGGCGGCTGGTCCCCTGCCAGGTGATGTCAATCAGCAGGATTTTTCGCTCGTCCCAGACCAGTTGAATTTCGGCGATGCGGCATCCGGCGTATGCATGGATGGCTCCGGCATCGGTCGTGGTCTCGATCACGAACGAACGGTCTGGGGATTTCGGGTCCAATGCCCAGCGGCCGGATCCGTGGTCGGTCAAGATGGCCTGGAGGATCCATTCGACCAGCGGGATTGTTGCTTCGTGGCGGGTGGTTATCTGCCATTCGGAAGCGATGATTTCCCGGCGGGCAAGTTGGCGGTGGAAGTTGCGGCGCTCCGCGGAAAGGATGATTTCCCGCTCAACAGCGGCTTCCGTGATTCCTGGCAGGTGCCATCCATTCACGTCGGCCTCCATCGATCCTGGGGTGGTCTCCCCGGCGATACGGATGCTGGTCGCGTAGAGTTGTTCGAGGGCGGGCATGGCATCAGGGCTGCACGGTCCATTTGGCAATGATTCCGGTGTCGGCGTTGCTTGTCGCGGTCAACTCGAGCAGTCCTCGCTTGGATGCTGCAATCGAAGCTGGCGCGGCGGCCCCAATCCAAACCCATCCCGCCGGGAAAGTGAAATTGCGGGCGCTCCCGTCGGCGGCAATCACCAGGCTGATTTTCCGTCCGGCTTCCAGATTCGCAGTTGTCAGGGTGACGTCGCCGGTCAGGTTGAGGATCTGGGTCATTGCCCCCAATGCGGAAATAGAAACGCTGGCGGCGTAGCTCAGGGTTTCGGTGGCCTTCCGAACCATGAAGGTTTTGGCGCTCGCATCCCATCCGATCTGGATGTCGCTTCCGGGATCGGTGGCCAATGGGGAAAAGATCGCTTCCAGGCGTTCCCAATTGGAGTTGATGATCCCGTTTAGGCCGGTGGTTCCGGTGGGGTGGCTTTCGAGGTCGGTTGATGGAAGGTTGGCCATGGCTCAGGTTGGTTGTGGGATTTCCAGGAAGGTGGCAGATGGGACACCGGCCCGCACGCCGAAAATCTGCAAAGCGGGCGGGTTGGTGCTGAAGGTGACGGTCACGGTGATGATTCCGCCGTCGGCGGTTCCATCGTCGGTGTGCCAGGACAATGACGCGACAGCCATGCCCGATGGCATGCTGAAAGGCGGGGTGCTGTAGCTCGTCCCCGAAGGAACGGTGACCAGCGTTGCATTGTCGCTGCGTTGGAATCGCAGGCTCAGGGCGGAAATGTCGCCGACCAGGCTGTTGAGATCGTCCTCGAGGTCTGGCCTGGTTCCGCTACCGGTTGCCCACATCCGGGGGCGGATCCTGATCGTCCATGTCGTGCCCACTCGGGTTGCTTCGACCAATTCCGGCGCGAAGGGGGCCAAAGATTCCATCCCGATGATCTGGCCGGATGAATCGTCCGGAACCATCACCAGGTCGCCGTCGATTCCTGATGCGGTTGTCGGGATCACATGAAGGTTGGTCAGGCTGGCGCTCGGGATCGCGTCGGCTTTCAGCCAGGTGATGTCGGCGATGTCTTCGATGAAGTAGGCGCGGTCATCGATGGCATGCGCGGCGCGTTCCGTTGCCAGTTCGGCCCGCATGTAAGTTCGGACCGTGATCACGCCAGGGGAGGTTTCCTCCGCGAATCCGATGCGGAAAATTTCGCCGTTGATCAGCAGGAGGGCCTGGTTGGTCGCGGTCAACAGGGAGAAGTCATCGCTATCGGTTTGCACCAGGCCGGTGGCGGCCTCGAGCGTGATGGCGTCGGCATCGTGGTCGAGCTCGATCTGGAATTCTCCGGCGGTGGCGCGGCTCAATTTGGGGCCAGTCGACGGGATGCTGGTCAGGAGTTTGCCGCTTATGGGCATCGTGCTCGAGGGGCCGAGGTCGTTTGTGATGGAGCTTCCGACCGTGCTCCATGCCACATCGACCGACTGGACAAAGGCGTTTTCCCTGCTTGGAAGGACCGCAATCACTCGGGCGGCCCCGCTGATGTAAATGTTAGGCGACCAGACTCCGATTGGCGTGATGGTTCCTGGATCGGGTTCCGTGACGATGTCGCCGAGACTCAGGTCGGCGTCGCTCAGGGCGTCATCTTCATCGATTCCGTCAGGGGTCACCCATTGGCCGTCCTCGAGCATTCCGTCGCGGGCGGTGGCATGGATGTCTTCCATCAGGTTCAGCACGATCCCGTCGGCTGACTGGTCGTTATCCTCGACGTCGACAACCCGCCAGTATGTGGTCGCCACTCCCGCGGGTCTCCATTCGTCAATTTCCAAGGCAACAAATCCGGCCGGTTGGAGGGCGCTGTAGGTGCGGCGAAGTTTCAGGCTGCAGGTCGCTGGTGGGTATGCCACCCGCCGCAGTAGCATTTGGGCCAGGCGCTCCGCGGTTTTTCGCGTTCCGACTTCCCCGGCATCGATAGTTTGGGACCGAATTCCGCCGACCGTTTCGGCATGCGCCAGGTCCATCGCTGTGGCGACTTCGCTCTGGTAGTTGTTGTTGCGGTTGGTGAACGTCAGGCGCAGTTCGTTGAAGCTCGCGTTTGGGCCTGGTCGCGTGATCGTCGGCGGCTCGAGCATGTCATCGGCCGTGATGGTGGTAATGTTCCGGTATTTACTCTGGGTATCGTAGATGCATTGCGCCCTCATCTTTTCGCCGTCCCACCAAACCCAAAGGCCGAAGATGTCCCGCAGTCTCTGCATGAAGGCGGCCAGGGTGTTGCGCGTCATCGCGGTGCTGATTCCGATGCGGTGGGTCTGGTAGTATTTGGCGGCGTCGCGGAATGAATCGACGTCAATTTTTGCCTCCTGGAGGCCCTTTCCCCAGAGTTCGTTTTTTAGAACCTCGTAAGCTACCGCGGCTGGATTGGCGTCATCGTATTCCGTGTGGGATGGGTTGTTGGCTGCGCGTTTTGGAAAATCCGGCACCGCGGTCCCGTCATCCTTCAGGACCTTTGGGATCCTCCGAACCTCGAAAAGCAGGCTTCGAGGAACCGTCGATCCGTCGATCCGGTATTTCGGGAAATCCACCCAGCACACGTCGCGGTGGCAGGTGTCGGTCGTGGTTGATCCGTCACCTGGTGAGCGGCTTCCGGGGTAAAAGTAGCAGGATCCTCCCTCGATGGCGGTCTGGTCGCCTTGTTTCTTCCGCTGGATGATTTCGAAGGTTTCCCGGCTGTCTATAAGGCTCAGGCCGGAATCTCCAAACGTGGTCATTTTCTTCATGCCTGGCGACGCGACCACTTTCATCAGGCGGTCGATTTGTCCCATGCAGATTCCGTAGCTCAACGGGAAAGTGTAGGTGTATCCGACCACGGTGCTCTTGGCACCCTTGCCTTCCCCTTTCTGCTTGATCGGGGTGGCTTTGAATTTGTCGTATCCTACCCGGATGAAGTTTCCGGGGCAGCGGGTGGTTCCGAAAACGACCGGGATGGTGGTCGCTTCCTCGCTCGCTGAAATCTCGAGCTTGTCGGGTTTCTGGGTTGGCTGTCCCTGTTGTGCATCCGGTCCAAGGATGAGGCTGGTCGCGGTCATCCCGATGGTCCCTGCCGCCAGTGTGGCGGCTCCCAGGTAGCTCCATCCGGCGGCCCCGCCGATATACCAGGTGGCGGCGGCCAGAACGACCCCGACCCCTACGCTGATCCAAGAATTTTGCCCGCTCATGTGGTTTGTATTTCGATTGGTGGTTTCCGCAGGCCTGGCTGCCAGATCCGGATCGCTTCTTGAAGGTTTTCCCGCACGGTGTCGATTCCGCAATCGTGAACGGGCTGGGTGTAGGTAACGTGCCAGAATCGGCCGCCAAGGACCATCCCGACATGGTTTGAGTTCCTGCCGACTTTGAAAATCCCGAGGTCGCCTGGCTGTGGTTCCCATTGCGCCATCGGGATGGCGTCGCCGTAGGTGACTTCCAAAATCAGGCCGGTGAGCCAGTTGCTGGGCTGGGCAAATCCGATCCCTTGCAGGTATTGCGGCCATTCGAATTCCGGAACGATCCCGGCAGCCTGCATGGCTCCAAAAACCAGGCGGATGCAGTCGACGCCACGTCCGGCTTTCATCCGGCGCTGCATGTGGCGGGTGCCTTCGTATCGCTGCATGAAAGCCAGGGCGGCTGCTTCCCGCTTGGGTGTCCACAGTTGGTTATTTGACTCCATGTTGGGCGGGGTTTTTGTTGGGAACCTCCGAGAATCCTCCGAAGTTCTGAGCGTTGCTGAATTTGTCCCGGCATGTCACGAAGGTGTGATTGCATCCGGGGTAGCAGACCACGGCGTCTCCCACCTGGATGTCCGGGTTCCACTGGTGAAGGGTCAGCAGGGTTTTGTTGGTGGGGATGTTTTCGCTCATCCGGACCGATAGCAGGAGGCCGCTCGGGTTATGCTTCACCATCCCGTGCTTGAACCAGTTGAAATGGGTTCCGTCGGCCCCATAGGAATCGTTCACCGTGATGCGGCGGTTTTGGATGTCGATGGCCGTGATCGTGGCGGCCATGTCAAAGGCGGATTTGGAAACCGCGCATCCGGGGCTGTAAAGCATCCGGTTGCATGTCCGGCTGAATCGCCAGGTCGGGATCTCATGGTTGGAAAACAACGGCTCCGGCGTGCATTCGACCGTGACGGCGAATCCGCGGAAGCTCAGGCCGGAAACGATCCCGGTCTGCACGACGAAGGTCTCTGAATTCCACACAGCGGTGCCATCTTCGGCCGCGGCTGGTGAAACCTTGATGATGTCGATTGCAAGCCGTGGTAGCGCTCCGGTGAGGGTGTAGAGGCTGATCCCGTTGATGTCCCTGGTGAGGGCGTTCACCTCGAAGGTTGACTTGTCAAAGTTGCCCTCGCGGCGGATGGGGCCGTGGCTGATTGCCGCGACTGAGAACGTTTGAGGGTTGGTGGTCTCGTAACGCGACGGAATCCCTGAAATTGAAAATTCGCCATCGTGGCCGGTCAGGCAAATCGGCGGCTGGGTTCCAGTCAGTTGGCGGATGATGTATCCGTAAATCGGCCGGGTGTCCGGTTTTGAGTCATCTCCGAATTGTGCAATGGGATCGGGCATTTCAGGTCATGGTAAAGGTTCCGTCCGGGTAGATCCGGATCGTGCTCATGTGGGTTGTGGCCGGGGTGATTCCCGTTCCGGGATCGAGGGTCTTGCTCGCCGTCACGCCGTTGAAAGCGACCGTCATGGTTGCGGGTCCGGATCCGTTTGCTGGAGGATACCAGTCGGCGGCGCATTTCACCACGGCCTCGCGTGCAAATGCCCCGTCGAGGTATGCCTGGGCGATGTCAATCGTGACGATTTCCGGTCCTGGGTTGATGTTCGCGCCGTCGTAGAGGCAGTCCATGTAGGTGGTTGTTGCCCCGTATCCGTATCCGACCACCTGGTCGCCGAGTTCGGTCCTGGTATCCAGGTCGTGCATCGGGCTTGGCCAGGTGTAGGTGATTGTCATCTGGCCGCCGTTGGTCCCCGTGCCCGTGCCTCCGAACCGCAGCCAGGCGGTCGAATACCAGTAGGTGCGGCGATGGCTGGCGTCCATTCCCCGGACCACCATGTGTCCGCTCGATTCGACCACGTCGTGCAGGTGAATCGGTGCGGTCGGGCTTTTGAACCAGCGGCGTTCTGTCATGAAATCATCGTCTGCGGTCCTGCAGTAGATCGTCGTGTCGCCAGGTTTGAGGTAAAAGATCACGACAGTGCTGTCGGCGTGATCGGCGATGGTGGTCATGCTGAAAGTATTGAAAAGGACCGGTGTGATCCCGGAAAACTCGCGGGTCTTGGCGGTCCCGTCTTTCCACGCGACCGTTGTGCGGCCGTCGATTTCCCATGCGATCACTTCATGCGCGGCGGCGTCGAAGGTTGCCGCGATCTGGCGGGCAGCCGTCGGGCATCCGTAGTGGTCGGTCGGGATGGGGGATCCAGGACCATCCATGGTCATTTCGTTCGTGACCGGGTCGAGGGCAAATGTCCAATTGGTAACGTATCGGGTTGTCTGGGTGGTCTCGTAGGCGGCCGGTCCTTCCACCGTGATCGTCCTGAAATTGTCCCTGATGGGATCGATGTCATCGGAGATCGTCTTCCAGGCGATTTCGAGGCGATCAACCCGAGGGCCATCTTCGATGTCTTGCACGTCCCTGGCAGATCGGCGGTGTTTCACGTCCCGCATGGAAAGCTGGAAGGAGGCGTGAGTCGGGCTTTGGTGTTCGAGTTCGATGGTGTCGTTTGTCAGGCGGGCCAGGTAGCAAATGCAAACGGCGGTTTTTCCCGCGGCCTTGGCGCTGGCGACTGGATCCTCGAGCGTCAGGATGTCATTGGCTCCGGATGGGGTGATGGTGCGGATCCAGTGAAATTCCCTGGTTCCGTCTTCCGCAATGGTCATCAAGCGGCGGCCGATGCTGTCGGGCCGGTTGCTGGTCACGTTTGTGCTGTGCCAGTGTCCGGCAATCGTCAGGGTCATGTCGCCTGGTTCGGCGTCGGTGGCCAGGTCGAAGTCGCGCAGCCAGCTTGGCATGTAGAACGCCTTGGCTCTGCCGCCATGGAAATCGAAAAATTCGCGAAGGGTGACCAGCTCGGCTGCATCGAAGGTCTGGAAGGAAAACTGCATTGTGCGACTCGAGCGTCCTGGCCAGGTCTCGAATGGTCGGCCGTCCTGGCCGGATCCAGAAACACGCGAATCCTGCACCCCGTGGCGCGGATCGTCCGCAAAGTTGGGTTCCATCGACCAGGTCTGGTAGTGGTGGTGGCTCATAAGGTGCGGAAGTAGAGCATGTCTTGCGCGGCGCTGGTTGTCGGGCTGATCAAGAGGCCATCGTTGACATCTCGAACGGCGAGCCTGATCGGAAAAACGAACGATCCGGCCGGGTATCGGATGTGGGTGACCGAGTCGGCCTCGAGGGCAATGTCGACGCCGTCTCTGGAGGCCACGTTCCTCCATTGCGTCCCGAGGCCGCGGCTCCAAATCAAAACCATTGGGATGCGTGACCAGTCGTCATCGAGTGGAAGCGTCTCGAGGGTCAGGTGTTGCCAATCCGGCATTTCCGTGGCCAGCGGGATCCCTGAAGGCCACCACGGCACATGGAGAGGGCCTCGGGCGGTGGCTAGGATTGTTTCCAATCGCAAGGCTGCAGCGGCGTCATCGATGTTGGTCCGGTATTCCATCGTCAGGCGAGGCCGTCGGCGGCGCTGTGACCGTTGCTCGATTCCGCGGCGGCTTTCCGTGATATCGGTCTGGTATCCGATGGTCGTGCGGATCCCGTAGCGCCAGTCCGGCATGATCGCCACGGGCGTCGGGGTATCGTCGGTGGTTGGATAGGTCAGGCTCATGTCCGTTGGCCGGAAAGAATCATTTTGCGAACGCTCGGGATGTTTCGGCTTATCGCGTTGATCACGGCACCAGGTGATCTGGCCACCACGTCGGCGATTTCGTTGCGGTCGAAGACGTTCACGATGGTGGCGGTTTGCTGGCTCGGGCGATCTTGTTTTGTCCCTCTGGCGGTTTTCAGTTCGCGCCGCAAGTCGGCGGATCCGCGGCGGGTCAGGATGGTTTCTCCGCGGTCGACCTTCACCATGGCCTCGCTAGAGAGAATTCCTCCGCTGTGGTAGGTGGGGGTCGATAGGTTGGTTCTGCCGACTTCACCACCCGTGTGGGCGGTGGCGCGTCCCATACTGGCGACCGCCACGTTGAAGGCTTCACCGGCCGGGCCGAATGCGCGGGAAATGGCCGCATAGACCGTCATCCGGATGATCAGGCTCATGATGTCGTTCAGGATCGCGGCGGTCATTTCGCCGAATGCCTGCTTGGCCGACTTGGTTCCGTCGACCAGACCGACGATGGCGGTGGTGAAGTTCGAGGCGATGCTGTTGGCAATCCCGACCGCGGTTTGGTCGATCTGTTTTCCGAAATCGCCCCATTCCTTCATGAGCTTGTCGAGTTCCGACGTCAGTTCCTTGGCTTTGGGTGCTCCGGCGGTGATGTCGACCGGCTTGGCGGCACCGCCACCGCCCCCTGTGCCACCGGCAGATGGCGGCGGTTCAGGTTTCGGCATAGTCGGGGCGGGCGCTGGCGGTCCGGCAAATTCGGGTTGCCACCCGAGGGCATTCACCTTGGCGGCGAATTCGTCCCGTGCTCCGGTCCCGACGAAGTTGTTTGATGCGGCCCTGATGTCTCCAAACGTGACGGGTTTCGGAGTGAACAGATCGATGTTGCCTGGTGCAGTCGGGTTGGCCAGGCGGCTGTTCATCGACCATCCGACCATTCCGGCGGCCTGGTCGATTTTTGCGAGGCCCGCATTGATCATGCCTGTAACGGCACCCCAGGCTTTGTAGAAGGCCTGGATGAAAACGTTGACCACTTTCTCGAAGGCCTCTCCGAGCGTGTTGATGATCGATTGGCCGATGTTCCCAATGATCCCGCTTCCCCCGGTGAAAATGTTCCGGAAGAATTCGCCGACCGTGCCCATCGCGCCTTGCCAGTCTCCCTGGATCAGTTGGGTGATGGTGGTCGTTGCGGCCGTGAAGATCGAGCTCCAAAGGTTTGCCAGGAATGAAATCGTTTGCGTCGCCATCCCGATGATCAACTGAACCAGGCCCATGATCTGGAGTTGAAAAAGGGTCACCATGTTGGCGGCTCCAAACTCGAGGCCCGCCTTGATGGCAAGGCCCAGAAGCTCGGTGATCTGGCCACCCTGGATTGCGGCCAGCAAGGCACGAAGGCCCAGCGCGATGGTCTCGCCGAATGCCACGGCGGCCGGTGTCATTCCCTGGACGGCCGTGATCAGTTTGTCGATCACCGGCTTGAGGGCATCCATCACCGGGGCGCTCATGTCGCGTAGCATCGCGTTCCATCCGTCCCGCAACGTGGAAAGCTTCCCGTTGAAAGTCTGGGATTGCTTTTCCATCATTCCGAAAAACCGGCCGCCCTTGCTGGTCAGGGAAACGAAGGCCTGCTCGAGGTTGGTGAAGGTAATTTTACCGTCGCTGGCGAGTTTCTTCACTTCCGAGGTGCTGACATGAAGCTGCTTGGCAAACTCCTGGATGATCGGAATTCCGCGACCGGTTAGTTGGTTGATGTCCTCGGCAAAGAGCGTGCCTTGGACGCGGGCCTTTCCGTAGATCTGTGCGATCTCATTGATCGGGGCCTGCACCGCGGTGGAAACGTCGCCGACGCGGCTCAGGGTCTTGGTGACCATGTCGGCGCTTTCTCCGAATGCCAGGAGGGATCTGGATGCGGTCATCAGTTCCGGCGTCTCGAGTGGTGTCTTGGCTCCAAGGTCGGCCAGTTCTTTCATCACCCGGCTGGCAACGGCGGCGCTTCCCGTCAGGGTCTCCATGGCGACCGCGTCTTGCTCGAATTTTGCCGCGATGGGGATCCCGGTGCTGAAGGCCTTGTAAACGACCGCAAGGCCTCCGAGGGCAATGGTCAAAGCCGCAAGGACCGCCAGGACTCCCGCGGCGATTGCGGCAATTGATCCAATTCCGATCCCGGCCGCGGTGGCTCCGGCACCGGCGGTCTCACCGGCGGCCCCGACTTCCGCGAGGCTGGTCGAAAGGCCAGCGGCGGCTGGTCGAAGGCGGGCGAACACCTGGAATCCGCTTTGCATGCGGTTCAGGAGGTTCCCGATGGGGCCGTTCATCAATCCAAACGCGTTTCCGACGTCCGCAATCCCGTTGAGCATGTCGCCAAATCCCCGGCGGGTATGGCTGGCCATCGTCTTGACCGAACCGGCGTTTTTCTCCGCAGCCTGGTCGAGTTTCCCGAGTTCCTTTTTGGCGGTCTCGCCCATTGCCCGAAGTTCGGCCTGGACGCGGCGCGATCCTTCGACGGCTTTGGTGGGGTTGATTCCGACTCCGAGGTTTGCGATGTCCATGGTCAGTTGCCTTTCCGGTGGTTGATGGCTTCGACGTATAGTTCATCCGCTGGTGCGATGACACGCAAAAAATCCAGGGTCTCCCATCCAATCGTGGCGGCAACGATGGCGGCCTCGCTTGGTTTGATCCTCTGGACAATGACGCCTTCCAATGACGCGAAAACGTCGCGGGTGGAATTGAGGATGAGGAAGGCTTCCCAGACCGGTTCCAGGTGTGGCAGCAGAATCGGCTTTTCGAGGATGGCGGCCGGGATCCTATCGGGTTCCCGGTCGGCCATGTCCTCGAGGTGCTCGGCAAGTTCACCGTAGCGCAGGGACCACTCAATCGCCGCTTTTGATGTCGGCGGCGTCGGCGGCCAACCCCTCGGCTTGGAAATTGGCCACGTCCTGCGCTTCCGTCGCGATCAGGTCGCGGATCTGTGGAATGTTCAGGAGCTTGATCTTGTTGGCTTCCGTCGGGGCCAGATCGGTTCCGTTTTCTTTGATGCCTTGCCAATCCAGGAGCAGGTCGCTGGCCATTGCTTCGATGGTTAGGCGGGTTTGCAGTTGGACGTCCTTGCGGAGCTTTGCCGGATTCTCCCGGCGGCTCAGGGCGGCCAGGCGGGCCTTGTATGGTTTCGAGTCGGCGCTCCGGATCTTGAATTTCGAATCTTCGGGTCCGTCGATCCAGACGCCTTCGTTCTCGAGGTCCTTGTTGGTGATCAGGCTGGTGATGTCCATGGTGGTTTCTGTGGGGATAAGGTGCCCCCATGACCGGATGGGCGGCCATGGGGGCGGTTGCGGCTCTGATGCCTACCAGGATCCGTCCCATCGCGGTCTTGGCTGGCCTGTGCTATTTTGGGTGGGTAGGGGTCAGTCGACGTCGTAGTGATCGATGATCAGCATGCGGCCGGTGAGGTTGTCGCCGACCACGGCCTCGAATGCGGCATCCAGCATCACGTCGGTGCTCACGCCTTCGATGGTCGGCTCGCCGGTCGTCTTGAGGGACGGCAGGTGGAAGTAGAGGCGTGCCCCGTAGGCGTTTTCGATGTAGAACTCGAGGCCAAACGAGGCATGGGTGTTGCTCTTGTCCGGAAGGGTGGCGTCGCGGAAGTAGGCATTCAGATTGCCCGTGACGTTGAATTGTCCCAGGCCGATGTCGAAGTTTCCGACGGTTCCGCATGCGTCCTTCCCGCGGAGGTTGTTGCTGATCTTGAGCTTCACGCTCTTGAAATGGTCTTGCGCGTCCATCCCGTTCATCCGGACACCGCCAAAGTTGGAGGATCCGTTGACCAGTGGATCGTTTCCAGCAGGAAGGTATCCTGTCACGGGGTCGATTCCCCCGGTCAGGGTTGCCCCCGAAACGGTGCAGGTGGATGCGCTCTCGGAGATCTGGATTTCGTTGCCTTGCGCTCCTGGTGTCAGGGCGGTGATCACCAACGTGTTGCCGCTTCCGAGACCGGCCGAGCAGAGCGCGTTGCGTGGCATGTCCGCTCCAACACCGGCAGTGGCGGTGCCGTTGATCGCGGCCATCAACGATGCCAGGGTGGCGGCGATGTTGACTCCGATCTTCACCATGTATGGGGTATCGGGATCTCCCGTGGTGAAAACGTATTGCCTGCCCCCCTGGCTCACGCCAATGTTGATGTAGTCGTTGTTGCTGGGTTGGCCGGTGAACGTGAAAATTCCGCTGGCGTATTCGCCAAAAGCAGCTTGCGGGTCAGTCGGGTTTTCCGGTTGAGCGTAGGAAGTTCCGATCATGGTGGCGGTCGCCGTGACAATCTTTTTGGTCTCGATTGTCAGGTCGAGGGTGTCGGTCATCATCCCGCGGAATACCTCAGTGAAGATTCCGCCATCGGATGTCGGGATCTGTTTTTCGAGGCTGAGGCTCTTGATCTGCCTTCCGTTAGTGATCGTTTTCCATGCAAATGTGGTCCCGTTGACGGTTCCGTTTGCAAAATTGGATCCCCAGACCTGGATGCCAGATCCGTCGGTCGTCTTCGCATAGACGCGGTAGTTTCCGTCATTCGAAGGCGTGCCAGCAATCCGAACAATTGCCCCCACCGGGAGGTCATCGAAGGTTCCGGCCGGGGCCGAAACAGCACCCGCGCTGAAGGTGGCGTTCGCGGTAACGCTCCCGTAGTTCCAGTCCGAAAGCATCACCTGCTCAATCATCGGGACCAGCATCCCGAACGATACCTCGAAGTCGAAGGCCCCGGCGGGTTGGGAGAATACCAGGGCGGAATCGGCGACCTGTCGGTCTCCGCGGATCTCGGCGCTTTTCACCGTCTCCTTTTTGTTCCCGAGGGATTCTTTGGTGAACCGGAGGGCCTGGAGGCCGTCGGCGGGTTGGGTGCCGAGGGTGGTTTCCCTCACGGCGGCGAGTGTGGCAAGGTTTGCGTCGGCCATGGTGGTGGTGGTTACGTTGTGCGGGTTGAATCATAGTGCCCGCTGATTGTCACGTTGAAAGACGCGAATCCGGTTTCTTCCGGCCCATCTTCCATGCTGGCGGTCTGAAAATGTGCGGTGATGGTCCGGTCGTTTGAGGTCAAAACCTGGTAGTTCAGGGCGGTCGTAATGTCGGCGGCCTGGCGGGCCTGCTTCGATCCTTTGCCTTTCGGGATGAAAACCTGGAGGGTGATGAAAAACGGGGTTCTTTCTCGCTTCTGTCCCAATGCGGCAGGTTCGGTCTTGCCTTGGAGGAAGGTGAAACGTGCCCAGGCCGAATCGGTCGGTTGCTGAAACCGGCGGTTCTTGTACTCGACCGGCATCGCGGCCTTGAGGGTTCCTGCTTCCCAGGCTGTTTTCCATGCCTGGGTGATCAGTTGGGCGGCGGTTACGTGCTGGCTCATGAGAGTTGTTCGATGATGGTTTCGATCTCGATTTCGACTTCCGCGAGGCTCAGCCGAACCATTCCGGCCGGGGCCTGTTTGCTCGATCCGTCCTCGAGGTATTTCATGTAATCCAGGGCGCTGGTCACGAACACAATTTCCTTTCCGCTGATCGTCGCAATGGCTCCGGATACGTCATGCGGTTTGGCTCCGGTCTTGGCTCCGGATCCCAGCTTGTTTCCGGCCATCCCGGATCCAAGTTTGACGTTGGTTTTCCCCGTGACGGTGACCTTGCTTTCCGGCGGCACCCAGGTGCTCGGGCTGCCTTCTTTCACATCCCAGCTTGCGCGTGCCCGGCCGGTGTCGACCGGTGTCCGCATGGAAATCCGGCGATGCAGGTCGGCGGTAATTCGCCGCATCACAACGGCCGGGGCCACGTCGAGCACGGCCGCGAATTTATCGAGGTCGGCGTCGAAGGCATGGAGGTTGGCGGTGTTTTCGCTCACTGCTTCCGGCAATGGATCAGGATCAGGCTTCCGGATGGGTCTTGCTCGACCAGGTAGGCGTCCCAGGTCGTGTGGCCGTCATCGAGTTCGCCACGCTGGTTGAATGTCGCCCTCTGGGGAAATAGCGCCGATGGAAACGCGAAGGTTTTGGTGGTTTCATCGACCGTGCTTTCCTGGTTTTTCTGGTCGTATTGGATCGGGTGTATGTCGCGCAGATCCACGGACCAGATCGTGGTCTCGGTATCGGCGACTGGATCGACCACCGTTTCGGGTCCGAGTCTGATTCGGCATTTCGGGAATGCCTGCGGTGCGATGCGGCGGCCGAGATCAAAGGCCCCTTTGACCAAGGTTCGGAAGTTCATCGGGTGACGGGCCGTTGCTGAATTTTGCCGCTTGTGGAGGTAGCGCCGAGGCCCTGCAGGAGTTCGCCGATGGCCAGCGGAATCCGGCGGGTCTTGCTGGTATCTTTGAATTCGATCTGGAGGGCCGAGTTGCCCAGGTTGATCGACTTGATGTTGTCGTTTTCCTGGTCGGCTTGCAGATCGTTCTCGAGCAGCAATCGTGCAAGCTCGCAGGTTGCGTCAACGACCGGCCGTGGCATCATGTCATCCGGGACCGGGTGTCCGTCCCAGGTTACCCCTCTGCGCGGCCAGGCAAGGCTCTGGTCGATCTTGTTGCGGCTTCCCTGCCATGCGACGTTCGCATCGAGAAACCTGGTCGCCATCACCAGGGCCTGGTCCTTCACGGCCGGTGCGGCGCTGGTCCATGCGGCCGTGTGGAGGCGGCCTTCATGGTATTGGTCGGCTTGCGCTCGGGTCGCGTAGGTATTCGCATCCGCGACACCGGCACCTGTTTCGGCGGTGAGGGTGATGGCCATGGGGTTACTCCATTCTTCCGATGGTGATGGTCAGGGCGGTCGAAACTCCGGCTCCGGTGGTCGAAAGCACCAGCGTGTGACCGTCGCTGTGGAACGTGACCGGGTAAGATCCCGGAATCGCCGCGGCTCCGCTCGAGTTGTAGTTCGGGATGTCAAAAAGATTCCCGGCGGTGTCGCGGAGTTTGGCCGTCAGGGTCGCCCCTCCGGCCGTGCCTCCGGCGGTGATGACGTAGCAGCCTGGCAGCAGGACGGTCACGTCTGAGTGTGCTCCGGCGCTTCCGGCTCCGGAAAAAGTGACGGATTGCGAGTCTCCCTCAAATGGTGATTTCATTTTGGCGTGCGGGTTGGGGCTTGTTTGGTGGCTTGTTTACGGGCTGGGGGCGGCGGGATTTTATCGTCCGCGGGGGCGCTGGAATTTTCCGCCGCGGCGGCGGCGTCTTCTTCCGCCTTCAGGGCAGCCTTGGCGGCGGCGATCCCCTCGGGGGTGGCGGCTGGGATGTTGACTTCCGGATTGCGGTTTTGGCGGATCTGCGAATCCTCAAGCAAGGCTCCGGATGAAACCGGCGGGCGCGGCGCTCCTGTTTCCAGCGAGACCACTTCGTCTTCATCCGGGTCATGTGGTTTCGGCGGAAGTTGCGGGGTTTGGCCTGGTTCCGGGTTTGCCGCTATCTGTTCCGGCGCGGGTGTTTCGGCATCAGTTTCCGCCCTGGTCGCCTTGTTGGCGATCAGTTGGAGGATGTTCGGCTTGTCCGAGTTGCTGGCCGTGCCATTGCTGGCGTTTTGCTCTGCCACTGCGGCGTCCCAGGCGCTCAGGTCGAGCATACCCTTGCGGCGGCGACGCGGCAAGGGGAGCGCTCCGGCGGCTGTCGGAATCGCTCCCCTGCGGTGATCGTGTTTGGAAAGGTAGGCGGTGGCAGTCAGTGGCGTGTCTGGGGAATCGCTCATAGCGACCCCTCCTTACATGGTCGCCAGCAACGTGACAACGTCATTTTGCGCGATGTCCGTCGCGGCATCGCTGTTGAGGAGCACGTATCCCTCGCCTTTCGTGATTTTCCCGTCCCAAGCTTTCAGGATCCCGGCGCTGGTCCGGACTTGCACCAGAACCTCCGACGGGGTGAAGGGCAGGCCGAAAACGATCAGCTTGCCAGTATCCTCAGCGGCCGTGCAGGTGCGGCTGTAGACCAGCGGGATTTCCGGAGTGTCGGTCGTGGTTCCGGCTCCGAAGGTAGAAGCGGCCATCCAGGCGTTGCCAGATCCGGCCAGGGTCTCCGAACATGCGCGGCCTCCGCGGCGCTCCGTGTCGAGCACCAGGACCGCACCCGTGATGGCCACGGCTCGCAGTTTGGTGGTCGCGCTGGTCGCGTTGATGCAGGCGGCAATGTTGGTGATCGATGCGGCGGCGTCGGCCCCCGGTGCAAACTCGTAATCATTCGCCGGGGTGGTCTTGCAGGTGTAAACGACCGACCCGATGGTGATCGTCTGGGTGTTGGCGGCGACGGCCCCAATCGTGAGGATGTTGACGTCGCAAGATGCGGCCAGGGCGGCCAGGGCGGCAAATTTGGAGAGATTTTTCATCGGTGTGTTTTGGTGGGTTGGTTCTCAGGGTGAAGGGGGCCAGGTTTCCCCGGCCCCCTCTTTTTCCCCCAGAAACCGATGGGTTACATCGGCAGGACGTTGTGGCGGATCCGAACGATCCGGACGTTCTTCTGTTCGAAGACGCGGGTCCAGTTCGTGCCGGTTTCCATTTCGGCGTTGGTCGGGCCGGTGTTGCCAGCCACGCTGGCGTCGGTCCATTTCACCCCGCGGGGGTGAAGGATGAACTTCCGGCGGTTGATGAAGTAGGAATCACCCGCGAGGGCGTCGCGGCTGAATTCCACTTCCCAGGTTCCGTGCCCGCCTTCGACGGCATCGGTCTTGCGACCCATGCCCAGGCCGAATGCTCCGCGGCCGAAGAGGAAGGTGTGAAACACCAGCTTGGTGTCGACAATCTCGACGGGGAGGTTGTCATCCACGATCACTTCGAGGCCTTGGAAAACCTTGAGGGTCATCTTGCCTTCGCTGTCCGGAACGAAGTCGATCAGGTCGAGGGCGAGCAGTTGGGTCTCGACCGCGCTGTGCATCGCGATGGCGACCAGCTTGTCCTTGCTGTCCCCGAGAAGCTGCTTCCCTTGGAGGAAGGTCAGGGCGCTCAGGATGTTGGCGCTGGTCGGTTGACCGCCACCACTGGTGATGTGGAGATCGAGCTTGTTGGTCGCCATGCTGGCGGCGGCAAAGATCCCGGTCAGGGCGCTGTTGAGGAAGGCCTGCATGCGGCGGTTCCAGTATTCGCCGACCAGGTCGGCAACGGCGGCGGCTGGATCGTCTCCGGCGAGGTGCTTGGCCAGGTCGTTGTGGGACCAGGCTTTGCCGCGCCAGTGCATGGCGGCGACGTCCTTGCTGGAGGCCATCTTGGCCGGGGTGAGGCTTCCGGAATCGTTCAACACTTCATCCGAACCGGTGAGGTCGGTCCAGAACGGCATGTTGACCGTGCGGGATCCGTCGGCGTTGGCGAGAGTGTCGAATTGGGGATCCCGTTCGATGATGCCAGAGCTAATCAGGCGGGATTTGGTTGCGGTGCGTTCGACCATGTAAGGCACCCAGAGTTCGGGCACGATCACGTCGGCGATTTGAGTCTTGGCCATGGTGGTGTGGTGGTGGTGGTTTGTTCTCGGGCGGCATGATTCCGCCCCATGGAATCGTTGCCTGGTTCCCTCTCCCCCGGAGTGGGTCGTTGACGGCCCCGCCGTCCACATCCAGTCGTTGCGAGTGCCTTAGCAGGGATTTCCTCCGGTCGTCAAATAAAAAGCGGCCAGGGTTTCCCCTGACCGCCGTTTTGATCGGATCTCCCCCCGGATATCCGTTCAAATTTTCACACCGGCCGCGGCGGCCATCTGGCGGGCCTGGTCGGGGTTTGCCCGCAGCATTTCGGATTGCGCGGTGAGGTTGAAGGTCTCTTTTTTGAACGGGTTCTGGCCGGTGCTACCGCCTTTGCTGCCCTGGCCAGAACCACCGGCACCGCTTCCGCTGGAGGGGTCGAAAAGGTGCGGCGCTGATTTCGTCAGTTGGGTGACGTAATCTTTCGGGGTGAGAGGTTCGCCGGTCGGGCCGTATTGGACGTTCCCGTCCTTATCGATTGCCACCGGCTTCCGGTGCTCATCGAGCTTGAAGGCTTTCCGGCCGCGGTAGGTGATGTCGTCATGGGCGGTGCTCCGCAGTCCGAGTTCGGATCCTGCCGCGATCAGGGCCTGGTCGATCACATGGCTCTCGAGGTCGCTGGTCAGGGTCACGATCTTTTCGTCGCGTTCCTTGAGGGCTTTCTCTTGCGCGGCTTTCAGTTCCGCGACCCGGCGCTCGACTTCCGCGTTGATCTGCTCAGCGGTCTTGGCGTTTCCACCCTTCCAGGTTTCTTCTTTCTCGATCAGTTCCTTGACCCGCTCCGGCGTGATGGCTTCCCCGAGGGCGGTGAAGGCATCGAGCTTTTTCTTCAGATCGAGGTTGTTGTTGCGGAATTCATCGAGTTGGGTTTTCGGAACCGCTCCTTCGATGTCGAGCACCCACTTGTCGCCGGTCTGGGTGTAGAGCGCTCTGAGGGTGGCATCGGCTGGGAGGTCCGCTTCGTTCGTGACGATGTATTTGAGCTTCACGGGGTGCTTTTTGAGTTCCCGGCGCTCGCTCGTCAAACTTTTTCTGTCCGGAACGGTGAAGGGCCGAGGTTTCCCCCGGCCCTTGTTTGTCCCCTGGCGGCGTCCCGTTTGCCTGCTCAGATTATTCCTTCCACCAGTCGGCGGGGTCCTTGCTCGGCTGGCTGGCTCCCAGCTTGAGGCTCGGGATCTTGGCCTTGCAATGGGTGGTGTCGAAGATGTGCAGGGCGGTCGGGGTTGCTTCCATCTTGTCCGGAGGCCCGCATGGGATCAGGGCCTTGATGGTGGTCATGTGGTTGCAATCCAGGATGGCCTCGGGGAGTTCCTGGCCGGTGGCGACCACCGCAAACCGGCGGGTTTCCGTGGCGGCGGTGGGGTCGCAGAGAAACCAGGCGCTGATTCCGCTCTGGCCGGGTTGTGCGTTGAGGAAGACGGCCCCTTGTGGGATCTGGACTTCCGTGGCGATCAGGTATCGTTGTATTTTCATGCTTCGTGTGGGGTTGGGATTGGTTCAGGCGATGGCGGCGACGGCCGCGGCGGTGGCGGTAAATTTGGCCTCGAGTTCGATCCAGGCGGCTTGGTGCTTTTTCGAACCGCGGCGGCCTCCCGTGATCTTGGCCAGGATGTCGAGGGTAATGTCGAGGGCGCGTCCCCGCGGGAGGTATCCGGCTTTCAGGTCGAGGGCGATGCTGTCGCAGAATCCTCCGCGGCCGTCGGCGAGAAGGTCGGCAAGGTTGGCCATCGCATCCCGGACCACTTGGCGGCGGCGATCCTCGAGAGCGATTGCGGCGGCGGCGGCGGCGCGGGCCTCGTCCGTCTTGCGTTGCATCTCTTGCTCGCGGGTCTCGCCGGTCTCCGGGTTGACCACTTCGGCGAGCCAGGCGGCGCGGCGGGCCTCGCGGGCGGCGTTGCGCTTGGCGCGTTCAGCCTTGAGGCGGGCCAGGTGGCTGGCGCGGACCAGGGGCTTGTCGGGAGTCTTGGCGATGCAGTCGCATCCGACCCCGTAGCGCTCGCCGTTGGCGTTTTCCACGATGTGAATGTTCATGATCCCGGTCCAGCAATGGGCGCAGGATCCGCAGCCGTTTTTGAGGTCCCGCGGAAGGGCGGCCAGGGCGTTGTTGTAGGCGGTCGGGTTGGCTTCAGCCAGGGTGGGGCTGGGGATGGTGGCGATTCCGACAAACCGGAAGGGGGCGGGTCCCATGCCGGAAACCGTGAAGGGGTGAATCTCGCGGACCAGCGGGTCGTGTTCGGTGGTGATGGTTTGCATAACGGCCGGAAGGTGGCAGGTCGGGGCCTGGTAGTCAATCGGGAAAAGCACCGATTGGCGACTTTTCGCGATTCGGTGAATTCGCCGATTCCGCCTGGATGGCCTTGGCGACCAGGTGTCCGTTGGCATGGCCGAGCCTGGTCTTGGCGATCCGGATCAGGTCATCGACCCGCTGGTTTCCGGTCTCGCCGATGTCATTGAGGGTTTGCTCGACGGCGCTGATTTCCTCGCTGATTTCGCGGATGTTCATGCGTCCCCCTTTCCTGGTTTGCGCGGGTTGCCGCGTTTGGTTCCGGCCGGGGCGGTTCCCTTGGTGGGTTTGTCCCCTTTCCGGCGTGCGTCGCGCTGGCGGGTGTTTTCCGCGGCCTGGCGGGCCTGGTCGGCGAACGGGTCGAGGTCGAGTGTGTTGCCCTTAGCGGCCTCGCTGGCCTCTGCTTCCGCGTGCCAGTCGACGTCGTGGTCGCTGGCTCCGGCCATCTCGTCCTCATCGAAGAGGTGGCCGTCGTGGGGGTTGAAAAGCTCGGGGTGCCCGGCGAATGGATCCGGCCGGCTCTTCCGTTCCTGGTATCGGTGGTGCAGATTCCAGATATCATGGAGCATCGGGAGCTTGTCGAGTTGCTCCGGGATGGTGGCCATCTTGCCCTTAAAATTCCCGTAGTCGATGTCGGCGACCAGGTGGGCTCCGACGATCTCCCATTTCCACCGCTGAACGATCAAGCGCCAGCGGTAATCGGCCTGCGGGGTTTCGATGATGGGGCTCCGGTCGAGGGGCGGGAATGCCAGCTTGAGGGCCTCGAGGTCGGTTTTCGTCCGAGCCCTCACCTGGATGTTGTCGCGTCGCTTGGCGTGCTGGGTGACGCTGAAAAACCCGTATTTTGAGAAGATCCACATGGGTCAGGCTTCGGTGGGGGTTTCGGGCTCGGCTTGGCCGGCCATCTGGATGATGTGGCCGACGACCTCCGCGGCGGTGGCGGCCGTCAGGGTGATCCCGCGCGGGGTGATCTCGCCCTCGTAAAGGGCCGGGAATTCCTCGCTCAGGGCGTCGATCGCTGGGGCGTCGCCGGTCATGGCCACTTGCCCTTCGCGGGGCGCTGGCTCGATCGTGACGGCCCCGTAAGGGGTGGTGATGGTGATGGTCGTTTTCATGGTTCAGTTGGGGGTTGGGGTTTCTTGCAGGGGGAGGTTGTTCACCCGGGCGAAGCGCTCGAGGGGTTGCCGCGTGCCGGCGGCGACCGCTTTCGTCTTGATCTCGGTGGCGGGGCCCAGCGTGCCGGCTGGCACCCAGGTGCCGGTGACCTCGAGCCGGAATGGCTGCTTGGCCTGGATCGATCGGTTCCGGATGATCGTTGCGCTGTGGATGGTGACGAAGCCGTGGCTCCGGAGCTTGGCGTTGGCCTTGGTTGGTGTGGTGGTGTCTTGCATAGGGTGGTCGGTGGGGGAAAGGGTTCAGCCGATCTCGATCGTCTCGGTGAAGCCGAGGGCCTGGACGTAGTTGGCGATCCGGAGGCCATCGTCGCCGGCGGCGAAAAGTTCGGCCAGGAGGGCGTTGCCCGTCAGGGTGGCGACCGCCTCGCTGGCAGCGTCATCCGGTATTCGTTTTCGCCGTCGATCAGGCTCAGGGTCTTGCCATCCTGGATGACCGCGAATTCCTCATGGAAGGCGATCAGGGGGGTGGCTGTTTCGACGCCGGCGAAGGCGGCCCAGTCGACGCGGTCGAAGGGGCGAAGGGTGGGGGCGGTGGCGGTGGTGGTTACGGTTTGCATACGGGCGAACCATGGCCACCCGGGGCCCGCCTGGCAAGACAAAAGTGCCGAATCGGCGCTTTATTTCGCCTCGATTTTCACCTGGTGGATCCCGTCGGGGGTTTTCCCCTGGGCCCATTTCGTGATCGCGGCTCCGAGCTCCTTACTCTCGATCGCGTTCTCGATCTCCATCAGGGGGGCCTCTTCATCGGCCGGGTTCTGGGATGCCACCTTGGTGCCCGCCTGGAGGGCCGGCGGAACGATGACGATCCCTTGGCCGGCCAGGATTTCCCGGTAGGTCGCTTTGTGGAAGGTGCCCCCTACTTCGATCTCGAAGCCGGAGGGGCTGGTCTGGATGGCGGTGATTTTCATGGCTCTGGCAGGTGGTCAAGGGGGACTCCCCATTTATCGGCTTGCTGGGATGTCGCGTCGAGTTTCGGCTTCACAAATCCCTGGTTGAAAACCGAAGGAAGGCCGGAGGTGTTGGCTGCAAATTCGGCCTCGCCGTCGCCCAGGAAGGAGGAGCCGTTGTGCCCGCCGTATCGCTCGAGCCAATAGAGGCCGTAGATCCGGCTGAAGGGGACCGCGGTGGCGGTGATCTGGCTCCCGTAGACCTTGGTGGTCTTGTAGATCGAGTGGCTTTCGGTGGTGCCCCGTTTCGGGATGAATTCGCTTTTCAGGTAGCGGTCGCTCCGCTCTTCCAATTGCCGCAGTTGCGCTTTGGTCGGCTTGGTGGTGCGGGCCAGGAGGGCGTCGTATTCCCGCTGCCAGGCCGGGTTGACCGTCGGGGCCTGGTAGGATCCGGCGAGCTCTTCGTTGGCAACGGTGCGGAAAAGCAGCACGGCCCGGCGCTCCGGGTCGATCCAGGGGACGTCCTTGATCGTCGTCAGGGTTTCCTGCACCAGGGCGTGGTAGCTGGTGAAAAGCTCGAGGGCCTTTTCCTGGCTCCCCAGCTTGGCGGCCACCTTGTCGAATTCCTTTTTGCATCCCGCCAGGCTGGTGGGGTAGCTGCTATTCCCGTCCCAGTATTGGCGGTCGGCCGGGTTCTCCATCCCGAGGCTGAAGGCGTATTTTGCGGCCTGGGTGGCGGGGGTCCAGGAATTGCCGCTTTGGCTGGAGAGCCAGCTCTGGATCGGGGTGGTGTCGATCCCCTTGGCGGCCATCTGGGCCTCCCAGCGCTGAACCAGGGACCGGGCGTCCTGGACGGCCGGCGCTGGGGTGTTGGCTGGCAGGTAGGGCTTGAACATCGCCGGCTTGGCCGGGATCCCGCCCTTGGCGACCTGGTCCTCGATCCACTTGATCGTCTTGAGGTATTCCTTCGCCATCGCCTTTTCGTCCTTCGATCCGCTCTTGGCGTAGTCCTCGAGGACCGCCTTGTGGGCGATCGCGGCGTTGGCTTTCTGGATGGCGCTTCCGTCGCTGATGTCGAGGTCATTGATCGCCTTGTGGGCCAGGGATTTGACCGCCACTTCAATGTTGGCCGACCAGTAATCGCCGGGCATCTTGGCCTGGGCCGTCGCTCCCCCGCCGGTGGATCCCGCGCGGAGGTTTCCGAAGGCGCGGCCGTTGACGTCCTTGATGCTGGTGTGGTCTTGAACGATCAGCTTCTCCGGCGCTCCGGCCATCACTCCGGCCTGCCTCATCTCGAGGGCGTCCCGGGTGAGGCGCTCGACGTAGTCGGGGCGGAATCGTTCGTGTTGCAGGTCGAGGGCCCTGGTGGCGATCCGCTTGGCCTCCGCGGCCCGCTGCATCACCAGGCGCTTCGTTTCGTCGGCCATGGGGAGCTTCTCGATCCGGCTCCAATCGACCGCCTGGATCTTCCGGGCGATCTCGAAGATGTCGGCGTCCCCGTAAACCGAGGCCGCGGTGGCGTTCTTTTGCTTGTCCCGCATCGACCAGATTTCGGTCGGGTAGCCGTTCCATTCGTCGCCCTCCTTCGGGTCGCCCATCGCGCGGAAGCTCAGGGCTCCCCCGTTGTCGATCCGCCAGACGCGGCCGTCTGGCGTCACCATGACGTTGTCGGCCCCGGCCCCGATGACGTCCCAGTTCCCCAGGACCATGTCGGCCGCGATCCCGTCCTTGAGTTTCGCGTTGGCGGCCTTCCGCTCCGCGGTGGTCAGCTGGGCCAGGGTCTTGCCGCCTTCGAGGTATTCGGTGACCTTGATGGGGCCGTCCTTGGTTTCGAAGATCGCCCCTTCCGGGGTTTCGAACCCGAGGGCCCGGTAGATGGCGTCGGCCTCCGCTTCGGCTCGCACGTGCTCGGGGGAGGCCCCTTTCTTGACCACCCATTGCTTGCCCTGGCTGTCGACCGCCAGCATGGCTCCGGTGGATCCGCCGAGGCGCTGCTTGGTGGTGAGGGTGCTCGGCTCCGGCACCTTGAGGGTTCCCGTGATGGGCGGACGGCCGGGCTCCTTCGCGATCGCCTTCGCGGTCGTTTTGGCCATGGGCTTCACCTTCGGGATGCTCTGTTGCTTCGGGGCCGGCGGGGCCTTTTTGGCGAGCTCCCCGAGGGCCAGCTTTTGAATCTCCCCGATCATGTCGGTCAGGCTCGGGGCGTCATCGTCGCCGTCGATCAGCATGTCGGCGTACTGCTCGAGCGTCGCCTTGAGGGATTGCGCGTTGAAGTCGTCAAAGTCGAGGTAGTCCTTGTCCGGGATGATCCCCAAATCCTCGAGCATCGCCCCTTTCTGCTCATCCGGCACGGCCATGATCGCATCGGTCGCGATCTGGATGGCGTCTTCCTCGCTTTTGGGGACCTTGGTTGCCCATTCGGGCATGTTGGGATTGATGGCCGTTGGTGGGGCCGTGATGGTCACCTTGCCCCCTTTGGCGATTCCGCCCGCGACGGCTTTTGCGTCCTGGACGGCGGATTCCCATGCGGCCTTTTCTTCCGGCGTCAGGGCATCGATGGTGGCTTGCTCGCTGGGGGATGGGGTCTTGCCATCGAGGATCTTCTGTTTCGCGGTCGAGAGCTTGCTGGCCTTGCTGGCGGCGGCCTGTTTCGCGGCGGCTTCCGCCATCACCGTGTCGTGGATGTCGGCGGCCTCGAACGGGTCCACGTTGTCTTCCATCCAGGTTTTCAGTTGCTCGGCATCGGCGAAGTCGCCCTTGTATCCGGTGGCCTTTTTGAAGGCGGCTTGCTTGAGCTTGGTGGCGTTCGGTCCCGCGATCCCGTCGACCAGGTTGTTCCACTTGGCGTGCAGGAGGTTTTGTTCGGCCTGGTCCCAGATGCTCAGGGCGGAAACCTTGAGGCCTTGCGCGGATGCTTCCGCCTGGTTGGCGGCGGCGACCTTCATCGGGTCGGCGCTGGCTTTCCATGCTGCCAGTTGGTCGGTGGCCTGCTTGGTCTCGTATTTGACCGTCAGGTGGTCGCTGATTTCGCCTTTCAGCAATGGTGGCAAGGCGGCGAATTTCGCGGCGGCTTCCGGGTTGGCATTCAGTTCATCGAGGCTTCCGAAGTCGGCCTTGATCGTGGCGACCGTCTCGTCCTGTTGATGCGCGATGATCTTTCCGTTCAGGTAGGTGACCTGGTCGGCTGGCAGCAGGTTCAGCTTGTCCAATTCCGATGCGGAAAGTTTTCCTTTGGTCGCGTCGATCAGCTTGTCGAGCTCCGCATAGATCCCGGCGGCGTTTGCTTTCTTCCCTTCCTCGACGCTGGCCAGGAAGGCGTTTTTTTCGTCCTCGGGCAGATCGTTCAGGAGCTTCCATTGCGCGGGCGTCGGGGTTTCTCCGGCCACCAGTTTTTTTTTCGCCTGGCTCAGCACGGATGCCTTCGAGGCGGCGGCCTGCTTTTCCTGTGCGATTCCTTCCGCCATGGCGAGCATGTCGCTTGGGGTCAGGTCTGGCTGTTCTTTCTGGAGCTTTTTCAGCGCCGCGGCCTTGAGGGTCTGGCCTTTTGGGTTGGCCAGGATTGCCGCGATCTGGGCCTCGGCTTCCGCGTTGTTGATCTGGGTGCCTGGTGCCTCATCGGCGGCGGCGGCGAGGTTTGCCAGGATCTTTTTCTGGGTGGGTCCGTCGGCGGTGAATTGGGTATAGTTGCCCTCTTTTTTGAGCTTCTTAAACCCGAGCTTCTCGTAAAATGTGACCGCTCCCGGAATCGCGCCAAGGTCGACCGGCATGTCATCGGCTTGCGCGGCCTCCAGGACGATCTGGATCATTTGCTTACCGGCCCCTTTCTTCACGCTTCCGATGGATCGCAGTTCGATGGTGTCTCCATCGGTGGCGTAGCTCATCGCCCCGACGATCTGTCCGTCGGTGTCCCGCAAGATGAAGGTTTCCCCCTCGTCCATCAGGGCCATCTTGATCATTTCGCTGTTCTCGCTGGCGTCGTGGTAGGGGCCTGCCATGAATTCATCCATAGCGGCCTGGCGGCTCAGGAAGTCGGCCTCCGGATCCTCGGCATCCTGTGTCCCGACCTGCTCGACTTTGTATTTTGGCAGAGCCTTGGACGCGGCGGCGATGTGGTCGGCTTCGGGGATCGATGCTGTTCCTTTGGTGGCCAGCGAATTGTAGGCTTCAAGGTTGGCCAGGGTTTTTTTCACCTGTTTGGCCTCGAGCGTCATCCACTGGTTTTGGAAGTCCATCCATTCCCCGTCGTGATCGTCTTGCGGGACAAATCCCCATTTCTGGTAGAATTTGTGGCTGTTGGAACCTTCCGGTGTCGGTCCCATCGACATGACCGTGACCCCGTGTCCGTCTTTTGCGGCTCGCTCAAGAACCGCCTTGAGTGCTTGTGTGCCACCGCCGGGCGCAATGCTACCTATGTGCTCGATGTTCAGCCATCCTGCGCTTAGGTCGGTGTAATCGACCGCGGCAATGATCCGTCCGGTGGCGTCTCGCAGGATGTAGCTGTTTGGGTAGTTGGCGCTGAGGATCGATTCATAAATCAAACCTCGGGCAGATCCCATCTCGACGTCTGGTTCCATCAATTTGGCCGGGATCGGGAATCCCTCTTGTGCCAAGAATTCTTTCACGACAGCGATGCGTTCATCGTGCTTGTCTTGGACCTGTTCGAGTTTGTAAATGGTGGGTTGTTGACCGGCCAGATCCGTGTCGATTGGCTGGGCGGCGTATTTCGGCACCGGGCCGGTTGGGGGCAGGTATTGGACGCCTTCCGTTTCGACCGGGAAGCCGTCGCCGGAAATTGCCGCTTCCAGTTGCGCGATGGTCAGGGGGCGGTTTTTCTGGTCGGTCAGGTGGCGCAGTTGGAGCTTCCCCGATTTCCACAAGGCGAACCGGCCGGGGCCGAGGACCTTGCTGGCGTATTCGTCGCTCTTACCGGCCAGCCAGTCCTCGTAGTTGAGTTCGGCCGGGACTTGGCCGTCCATGCTGGCTTGTGCGTTTGCCATCGCCTTTGCGGCTTGCTCCGGTGCCATGCCTTTTTTGGCGAGCTTGGCCTGCAGCTTGTCCTGGAGGGTCTGGCCGTCGAGTGCCTGGATTTTCTTCCCGCTCAGTTCCTCCCACGACCGCAGGATCCCGATCTGGGTGCTCCGGCAGTTCCAGTGCGCGGTCGGGCCTGGAAAGTCCTTGGTGTGCCCGATGGGCTTGTAATCCGGCAAGCGCCACTCGAGTTTGTTCAGCGCCATGCAGATCGTCGTGGTTCGGCCGTCGAGGGTGGCGTGCCACTGGATTCCTTTGTAGAGATCCTTGTTTTCCTCGTATCCGGCCAGGCGGGCCTGGTTGCTGATCGTCTGGATGGATGAACGGACCAGGGCCTCTGCTTCGCGGCGGCTGGTCGCCATGATCCCGTCGGAGTATCCGTTGGCTTTCGTTCCCCGCACCCGGCGGATCAGGTCATCGACCGACTCGCCGAGGCTGTATCCCTCTTGCATGGCTCCGGCGAATTTGAACCGCAGGGCCTGGTCTTGTGATGCCCACCAGTCGCCGCTCGAGTGTCCGAAGATCAGGGTCTTGTTGGCGACCGCGCTCCACTGCTTTTCTGTCAGGACCGGTCCGAACACGTCCACCCCGATCTGGCTGTTGAGCAGTTGCCCGGCGGCCTTGGCTTCCATCGCGGCGGTGTCCTGGAGTGCCATCTCCATCTGGCCTGCAATGGATCCGTAGGTTTTCCCGATGGCCGTCGCGGCGGCCCCGTGGATAGTCTCGAGCTTGGCCGCCTGGCCTGGCTTCAGGTCGCTCTTGATCAAGATGCTGGCCAGCTTGGCCTCGAGGTCGACCAGGAGAGCGTTGACGTTCTCAACCTGTCCGGCTTCGATCCGGCTCATGTTGATCGCGTGACGGTTCGCCCAATCGACCGCGGTATCTGATGCGCTCTGGGTGTCGGTGGCCATCAGGCTTTGTTCGGCGAGGTTTCACCTTTTTTCCCGGTCTTGTCTCCGGATCCGGCCGCGGGGGATTTGCCGCCTTTGGGATCCGCGGGCGGGTCGCCGCCGGTTTTTCCTGGAGGCGTCGGTCCGGCCGGTGCAACCGGCATGGTGGCGGGCGGCCGTTGCGAGATGGCCGCGGCCTCGCTGTCGAGGTCCCATCCGTCCGGGTAGATCTCGCCTTTCTTCAGTTGGTGGAAGAAGGCCTCGAAGCTCAGGGCGTTTTGTTGGAACGCGGATACCAGGGCCTGGAGGGTGGCGGAATCGATGGAGGTCTCGACAAAGTCCTGGTTGATCAGAACGGTCGCGATGATTTCGGTCGGGTCGTTTTGCGTGCCCTGCCACCAGTAGAACCACTGCATGGCCTCCGAAGCCGTGACGGTCAGGTGTCCGGCAATGTTCCCAAGGGCGGCCCCTTCGGATGCGGCCCGCAGCTTGACGGTCTCGAAACTTTCGGCGTCCTTTTTCGCGTCGAAGAGCAGCCTGGCACCAAGGACCGCCATCTGGCGTTCCTTTTCCTCGAGGGCCTTGGTCAATTCGCCGAGGCCCTGGCCGGTGAACTCGAGAAACCCGAAGGTGGCGTCTGGGTTTTCGCAGGTCAGGAGCTTGGTGGTCCCGAGGGTGAGGCTGGCCTTGTCGGCCTCGACACCGGTCGCGTAGGGCGTTGGCAATCCGGCAATGTGGCGGCCGGTCTCGAGGTCGGCGCTTGTCCGGTAGTGGCTCATGTTGATGTCGGCCAGATCGTAAAGCGGAACCTCCCCGATCTCGGGGCCGAGGTGGCAGGCGTTGTGGAAAACGGCCGGGATCCGTGGCAGCGATTTGCCGCGACGGGTCATGGGGTTGTCGGCCGCGCTGTTGTGGCCTTCAGCGTCGTTTTCCGTCCATGTCCGATACAGGACCTGGCCGTCAACCAGGCGATAGCTGCGGTATCGCTCCCGTTTGGTGACGCGGAATCCGTCGAGGACTTCTTCCCGCTCCCGAACAATCAGCAGGCTCAGCACCCGGCGGCCGTTCACCAGGCTGGTCGCCCAATTGAGCACGTCGGTGGCCTGGTAGGTGGCCATGTAGGGGCGGGCCGTGTCCATGTTGTAATCGATCACGGTCACCATTCGTCCGGTCGAAACGACCGCCGTGGCAATGTGCTTGATCCACTGGAGGAGGCTCATTCCGCTCATCGTGACGTCGGCCAACAGGGGCTGGCTGGCGGCGTCCCCGTCGGGCAGCGTGAGGGTTGGTTGCTTCCGCATCAGCAGCCCGGCCAGGGCTTCCCTGGTGCGTTTCGTCGCGTTGAACATGACGGCCCGCTTTTTGTAGGCCAGGTATTCTTCGTCGGTTTGACCGGCAAGTTTCGGGAGGTAAACGATCCCGCGTTCCTTGATGGTGGTCGGCCCCGCGCAGACGTCCTCGACCATCTGCCATTCAGCCAGGGTGCATCCGTAGTCGGGGTGTGCAAACTCGAGGGTGGCGGTTGCGGCGTTCGCTGCGGTTTTCATCCTGCCCGCTCTTACCGCGAAGCAAGGCGGGGCACAACATCAAAGCGCAGGCGGTATCCGAACGTCCGGCGCAGCGGGACTATCGGCCGCAGGCCTCGATGTTAGCGGGAGAATTCATATCCAAAGACCCAGCGGATTATTGTGATGCTAGCGGAGTAGGTCACATCCCCACCAGCATGGTACCGTGCCCATTCGTCATTGTTTTCCGTGCGGTAAAACTCCACCGCCATGCCGATGCCGTCGAGTCGCGTAGTCACGAAGAACCCGCTAACAAGGCGTGCGAGGCAACGCGAGCAACGTCTGATTTTAGATTCGGGCTTCATTGGTCGCGCCTCCACATTGACGTTCATCCAAGAAAGGGATTGGACCTTCCTTGGTGAATCGGTTCACACGGGTTCGAGGTTGTCCGCAAAGTATTTCTCGGCGACGAGCCATTGATCTTCGTGGTTTTGCGGGTTGCGGGCGATCATGTCGCCAGTCTTTGGCGAGCCGTTCGCTTTGTCCGGTTCGGAGATGCTGACGTGCGAGACATCTTCACCTTCGACGTATGGCCTCATTTCTGAGACTCCTTTGCGTTTATACTGCGACCAGTTTTTGTTGGTATCCATAGATCAAAAGAGGTTGAACAAGCAGGCGATGGCAATCGTGGTTAGGCGTCTCTTTCGCTGGGCATGGGCGGGCCATCGGCTCCCGCTGTCATGCCTTGGACGTTCGGTTTACTGAAGACGATCCAATGCGACTTCGCGGCTTTCCCGCAGCGATTGCCGAAGAGCGGCCGCACTGGAGTCAGGGCGAGGATCTGCGACACAGGCACCTGATCCTCATTCCATTTGAAGATCAGCGTTCC
>SXGT01694469.1_pt1 | contig 59317 bp, 41 predicted proteins | sample 3176221 | NCBI WGS metagenome assembly SXGT01 (sample SAMN11356862, study PRJNA531348) | freshwater metagenome | isolation source: freshwater sample F1-120 | place: China: Fuxian Lake, Yuxi | collected 2017-12-25 | reverse complement strand
GCGCCGCTGCGGCGGCCGCCGCCAGCGCCCACGGCGCCGCACGCCCGGGGAGGGTGGCCACCCCGCGGCTCGCGAGCAGGCAAAGGGGCACCACCACCGCCAGGACGGCCCGCCCCGGGACTCTGAGCAGCGAGAGCACGGGCAGCTGGCTGGTCGCTGGGACCAAGGCCTCGGCCCCGAGGACGGCTGCGACCGCCGCGCCCGCCCACAACGCGCCTCCCCCGCGCCCGCGACTGCCGAGCAGCGCGAGCACGAGCACCGCGCCCCCGACGAAGCCGTCGACCTCCCAACCCGAGGGGTGGAGCCGCGCCGCGGCCCCCGGCAGCACCAGGCCCAGCGCGTGAGCGGGCTGCAGGCCGTAGCCCGAGGCCAGCGCACCCGCGTCCGCAGCGGCGCGCGCGGAGTCGGCGGTGAGCTCGAGCGAAGGTAAGAGCTGGGGTCCCGCGAGCGCGAGCCCCGCGAACAGGGTCGCGGCCAGGCGCGCCCACGCCCCGAGCGGCCAGCGCTCCCCGAACCACACGGGGGCCACCGCCAGCAGGCCGTAGGGCAGCAGCTGGGGCCCCCCCGCCAGCACCACCAGCGCGAGCGCGCCGGCTGCTCGCGGCGCCGCCCACGGGAGCCGCCGCAAGACCCCGAGGCCTTCGCTCCCGAGCGCGAGGATCCAGGGCAGCGCCTGCAGGAGCTGCAGGTGGCCGACGCCGAGGTGGGACACCACGAAGCCGCTGCCCGCGAGCGCCAGGCCGGCCAGCATGGCGCCGATCTGGGCCTCCGGGTGCCCCGCACCATCGACCTGGGCATCGCCCGCCGCGTCGGAGCGGCCCCCGTTCTGTCCCGCCCCCGGCGGCGTGCCCACCCGGGAAGCGAGCCGTGCCCCGAAGGCTGCCACCAGCGCCAGGTGAATCACCGTCGAGACCAGGATCCACGCCCGCGCGCCCAAGAGCGGCAGCCCGAGGAGCTGCAGCGGGTAAAGGACGCCCCACTGCGCTCCGGCGAGCTCGGGCGCTCCGGTGAGGACGTACGGGTTCCAGAGGGGCAGCTCGAGAGAGGACAGCCGGCGGGCGATGTAGTCGTAGTGGGGTGTGACCAGGCTGACGAGGTCGGTCCCGTCGCCGACGAGCGCGTGGCCCTGCCAGAGCGCCGGCAGGACGGCGGCCGACGCCCCTGCCGCGACCCAGAGGCCTGCAAGCAGCGCCGGCGAGGGTCGCCCGCCAGAGCTTCGGGCCACCGCGCGACTCACGGGATGTCGCAGAACGCCTGACGGGCGTGCTCGGGCAGATTCGGGAGCCTCAGCCCCTGAAACAGGGCCGCGCTGGAGAGGTTCTCGGTGAACGCGTCGAAGCTCAGAGGTCGCTCGACAGCCTCCAGGAGCTCCGCGAGGAGCCCGCATCCGAGGGCGGCCCGTGCATCGACGACCGCGGGCGGGTCCGCCGGCGAGGGCTCACTGAAACGCGCGAGGACCCACTCCGGCTCGAGCACCTTCTCGTGCCCGATGCGGTCTCCGTTGCGATGCGCGAGGCGGGCGGCCAAGGGGTCGCCCAGCCCCATGTGGTCCACTACGAAGACGTCCGGTCCTGCCGCGAACGCGAAGAGCCCGGCGCGCCAGGTGTTCGCGACGAGTCGGGGGCCCAGGTCCGAACGAAGGAAGTGACACGTGGGCGGGGTGCTCCCGTAGCCGTCGGCGAACAGCAGCAGCGCGCCCCCCGGCCCGCAGCGCGATGCGCCTGCCGCTGCCTCTGCGCGCAGCGCTCGGCCGGTGATGACCGAAGCAGTCGCGGCGAAGTCATCCAGCGTGATCGGGTGCTCGCGCCCGGCCTCGGCCGTGTAGAAGGCGCGCTCGTCGGCGATCCCGTCGCGGATCACCCGGCCGCGCTCCAGGCGGAGGCTGGTACACGACACGCCGGCCCACACGACCACTCCGAGGCCCAGCGCCCACTGAGCCGCGCGTCGCACGGCCGTACCGGAGCCTCCGGCGGGCGGGTGCCCCGCCGTTGCTTCCGGGAGCGCGGGCGCGGGGTCCGGTCCCAGCGTCGCTTTCGTGGCCCGCGCCCACCCGAATTCGACGCCGGGCGCCGCTGCCGCTAACGCAAACAGCGCGGGGAGGAGCAGGCGCCCGTGCATGAAGTCGCCGCCCACGCGCAGGACGTACGCGCCGTGGAGCAGGCCCGCCACCGCCAGGGCCGCGCGCTCGAGGCGTAGCTCGCCGCCACGGCGCACCAGCGCGAGCCCGATGAGGAGCGCCAGCGGCACCCAGAGGGCGTAGGGCCCGGTGAGGTCCGCGAGGTACCTGAGGCCTTGCTCCCAGTTGGCCAACGAGGCCTCCTTGGCCAGGGCCGTGTTGGGCGTGAGCACTGCGAAGTAGCCCATCCGGAACACCTGCCACGCCCCTGCGGGGGCCAGCGCGAGCCCGGCGAGCGGGAGGAGGCGGCGCCCCTCGGCTCGGGCCCGCCAGAGCGCCACCCCTATAGCGGCGAGTCCGAAGAGCCCGAAGTCAGGGCGCGCCAGCGGGCAGAGCCCCCCGAGAACCGCGGCCAGCGACAGACGGCGGGAGGCGAGCGCGGCGAAGGCGCCGCTCACCACCAGGAGCGCGGCGCCGAGCTCGAGGCCGCTGGTGGCGAAGTCCCAGGCCGGCGGCAGCGCGGCGTACAAGAGAAGCCCGACCGGCGCGGTCCCGGGCGACAGACGGGCCGCGAGCGCGAGCGCGGTCCCCGTCGCGGCGAGCCCGAGGACGACCGCGGCCCACTCCACCTGCCCCGTCAGCGCTTGCGCCGCCGCCAGGACCAACATCCAGAGCGGACAGGTGGCGGCTTCGACCCGCTCGCCCACGTTGTAGACGACGCCGCGGCCGCTCGCGACGTGGTCCGCCACTCGGAAGACGATGAACGCGTCGTCGCAAACCCATCGTCGCGCCCACCCGAGGCAGAGCAGCAGCGCAGCGGGCAGGTATGGGATCAGCCGGCTCGGCACGTGCGCGCCCTACCGGCCCAGCGGTGCCCGGCGCTCACAGCAGGTAGCGCTCCCCGGTGTCGCAGAGGAACGTCACGACGCGCTTCGTGGCGTCTAGCCTGGCGGCCTCCTGGAGCGCCACGTGGACATTGGCGCCCGAGCTCGGGCCCACGCACAGGCCTTCCTTGCGACCCAGCGCCACGGTCACTGCGAGCGCGTCGTCGTCAGTGACCTCGACCACGGCGTCGATCAGCTCGCGGTCGACGATCGTGGGGATGAAGCCGGCGCCGATCCCCTGGATGGCGTGCGGCGTGAACGGGCGACCCGCGAACGCCGCGGCCCGAGAGGGCTCGACTGCCACCACCCGGAGCGCTGGAAGCACCGCCCGCAGCGCCCTGGCGGTCCCCGTGATCGTGCCTCCCGTGCCCACGCCGGCCACGAGCACGTCGATACGCCCTTCCGTGGCTTCGAGCAGCTCCCGCGCTGTGGACTCTGCGTGGGCCCGGGGGTTGTCCGGGTTTTCGAACTGGCGGACCAGGCGGGCGCCGGGGGTCTTCTGTGCGAGCTCCTCGGCCTTCGCCACCGCGCCGCGCATCCCCTGGCTCTTCGGTGTCAGCACCACCTCGGCGCCGTACGCCCGAAGGAGATAGCGGCGCTCCAAGCTCATGTCCTCTGGCATCACGATGATGCAGCGGTAGCCGCGCACGGCGGCCAGCATGGCGATCGAGACCCCCGTGTTGCCGGAGGTGGCCTCGACCAAGACCGATCCCTCGCCCAGCTCCCCTCGCGCTTCCGCGCCGAGGATCATCGCGCGCGCCGGTCGGTCCTTGATCGAGCCGCCCGGGTTCTTGAACTCGAGCTTCGCGCAAACCTCGGCTCCCCCGGTGGCAAGGCGGCCGAGCCGGATCAGCGGCGTAGAGCCGACGACGTCGAATACGCTGTCGCAGATCTTCAAGGCTACCCCCTGTCGAGTCCCCAGCGGCTCCGCACTTGCTTCTCGATCCGCCCAAGGAACAGGCGGTCGAAGGCGAGGCCCAGCGCGATGATCGCCACCATAGCCGCCAGCACTTGTGCCATGTCGTTGAGCTCGCGGCCGGTGTGCAGGTATTGGCCGATCCCGCCCGCCACATACAGGAGCTCGCCGGCCATGAGCGCGCGCCAGGCGAAGACCCAGCCGAGCTTCAGTCCCGTGAGGATCCCCGGGAAAGCCGCGGGCAGCAGCACGCGGTAGTAGAGCGTGGCGCCCTTCGCGCCCATCATGCGCGCCGCTCGTAGGGTGTTGGGCTGGACCGTGCGTATGGCGTCCTCGGTGGCCGTGACGATGCTCATGAGCGCGCCGAGCACCACGACAAAGAGGATCGCGCTCTCGCTGAGGCCGAACCACAGGAGTGCGAGCGGCAGCCAGCAGATCGAGGGGAGCGCCTGGAGGCCCACGATGAGGGTGCCCACCGACCACGAGAGCGCCGGGATGCGACCCAGGGCGATCCCGAGCGGGATCCCCACGAGGACGGACAACCCGTACCCGATGAAGAGCCGCTTCATCGAGACGAGGATCGCCAGCGGGAGCGTACCCGACACGATGTTGGCCCAGAGGTTCCGGCCGACGTCGATCGGGCCAGGAAAGATGTACGGCGGCACATCGAGGCCATGGGTCCCGAGGCCCCAGGCGACGATGAGGCCGGCGACGAACGCCACGCGTTTGAGGAGGAGCGCCATGGCTCTAGATGTGCCCGCCTGCGCGCCTCGGGGGGAGCCCCGAGCCCGACTTGTCCGGGTCGCGCTCGAGCGCCATCACCTTCTCGATCTCGTCCTTCAGAGCCCGGTTGATTCGTCCCGCCAGGATGTTCACGTCCCGGTCGTTGGGGTCGCGAGGTCGGGGCAGGTCCACGGTGAAGACGTCCTTGAGCTTCCCGGGGAGGGTCTCGAAGATGGCGACGCGGTCACCAAGCTCCACGGCTTCCCGCACGTTGTGGGTGACGAACAACACCGTGGGCTTGAACTCCATCCACAGTCGCTGCACCTCGATGTGCATCGACTCTCGGGTCTGGGCGTCCAGGGCGGCGAACGGCTCGTCCATGAGCAGCACCTCCGGGCGAACGACCAGCGCCCGGGCGAGGGCCACCCGCTGCCTCATGCCCCCCGACAGCTCGTGGGGACGCGCCGTCTGGAAGCGCGAGAGGTGCACGAGGCGCAGCATGTCCACCGCCCGCTCCGCGATCTCGGCCTTGGGCACGCCGAGGAGCTCCAGCGGGAAGCGCACGTTCTCGAGGACGGTGAGCCAGGGGAAGAGCGTGGCCTCCTGAAACATGAAGGTCCGCTCGGGCCCGGGACGGGTGACCACCTTGCCGCCCACGGCGATCGACCCCGACGAGGCCGCGTCGAGCCCCGCGACCAGGTTCAGTAGCGTGGACTTGCCGGAGCCGGAGGGCCCCACGATGCACACAAACTCGCCTGGTGCGACGTCGAGAGAGATGTCTTCGAGGACGGAGCGTCGCTCGCCCGTGGGGGATACGAACGCCTTGGAAACGGAGTGAATGGCGATCGGGAGCATCAGAGCTTGGGAGGCGCGAGGATCCCGGTGATGTTGCGGTCCGGCAGGTAGCCAATCGCAAACGCGGCCTCAGCAAGCGCGTCGAGTGGCTCCATGAGCACCTCGTCAGTGAGCACGATGCTCGCCATGGCGTCGTCGAGCACCGCGTCGGGCAGTCGCTTCCCCAGCTCCTCGGCCATGGCGTCGTTGATCACGCTGCGGGCTTCAGGGGCCGTGGCGTGCCACGCGGTCTCGGCCCTGTGGGCGGCGAGCAGGAGCTTGACGTCCTCCGGACGCGCCGTCAGGAAGGCGTTGCGGGCCACGAGGATCGTGGTGGGGACGTTGGGGTCCGAGGGACCGTCGTCGGCCGGGTACGGCTCGGCGTCAGCCTCGGCCACGAGGCGCGCCCCCCACGGCTCGGGGACGAAGGCCGCGTCCAGCTCCTTGCGGACCATGAGCGCCAGAATGTCGGCCGCGGCCAGCGGGTAGACGTGTACGTCTCCGCCGCGGTCGGCGGACTCGAGTCCCTTCGCGGCGAGCCACGCCCGGAACACGACGTCCTGGGTGTTGCCGATCTGTGGGACACCGATTCGCAGGCCGCGCAGCCCCTGCGCGCCACTGAGCCCGATCTCGCGGCGGGCCACGAGACGCGCACCGCCACGCGCCGCGCCGCCGATGAGGCGCAGCGCGCGCCCCTTCGAGCGAACGAACGCGTTGAGGGCAGGCGAGGGGCCCAGGTAGGCCACGTCGATCTCCCCTGCGAACAGCGCCTCGATCAACGCGGGCCCAGCGGAGAAGGAGGTGGCCTCGAGCGAGGCGGATCCCAGCGCCTTCGCGAAGCGCCCCGAGTGAACCCCTGTGAGCGCCTGAGCGTGGGTGACGTTGGGAAGGTACCCAAGGCGCACCAGCCCTGGCACGCCGGGATCCTGGCTGCGATCGCGGCAGCCGGCGGCGACGAGCAGGGCGGTCAGGAGCAGGGCCAGACGCAAAGAGAATCTTCCTGGGGGTAAGGTGGGGGGACCGGGCAGGAGGCTAGGGAGATCGTCCACTCCGGTCAACCTTCCGCATGGTTTGTTCCAGGACCCACAGGCGGGTCGGGTTCAGCGCAAGCCGGTGAACTTCGGTGATCTGGTAGTCACCCAGCTCCGCTCGCACGGCTTCAGGTGGGTGGAAGAAGTCGCTGGTCGCGAGCAGCACCTTGCCGGTGGGCGCCAGGTGCCGTGGTGCGTCCTGGAGGAAGCGGCGGACTACGTCGAGGCCATCGGCGCCCCCGTCCCAGACAGAGTCCGGTTCGGGGAAGCGGGAGTGGCGGGCGCTGGCGGCTCCCCACGCTCGCGGCACGTAAGGAAGTACCGACACGATCACGTCGAACACCCCCTCGACGGACGCGAAGAGGTCGCTCACCAGAAACTCGACGTGGAGGCCGTTCCGCTGGGCCATACGCCTCGCGTTCTCCACGAAGGGGCCGGAGATATCCACGGCCATGACCCGGGCGTCGGGGCGGTGTCGGGCCACATGGAGCGAGAGCAGGCCGAGATCGCCGGTCCCGACCTCGAGGACTCTGGCGCCCGGAGTCACCGCGCCGAGGACCGGGCCGCGGATCGCGAGCAGTGCCATGTCCCAGTGCGTGCGCCGGTTCTGTGCCTCAACGTCCACCTGAAACAGGCGCCGCGTGAGCCATGGCGAAGAGCGCAGTCGCGAGCCGATACGGCGAAACAAGAACTCCGCCGCTCCTCCGAGCGGGGTGCCGGCGCCAAAGCGCGTCCAGAGCGGGGGAGGGTGAGGCACGGGGCGAGCATTCACGCTGGGGCCCGGCCCTGCAAGCGGTTGGCGCCGGCTTCCACACCCGAAGTTCGGTGTGCTCCACCAGCGACCGGGTGAAGACAGCGTCGGACCTGCGTGGCGCCGTGGTGGTCGCCCGCGGCGTGGCGAGGCGCCTTCCGTGCCTCGGCGGCGCCGATCACATAGGATGCCCCCCGATGAGACGCCTGCTGCTGCTCCTGGCTCTTGGCTGCGCCGACAAGCCGGTCACCCGCGAGGAGCCCCCGAGGGTCGAGGCGCCGTCTACCGCCCCAGCAGGCGTGTCGCCGGAGCCGTCGGGGCTTGCGGCCCCAGTGGCCGAAGCGGTGCCGGATGCGGGAGGCTGGCTGGGCCCCGACCGCCGGGAGCGGCGTCGTGAGGTCTATGACCGCGGCGAGCTGCCACTGGCCGCCATCCCGCGCGAGCACCCGAGCCTGCCCTTCCTCACGCCGGGCTCCGTGTCCGTGGGGACGAGCTCGGACGGGTACATCGTGCAGGGAAAGGTGCTCTCGCTCACGGGAGACCACCACTACGTCATGACCACGCAGGCGGCGCGGGGCACCAACGTCGCTACGGACGAGCTGGTGGACGCGATCGTGAACGCCGCCGGGCGAGTGGCGGAGCGTTATCCCGGGTCGCGCTTGCCGGTAGGCAACTTGGCGCGTGGCGGTGGCGGCGACATCCCCTGGTCGCGCTCGCACAACTCGGGACGCGACGCCGATCTGGGCTTCTTCGTCACGGACACCGCGGGTGCTCCGGTGGTGCTCCACGACCTCGTTCGCCTCGATCGGAAGGGGGAGGGCTTCATCGCGGGTGAGCCGGTGCGCTTCGACGCAGACCGCTCGTGGACGCTGGTGAAGGCGCTTCTTCAAGACCCGACGATCCGCCTCCAGTACCTGTTCGTGTCCCGCCCATTGCGCTCGCGCATCCTTGCAGCCGCGCGGGGCGAGCGCGCCGAGCTCATCGACCGCGCCGCCGCGGTCCTGCGCCAGCCGCTCGGCGCGGCCCCCCACGATGACCACCTCCACGTGCGCATCGTCTGTCCAGAGGCCGACCTCGCGGAGGGCTGTTTGGACACCATGGAGCTGCCGGAGGGCTACGTTCCCAACGCGTCGGTCCGGGCGGAGTCCGCGGGCCGAGCGAGGCGGCTGCTGAGCGATCCCGAGGCTGCCACGCGGCGCAACGCGGCTCAGTTGCTGCGGGTTCTCGACGCGCGTGAGGCGGGTGACGCCCTGATCCCGCTCGCGGGAGATCCGGATCCCACCGTTCGTGCGGAGGCGCTGCGTGCCCTCGGCGCCCTCGAGGTCCGCGCGGCCACGGCCAGCATCGGAGCGCGGCTCCTGGTCGAGGCGGACGTCACGTGCGCACGGCTCGCGGTGGAAGCGCTGCGCGCGTTCAGCGATCCCGCGAGTGCGCGTGTCTTGGCGCAGCACGTCGCTGCGCCGCGCTCTCTGGTCGACGCGGACGGGGCTCAGGTGTCGCTGCGCGCGCTTGCGGCCCGAGCGCTCCGGCTGGCGCCGCCGGACCGGCGAGTGCTCCTGTTGCTGGCGTCGGCGCTGGAAGAGCCGGATCTCGAGGTTCGGCGCGCGCTCGTCGAGGCCCTGGAGCAGGCCACGAACATTCGGGTCGCCGCCGCCGACGACCCGAATGTGCGCGCCGCGTGGAGCGCCTGGCTGGACCGCGAGGGGCGAAAGGACCCGGAGACCTGGTGGCGTGCAGGCTTCGCGGCGGCCGGCGCGTCCCTGCGGCGCTTCGACAAACGTGCGGCGGCGGCCCTGCTCGGGGTGGTTCAGGCCGACGCGCCCGTCGGCCTCAATGCCATCCGCCAGCTGATGCGCATCACCCGCCACGACGGATCCTCCACGCTGGCGTGGTCACGTTACGAACGTTGGAGTTATTGGAACCGCTGGCTGCGTCGGCACGGCTATCTCCGCCGGCGTTGAGGCGGCCCGGACCACCGCTTACTGACGCAGCGCTTGTCCGGATGAAATCATGTTGGGGCCGGGGCAGCAGAGCTCCCCGGCCCGGTTCACCTCTGCGCTCTCGCGCTCCGGTGATATTACAGTCGACCCTGTCACAACGGCTTGGCGTGTTGGCCAGATCGCACTCGAATCGTCGGAGGACTTCAGATGCTCCACAACTCCACGCTCACGCTCACCCTCACCTTTGGCCTTCTCACCCTCCAAGCCTGTGAGTCGAGCTCGTCTGGCGGTCGAGCCGACGCCGCGTCGGGCGGCTCCGACGTCGCGCAGCCGGCCGATGGCGGAGAGTCGCCCGACACCGGCGGCGGAGAGTCGCCCGACACCGGCGGCGGAGAGTCGCCCGACACCGGCGGCGGTGGAGCCCTCGACGCCGACGGCGGAGAGGCGCCCGATACCAGTGGCACCGAGGAGCCTGATGTTGCGGTCGTCGCCGACGTCCCGCTCGCGGAGCCGGAAGGGGCCAAGGTCGTCAGTGACGGCGGAGGCTACTTCGGGTGGCTCGCGGGCCTCGAGTCGGGCATGTCGCTCGGCACGAACGGCACGGCCACCCTCGTGATCCGCACGGCGGACGGACAGCCCGTCGAAGACGCGACCCTGGCGGTGCGCTTCATCCACGCGGCGATGGGACACGGCGGTCCCAAGGCGCCCAAGGTGGCCGGATCGGGCGGGGTGTACACCATCACCGATCTCCTGCCCTCCATGGGCGGCGACTGGGAGGTCCAGGTCGACGTGAAGCGGGCCGGTAGCACCGAGACCCTGGTCTTCCCCGTCGTGGTCGACTGATGCGCCGCCTCTTCGCCTGGGTGCTGGCTGCCGGGTGCGGCACGGCGGCCGAGACAGCCCACGTGGACAGCGCCGACGCTACGTCCGCGTTCAGCCTCACCGCCGAGCAGATCCGCTTCGGTTGCATGGTCATGGGGGAAGGCGCTGCAGCCCACGCGATGTGCAACCACGGGCACTCGCTCAACTTCCGCTCCGAGAACCTCTACGCGAGGCACCTCCTGGAGGTGGCCGCCGGACACCCGGCGGAGAGCGAGGCCGAGCTCATGATGGGCGAGGCCCACGGCCTCCCGGATCCGCTCACGCCGGTCCTCGAGGCCCGTGTGGGCGAGCGCGTGAGGATCCGGGTCGTCTCGTACGGCCCCTCGATGCACGACTTCCACGTACACGGCCACGTCTGGCGTGACGGCGAGTGGTGGCGCGACGTCGCGCCCCTCATGCCGGCTGAGGTGTACGACGGGATCGAGTTCTTCGCTGGGGCTGGGGCGGAGGACCCCACCCCGCGGGCCGGGCCCGGCGACTGGATGTATCACTGCCATGTGGAGCCCCACATTGCGTCGGGTATGTGGGGGCTCCTCCGCGTCCACCCCGCAGACGCGAAGGTGCCTGAGCGTTTCCCCGTCCAGCTCCCGGCGCCCGTCGGGGGGCCCGGCGAGACGGTCGACGTTTGGCTGGTCGCGGCCGAGGTGCCGTTGGTCGTGGCCCGCGAGTTCATCCCCGGCTTTTCCGAGCTCATCGGCATGGAGCGTCCGGCGCGGGTCTATGTTCCCGTCGCGGCGGACGCCTTCGAGTCGGCCACTGCCGAGGAGGTGGCGGCCACGGTGAACCCTGAGACCTTCCAGCCTCTGGCGATCGTGGTACGGCAAGGCACGCGCATCCGTACGCACCTCCGCAACGCCATGGCCGAGGCGCCCGTCTCGTTACACCCCCACGGCGTGGCTTATCCGGTCACCGAGGACGGAAGCATGCCTGAGGACGTCGTCCTGCCGGGCGGCACGCCGGTCACGCAGGAGTGGCTCGCCGACACCCCGGGGACGTGGCCGCTCCATGACCACGCCCGCCCCGTCGAGAACGTCACTCGCGGGCTCTTTGGCGCGCTCGTGGTGGTGAGCCCCGAGGAGGAGACGCGCATCGTTCGCGACTACCTCGTGATCTTCCACGACTACGACATGGACTGGTTCATGGGCGCCGCGCCGACCGGGCAGCCGCACCCGCACTGATCGCCGCCCCCCGGGGGGTAAGGGGACGAACCATCGCTCGGCCATCGCCGCTCGTATGCGGTAGGGTGCGCGGCATGTACGCATCCCGAAGGGCCGCAGGTTCACGCTTGTGGCTGAGCCTGGCTCTCTGCGCGGCCCTCGGCGCGGGGGCGACCCCGCCTGCCACGGACGGGTACGCCCTCGTCGGAGTGGAGGCGCTGGAGCCGACCCTAGTCCGCAAGATGATCGCGAAGCGTCCAGCCGCTCGGGAGCAGGTCGACACCTGGGGCATCCAAGCGGCCCGCAAGGTCGAGCGGCTCTACCGGCGAAAAGGCTACTCCTTCGCCCGCGTGTCTTACGGGACCGACGACGAGGGCATACCGCGGTTCGACGTGGACGAGGGGGTGATCCACTCGGTGGTCTTCCACGGCACCAGCATCTACAACTCGGCGCGTTTCCGCGTGATCATGGACCTTCCTCACGGGGTCTTCCACGCGCGGACGGTGCGCCAGGCCATGGATGTGCTCGCCGTGAAGTACGGTCTCGTTGGCGCCACGTATCGGGTGGACGAGGCCGACGACGGGTCCGCCAACTCCCTCGGGGTGATCACCCCGACGCGGACGCTGCACATCTTCCCTGCGGCAGGCACGGAGTCCTTCGGTTTTCGCTTCGGCGCGTCGCTCGACGCGACCTACGGGCTTCTGCCCGAGCTCGGCGTGCGCCTCAAGGACCCCTTTGCCACCGGTGACCGCCTCAGCCTCGCGCTGGGGGTCGGCGTGCCGTACCGGCGCTATCTGTTCGACGCAGATCCCCGCTTCCAGTGGGTTCATGGGCGCCTCGACCTCGGGTATCGCTTTCCGCCGTTCGCCGGCGGCCTCCTCGCCTGGGGCGTGGACGCGGGCGTGGGCGTGTCCGACGACGCCCGCGTCGAAGTGAGCGACTCGGCCTACTACGTGGTGCGCACGGACGGCTTCGCCACGCTGTCGTTCCTGGTCCCGCCCTTTGTCGCCACGGCGGGCATCGGCGTCCACCACCACCTCTTCTTCGACCTCACGCCGAAGGAGCCCGTTCACCCGGACGCTGCGCCCGAGCTCTTGCGCTACGGGCTTCGCTTCACGGCTCACCATGTCTTCACCCCCGAGGTCGTGCGCCGCGACCTCCGCTCCGAGCTGAGGGGCTCGTTCTTCGCGGCCCTCGACGACGACGCGCGGTGGTTCGTCGACGCGCGCTTCAGCGGGCAGTGGGTGCTGCGGGCCGGCCACCACGACTTCCTGATCCGCGGTGACGCCGCGTATGTCGAAGGGGGCGTCACGCTCGCGGACGAGCTGCAGCTCTCAGGGCCCACCCAGCGCGTGAGCTTCGGCGGGCGGTACTGGGTGCGGGCCGTAGGCTCCCTCGAGCTCGCGGCGCGGTTCTCCGTCTATCGGGACCGCCTGAAGCTGGGGATCTTCAATGACTTCTCGGTATTCGGTGACCGCTCGGGCGGGGGAAACCTGGCCGCCGTGGCCGACAGCCTCGGCCCCAGCGTCCACCTCCTGCTCTTCGATGAGCTGGGCCTGGATCTCTTCTACGGCTTCGGGTTCTCCGGCGAGCGCTTCTGCGACTTCGACCACAACGTGTCGTTCAGCCTCGTCACGGTGTACTGAGCGGCCTTACTGCTCGTACTTCGTGTCTGCGCAGAGCGCGACCTCGAACAGGATGTAAGCCAGCGACTTCTCCTGCGGCAGGAAGTCCTCTCCGTCCTCGGAGTGGTAGGTAGAGAACATCCCGCGCCCGCAGCCCCACTGGAAGCTGACCGTGGCGGGGCGAGAGCCGTCATCCGGCGTGACCACGTTCATCCAGACCGTCGGCTCCATCTCCACCAGCGTCCCATCCACGTCCGGGGCGGTGTACTTCGAGACCGACTCGATGATTGTCCAGTTGGCCAGGAGGTCGAACTGGGTGAGGCCTTGGCCGTCCAGCCAGAGCTTGAGGCCGTCGTCGAGCACTTGCCCCTTGCCGTCGTAGGACGAGCCCAGCTGCGCCGAGTCGAGATCTCCATCGTCACCGAGCCACTTGATGGGATCGGGGAACAGCACCTTCAGGATGTCGTAAGACCAGTCCGTGACGTAAAGGCGGCCGCCCTTCTGGACCCACTCGCGAAGGCGCCCCTGCACGTCCGCGGCCTCGAGGGTGGGGAAGAACCAGCCCGACGCGCAGGGCATGAAGATGATCTGGTACTTCGCCAGCTCCGCTTCGTCCGTGAAGAGCTCCTCCGCGTCGTATTCGTCGACCAGCTCGAACGACTCGGTGCCTTCGTCGAGGTAGCCCCACTCGTCCACTTCTCCCAGCCCCAGCTTGCCGAGCGTGTTCTCGATCTCGTCGTAGGTGTCAGCCACCACGATCATGCTGGGGATCTGATCTCCGGCGGCCAGGTCGGTCTTCGAGGGGAGGGCGGTGACCTCCTTCCCCAGCTCCTGCTGCCCCGCGACGATGTTCAGGGTGCGGACGCGCCGGAACGTGCCCTTCTGCACCACGATGGTCCACTCACCTTCGCTGGTGATCGGCAGGTTGAACTTGCCGTCCACGCCGCTGAAGGCGTGAGGGGTGCCCTTCGGCAGATCGACGCACGTGTCGCAGAAGACCCCCTCGGGGAACGAGGAGGGCGGCGTCTTCGTGGCCCAGACCAGGGCGCCACGGATCGGGATGGTGCCCTCGGGCGCGAGGACGGTGCCGTGCTGCTGGCAGGTGGGGCAATAGGGCTGGCAGACGCCCTCGACGCACTCCGGGAAGTCGGCGTTGCAGTACCCGCAGACACCGCCGCACCCGTCCTGGCCGCAGTTCTTACCCTCGCAGGCCGGGACGCAGACCGGCACATCCGGGACGTCCTCCACGGCAGCCACGTCCGGGTCCATCCCCATGTCCGGCACCTCGGTTGCGTCCGGGGCCTCCGTGGGCACGTCAGGCGCCGCAGGGACGTCGACCGGCTCGGCCGTATCGACTGCGACGTCTTCCGTGGGCGCCGCGATGTCGGCCTCGCCGCCAACGTCGACCGCGGCTGAGGTGTCAGCAGCGGTCGTGTCGCCTCCCTCCGAGCTACACGCCAGCGCCACCGAGAAAACCAGCCAGATCTTTCGCATCACCGTCCTCCGTGCGGCGCAGCCTGCACCGGCCAGACCCCGGCCTGCAAGTTCAACCGACCGGGGAAGTCGACGGCGCCTGCTCCAGATGCCACCGTGGCGCCATGCCTCGTCCACGTGTCGTGATCCTCGGTGGCGGTTTCGGTGGTCTCTACGCGGCCCGGATGCTCCGCAAGGCGCCGGTGGACGTCGTCCTCGTCGACCGCCGGAACCACCACCTCTTTCAGCCGCTCCTGTACCAGGTGGCCACCGCGGGCCTCGCGGCGACAGACATCGCGTCCCCGATCCGCAAGGTGATCGGGCGTTTCCCGAACACCACCGTGCTCCTCGCGGACGTGGTCGGCGTGGACACCGCCGCGCGCGACGTGCAGCTCGAGGGGAGCCCGGGCCTGCCGTACGACGCCTTGATCGTCGCCACCGGCGTACGCCACGACTACTTCGGTCATCCGGAGTGGGAGCGCTTCGCTCCCGGCCTGAAGACGCTCGAGGACGCGATGGAGGTGCGGCGGAGGACCCTCCTGGCCTTCGAGCGCGCCGAGCTCGAGGCCGATCCCGAGCGCCGGGCCGCCGCCCTCACTTTCGTGGTGGTGGGCGCGGGGCCCACCGGCGTGGAGATGGCGGGCGCGATCGCCGAGGTGGCTCGCCAGACGCTGGCGGGCGACTTCAAGCGCATCGATCCGAGCAAGGCCCGCGTGGTGCTCATCGAGGGCGGGCCTCGCGTCCTCGCGACTTATACGCCAGAGCTGTCGGAGAGCGCAGGCGCCGCCCTCCGCGCTTTGGGCGTGGAGCTACGCCTCGGTGAGCGCGTCGTGCATGTCGACGGCGACGGCGTTCGCCTGGGGAGCGGCGAGGCCCTTCGCGCGGGGACGGTGGTCTGGGCCGCGGGCGTGGCCGCGTCACCGCTCGGCCGGGCGCTCGGCGCACCCGTGGACCGTATCGGGCGCGTCTGTGTGGCCCCGGACCTGTCCGTGCCGGAGCACCCGGAGATCTTCGTGGTGGGCGACCTCATCGCACTCGAGCAAGACGGTCGCCCCCTGCCGGGCGTGGCCCAGGTGGCGATCCAGTCCGGGCGGTTGGCCGCGCGGAACGCGCTGGCGCGGCTGGCCGGCCGCCCGACGACCGCGTTTCGTTACGTGGACAAGGGCTCGCTCGCCACGATCGGGCGCAAGAAGGCCGTGGCGGAGGTGGGCAGCCTGCGCCTCTCGGGGCTCTCGGCGTGGCTCCTCTGGCTCTTCGTCCACATCCTGTTCCTCATCGGGTTCAAGAACCGCGTCAGCGTGTTCCTGAACTGGGCCTGGGCGTACTTCACGTTCCAGCGCGGCGCGCGGATCGTGCTGACGGACGGCGCCGACCGAGGTGGCGACACCCGCCGCCCTTGACGCTGGGCCGCAGGCCTAAGGTGGCGGCGCGCTCTCGAGGAGGCGCTTCAGGAGCGCCAGATCCTTGGTGTTGGCCCGGCGCATCGCCATGGCCATGAACGGCGCCATGAGCCTCGAGAACCCGGTGGGCGTACCGCGATTTCGCAAGGTCATCCGAGTCCCGCTGCCCTCGGCGGTCCACGTGTAGGTGGTCTCCATGGGGAAGGGCCCCTCCGCCGTGCGCATCACCAGCCGCTCTCCGGGCACCCACTCGACGAACTCGTAGGTGTAGGCGAGGCGCTTGCCGAGAAACTCCGCGACGAACGCGACCCGGCTCCCCACGCGCAGCGGCGGCTCGGTCTTCCACTCGGCGGCCTTGATGTTCACGTACCAGTTCGGCGCGTTGGAAGGCTCAGCGGCGAAGGCCGAGACCTCCGTGACGGGCCGGTTGATTACTGCCTCGGTGAGGACGTCAACGCTCATGGCGCGAGCCTGTGCGAACTGGATCCGGATCACAAGCGGGCCCCCGCCCGAGGCTCGAGGGTGCGCGTGGACGCCGTGCCGACCGTCCACTGCTGCAAGACACCACGGTCAGTGCGCGAGGAGCTCGAGGAACGCGCGCGCCTTGGTCTCCATCTCGAGGAGCTCCGAGTCCGCGTCGGAGTCGCTCACGATGCCGCCGCCGCTGCGAAAGACGAAGCGTCCCCCGGCGGCGACACCGGTGCGGATCGGGATGGACCAGCGCGAGCGGCGCGCGTCGGCGTCGATGATCCCGATCGCACCGCAGTACACGCCCCGTCGGCGGCCCTCGCTGGCGGCGATCTCGGCCATGGCGGCCAGCTTCGGAGCGCCCGTGATCGAGCCGCCGGGAAAGACCGCGTCCAGGACCTCGCCGAGGCTCGCCTGGCACTCGCAGCGAACCTCGCTCTCGAGGTGCATCACCGTCGGGTGGCGGACCACCTCCAGGAACCGCGGGACCGACACGCTTCCGGGCACCGCGACGCGGCCCAGGTCGTTCCGCTCGAGGTCAACGATCATCACGTGCTCGGCGCGGTCCTTCTCGCTGGCCAGGAGCTCCGCGGCGTCGCCGTGGGCGGGCCGTGTGCCCTTGAGCGGCCAGGTCGAGACGGTCGCCCCGCTCGCGCTTGGCTCGGTGGTCAACAGCACCTCTGGCGAGTTCGACAGGATCGCGGCCTCGGGCAGCTGGACGTAGGCGCCCATCGGGGCGGGGCGGCGCTGTCGGAGCGCGAGGTAGAGCTCAGACGGGTGGCCCTCGAGGCTGGCCTCGAAGCGCCGGCTCAGGTTCACCTGGTAGACGTCTCCCCGCGCGATCGCGGCCTTCACCCGGGCGATCTGGCCGCGCAGCGCCTCCGTGGGCTCGGACGTCAGCGAGTGCAGGTAGGCGCTGCCGAGGGGAGCGGCGCTCGCGGTGAGGCGCTCGAGAAGGCGGTCCCGCGCCTCCGGAGAGTCGGCGCTGATGAACGCGCGTCGCTCCACGAGGTCGAACGAGATCACCGCGTCGTACCGGCACCGAAAGCCCGCGGAGCTCCCGAGCTCCTCGGGGAGCGCGTCCAGCACGGCTGCGAGCGCGCGCTGCGGGACCACCGCCGCGTCGTAGGGGAGCACCACGAGCCAGCGCGGCACGCAGGGGAGGTCGTGACGGTCGGCCGGGAGCTCGAGCAGCGTTCGGTGCGTGCCGGTGACCGACTCGATCGGGTCGCTGCCGAGGTGGTGATACCGCGCGTGGTGGCCGGCGGACGGTCCGGAGTCCAGCCAGAACACCCCGGGTCGCCCAGCGAGGGCCCGGAACCACACGGCGGGATCAGCGGGGAGCTCCGGCGGGAGGGCCGAGAGCGTCGGGATCACGGGGTGGGGAGGCCGTCCTGGACCGCGAACTCGGGCGTGACGAAGACCACGCCCGCGGCGCCCTCGGTGTCGACGGGGGTGACCCGGAGCACCAGCGGGAGGGCCGGGTCGAAGTCGGCCGAGTCCACGATGAACTCGTGGGGCTCTCCGGTCTCCTCGCGGCTCGAGGTGAGGCCCGTGAGGCCGTGCCCGCCGGCGCGCACGATGGCAGAGGCCGCGCCGTTCTGCGTGAGCACCACGCCCAGCTCGATGGGCTGGCGCTCGTGGTCCCGCAGCCAGACGAAGACATGGAGCCCGTCCGCTTCGGACACGACAGGACCCACGGCGGTGACCGCGGGGGCCACGTTGAGGACCACGACACCGTTGTCGCAAGCCAGCGCGGTGAAGAGGCAAAAGACGGCAAGGGCGGGTCTCATCAGGGACGGGACCTTAGCGCCAGAGGCCCACCGTAACAAGCGGGGACGCTCAGGCTACCCTGGCGCCGCGATCAGACCCGCAGGCCCAGCCGGCGGCTGACCTCGGCCCCGAGGGCAGCGTAGTCCTTGGCCCCCCGCGACTCCGCGTCGTGGAGCTGGACCGGGCGACCACCGAGCTGCGCCTTGGGGATGGCGGAGGAGATCCCGACCACCGTGTCGAGCAGCAGGTGGCCGTAGCGGGCCTTGAGGCTCTCTTCGATCGTCTGGTTCATCGTCTGGTTGCGACGATCCACCCGCGTGCGGAGGAGGCCGAGCACGGAGAGGCTGGGGTTCAGCGTCTCGCGGATGGTCTCCACGGTCTCGAGCAGCGCGTCCACGCCGTCGAGGCCCAGGGTCGAGAGGTCGCACGGCACCAGGACCTGGTCGGCCGCCACGAGCGAGCTCACGGTGAGCGTGCCGAGGTTCGGTGGGCAGTCGATCAGGATCACGTCGTAGTGCGTGCGAGCCAGCTTCAGCGCCTGCCTTAGGCAGAGCTCCTTGCCGATCCGCGCCGAGAGCATGGTCTCGGTCTCGTTGAGCGAGGGGTCGCTGGCCACGGTCCAGAGCCCGTCGATGGCCGTGGGGGCGGCGATCTCTTGGAGGTCGCGGTTCTTGCCCAACAGCAGCGCGCCCAGCGTCTCGCCGCCTCGGTGCAGCTCATCCCGAGACAGGCTCTGCGCCACGTGGCCCTGCGCGTCCATGTCCACGAGGAGGACGCGCTGTCGGCTCAGCACCGAGAGCGCGGTCCCGAGGCTGACCGTGGTGGTGGTCTTGCCCACCCCGCCTTTGCGTGCGGCCACAGCGACGACGCGCGCCCGGCGGTGCCCCGGCTCGATGCCGGGGCCACGAACGAGGCGCTTCAGGTCAGCGAAGGTGTCGAGCATGCTCATGGGGGTGTCCTCCGGGACGGCCAGCGCGCTTTCTCGGCCGCGCCACCCCGAGGGTCAAGAACATGCCCGCGGGTGGTCCCCCCACCGGAGGTTTCCCCGCGGTGGCACGCAGGCTGCACTGGGTCTCCTCCGTTCAACGGTCAAGACAGGGCGTTCCCTGATCGAGGAGGAGCTTCATGACATCCACCGGTCGCATCGTTCCATTGGTAGCGGCGCTGTCGACGTTCGGCGTTGGCTGCTTCGAGTTCGGGCTGGACCGCTCGGCGCAAGAGAACCGGCGCAGCGCCGGGCGCTCGGAGCGCGGCTACACCACCGGCTCCTTCGGGTCGCGCCCCAACCCCGGTTGGGGACCGGCGTCCGGCTCGCCCACTGGGGGAGGGGTGGAGTACGACGACTCCGATGGAGCGATCCTGCCGCCAGTCCGCTACTCCAGCGTGGTGCTCACGCCGGACGGAGAGCAGGTGGTCACCTCCGTGGCCACGTGGCTCTTCGGTGTCCCCGTGCTGGTGCCGGCGTTGCAGCGGCTCGACGGGACAAAGGCCACGTTGTTCCCCGAGCTCTTCGACGCGCGTCGGGTCAACATGTCTCGGGATGGCGCGACCCTGTTCGTGCTCAGCTCCTCCGGATTCAAGGTCACGGCGATCGATCTCGGCACTCACGAGGTGGTGGGCGACTACACGAGCCCATTGGCGCACACCGTGCTCGACGTCAGCCCGGACGGCCGGCTGCTGGTCCTCTCGTCCATCGTCACCAGCGACCTCGACGAGTGGCTCGGGGGCGCCTCGGGCGGCGCAGTCGGGCAGCAGTCGATCGTGGTCCTGGACGTGGACACCGGCAAGTCCACGTTGGTCTTCTCGCCCCGCCCGATCCGCGACCTCGACTTCTCCACCGCGCACCCCGGCGAGCTCATCCTCACGTCGTTCGAGTTCGCCGTGGACGGGAGCCCTGCCGCGCACGCGGTCTTCGTAGACGCGCGGACCGGAGAGACCCGGGCCGACGTGGTCATGCCGAACTGCGCCGACGAGCTGGTCCTCCAGCCCGGCGGGGTGCTCGCGCTGCTCTCGCCCACCGTCTGCCGGGATCGCCAGGCGGCCAGCGCCGACCCGATCTCTGTCCTGGACACCGCGGCTCGCGTCTTCATCACGAACCTCCCTGGATTCGGCCCGGTCGCCATGGCGCCCGACGGCTCGCGGGCCCTGGGCTTCACGCGTCAAGCCGACATGGCGTCCCAGTGGGGGTACGCGCAGCGGGAGGTGGTGGGCCTGATCTCCGTCGAGCTGCCGTCGCTCGCGTGGACGGTCCACGAGTACGGCCCGAAGGAGCCGACCTACACGCTTGTGGACGGCGGTCGACAGGCGCTCGTTCACGAGGCGGACGGCTACGACTGCCAGGACGGTGAGTGCGCCGTGGTCCTGCCGCGGCTCGAGCTGTTCGACCTGACCCGCGGCGGGCGCCGCACGGTCTCCGGGGTGCTCGGGGCCCGCCTCGAGCGATTTGCCGCCGACGAGCAGGGGCACACCCTCTGGTTCCCCGACCGCCACGGCGGGGTGCTCGAGCTCGACGTCCTGGGCGGTCACATCGCTGCCATGAAGGGGACGTGGACCGGGAGCCCCGAGCTGCTCGCCCGGCCGCGGCGCGGCCGCGAAGGCACCGGCGGGCCGCTCCTGGTGCTCGGCGAGGAGGAGGCTGCCCGGTTCTACGTGGTCGGCCCGTTCGGGTCGCGCACCGTCACGCTCGAGTGATGGGTGCGGTCGAGCCCGCGGTGGCCGGCGGCGGGTCTGCAGAGGACACCCGACGAGCCGTTGCCGCGGCCGGCCCCTGGATCCACCTGCGTGCTCCGACTACGCTGCCCAAGTGGTTCGGCAGCACCATCCTCATCCTCATCCCATCGTCAGCACTAGCCTCTGGCGGCACCTTTGAAGCGGTCCCGATCCGAGGCAGCCCGGTCGGGCGCTCGCCGCTTCGTCGCCGGCCTGCTCGCCGTGGCCGCGGGTGCGTGCGCCGCCGGCGATCCGGGTAGGCCGGCGACGCGGGACGGCGAGGCGTCGGACGGCGTGGCGGCGACGGACGTCGCCTCCGAGGAGGACGCCGGCGCGTCCCTCGACGGTACACCGCCGGACGGTGGGGGGGGCGAGGTCGCGGTCGCGGAAGCCCCCGCGGACGTCGCCGCTGAAATCGCGGACGAGTCTGACGGCCCGGACTCTCTGGCGGCTCCCGACGTGGTTGTCGCCAGCGGCTGGACGAGCGCTCCCGACATGAACGAGCGACGCGAGTACCCGGGGCCGCTCCTGCTCCCGGACGGGCGGGTCATGGTCACGAGCGGACACCCGCTGCCCGGGCTCCCGGCGCTCTCGAGTGCGGAGATCTACGACCCCGCCACCGGGCTCTGGGAGTGGACCGGCTCGCTGCACCGGCCGAGGACGTCCGGAGGTGGCGTGGTGCTCCCGGACGGGCGGGTGCTCGTCGGCGACTTCATGAACGTGCCCGTGCCGAGCCCGAGCGAGCTGTGGGACCCCGCCACCGGCGAGTGGAGGATCACCGGCGGTATGAACGTCGAACGGCAGAACTACACGCTCACGCTCCTCGAAGCCGGCGCCAGCGTGCTCGCGACCGGTGGCATCGACTGGTCGACCGACGTCATCACCGACGCCTGCGAGATCTACGACGTGCCGACCGAGAGCTGGCGGGAGACGGCGCCGCTCGACGGGCCCCGCTTCGGCCACAGCGCCGTGCTGCTCCCCGGCGGCGACGTCCTCGTCCTCGGCAGCGAGGTCGCGGCGTTCCCGCCGCAGCACGACACGCTCGTCGCCGGCCGGCGGTTCGACCCGATCGCGGAGGCCTGGACCCCGATGCCGGCGATGACCGCCACGGGACGGATCAGCGGGCTCGTCCGCCTCCATGACGATCGCGTCCTCGTCGTCGGGCTGACACCGGGTAGCCTGAAGACGGGCACGCCCACGGCGGAGCTGTTCGACCCCGTGTCCTCGACCTGGAGCCCGGCGACACCGCCTCCGGTCACGCGAGTTGGGTCCCCGTTCGTGCTCCTGGCGGACGGGCGCGTGTTCACCGCCGGGGGGACGGCCACGAACGAGCAGGACTTCACGGACGCCCGGATCTACGACCCGGCAACGGACGAGTGGACGGAGGTCGCCCCGATGGGGGTGCCCCGCCGCAACCACGGCGCCGTGGCGCTGGACGACGGCAGCGTGCTCGTCATGGGCGGCTCGAACGGGTTCGGGTACACGTACCTGCGGAGCAGCGAGCGCTTCTTCCACTGAGGAGCGGTCGAATCGCGCACTTGACCTGAGCCTCCCAACACTGGATAGGGGTTTGCTTCGCGGGTCGGGCTTGTGCGCCGCCCCGGTGGCCGCCGCGCTCGACCCGAGGTTGCTCCCAGTTGCATCCAGCCCTTGAGAGCGCCGTCTCCGCCCCGACCCCCGGCATGCGCTGGGACGACCTCGACACATGGCGGTTTCACTGGGCCCGGCTCGTGCGCCGGGTCGGCGAGCTGCACGACGCGGGAGCGCTAACGGACGACGACCTGACCGAAGCCGAGCGCCGCATGAGCACCTGGCCCGGATGGGTCCGCCGCGCGCCGCTGACATGGAGCGCCGTTACGCGGCCGGTCACGACCACCCACTTCGACTACAACGAGCAGGAGGAGTACCAGCGAACCCAGCTGCACTTCGAACGCTGGCTGCCTCCGCACCCCGGGTGGCGACTGGCGCGCGTTCTCGCGCTGGCCCAAGAGGTCGTCATGACGGAGGAGCAGACCGCTACCCTGGCGGCGCAAGCGCTCCTGTCGCGCCTCGAGGGCCTCACTGTGGATTCGCGTTGGATCGACGCGGGGGCTCTACGTTCGGTGTGCCAGGCCGCCCCAGAGCTGACGTTCCTGTCGGTGAGCGGACAACAGATGGTTGAGGCAGTCAGCGGTCTCTACGCCATGGCTGTGGCCGACGCGAGCCCTGGCCTCCGAGCGCTGTCCCTGTGCGGATTCGCGCTAGATTCTCTCGGCGCCGAGGCGCTCGCGGCCGCATCGTTCATGCCTGCTCTGGACGAGCTGGATCTTGCCGCCAACCGCGTCGGCGACGGTGGGGCGCTGGCCCTTGGTCGCGTCTTGCAAGCGCCCCGCCGGCTCGACCTCGCTCGGAACCAGATCGGCCCGGTGGGGATCGCGGCCCTGGCCCCCAAGCTGCGTCACGCGGACCGCCTCAGCCTGCGCGATAACCCCCTCGGCGACGCGGGCGTCGCGACGCTGGCCGAGCAGGGCGGCTTGGAATCGGTGCAGGATCTCTGGCTTGGCGGCGTCGAGCTCACCGACGTCGGGCTCGACGCCATTCTGGCCGCCGACCCGCCCTGCCTCACCGATCTCGACCTGACGCACAATCAGCTCACCGACGACGGCGTACGCCGGCTCGTCGCGTCCCCGCTGATGTCGCGCCTGGTCGGGCTCGTTTTGTTCCATAACCGGCTCGGCCTTGGCGCTGAGAAGGCGCTCCACGGCCATCCGTTGGCGTTTTCGCTCCGACAGAGCGGGCGGCTCGATGGCCGGTACACCGTGAATGTATCGCGATGGCCGACGGGTCTCCCTAACGCAGGGCGCTAGCGGGCTAGCGCCCTGACTACAGAGTGGGTCGGGACGCTAAGGTCGCTCGGCGCCCGCCTCGAGGAGCATTTTCACGATGTCCTCTCGCAGTTGCCCTTGGGCGTTTCTGAGCGGAGTGCGCCTCCCGGCGCCGCCGCCCTTCGGGTCCACGCCGAGGGCCAGAAGGCTGGCCACAAGCGCGCCGAGGCGCGCCGGTCCGAGCCGGCTCTCGGTCGCGAGGTCAAGGCAGTTCTGCCCCCCGTACAGCCGATGAGGGTCGGCGCCCGCGTCCACGAGCCGCGTCACGACGTCGCCGTGAACGCCCTGCGCGGCGGCATGTAGCGGCGTGTACATTCCGTTTCTCCTGGGTCGGTCGACGTGCACGCCACTCGCGAGCACTTGCGCGACGAGCTCGGACAATCCGTGACCCGCGACCACGTGCAGCGCGGTGTCGCCTCGGGCATCCCAACGCTCAAGCGCCGAGGCGTCACCGAGGTGCGCCTTGATGTGTGGCTCCGTCCAGAGGAGCACCGGAGGTGAGGTGGCGCCCGCGATGAACACCTCGCACCACGCCCGTAGTTGAACTGCGATCTCGGGTGGGGTTCTCACCGGCGGCCCATCGGCCAGGAGTGCCTCGTGGGACTGCGGGCCAATGCCGTAAGGGCCCGCGACTGGATTGTTCCGGGTGTCACCCCGCCACCACAGCCCTCCGGCGTTCACCGCGACGTGGGCCCAGTCGTCGGCGGAGCCCACAATGGGGTACGAGATCTCGTGGACTCGGCGTTCGATGGGGTCCTCGGTCATTCCTACCTCCGTGCCGTTTCGATGAACGCCGCGCCGTCGAAGCACGCACCGTCCATGTTGGCGTCCATGAAATCACACCGGACTAGCCGAGCCCCATGGAAGTCGGCGCGAGACAGATCCGAGAACGCGAAGTGTTACGGCTCACGACCGCGTGCTCACATCCCAGAGCATGAGGCGCCTACAGTAGCGTCCCCAGACGCAGTGGATGGTCGCGAAGGCACGGCCCTCAGGTTGCCACCGGATCGCCTTGAGATACCCCTCCTCGACCGTGCACTGCCCGACCTCGGTCCAACGAGCAGCGTCGTACACACGCAAGCGGCCCTTCCCCTCGCTGACGGCGAGGAGCGTCCCGTGCGGGTGCCAAGCGGCGTCTTCGAGCCACGCGTCGACCTTCGGTAGCCGCTTGAGGCACCTTCCGGTTCGCGCGCTGTGGATTCCGACGTCGCGGTGCCGACCGCCGTACCGCAAGACAGCCACGAGTCCCCCGTCGGGCGCCAGTCGGGCGACGCTGACCCCTCTGCCGCCGGGGACCGGCAGGCAGCGCAAGGCTCGGGACCAGCCCTCGCCCCTGAGCGGCAGGTACGCCAAGACACCGCGATCGGTGCCGACGACGGCAGCGCGATCCGGGCCAACGTCGAAGGCTTGAATGACTCCCGGCACGGGCCACGATCTTAGCTGTGCGCCGTCCTCGGTTCGGGCGACTACCTCGCCCTCGTCTCGGGTCCAAACGACGCCATCGCGCCACCCGAGCAGCGCCCCGCCTGCGAGCGCCTGGGCACGGGTGGGTTGCGCGGCCGACCGGCGCATCGGGGGCATTGACGTCGCGAACGTGATCCCATCCGTCGACCACGCCAGCGCCATCCCCCCGACCGCATCTCGCCAGATGACCTGGCCATCGCGCGCCACGAGCCAGGTCGCGCTCCAGGAGTCGCCGGGGCCAGCCACGACGTCCTCGTCGACTTGCAGGCCACACACGAGGAGTCCTTCACCATTGGGAGACCACGCGAGGTCGTCCGCGCTGTGCCACGGCTCCTTGTGGTCGGTGTCGCCAAGGACGACCGACCAGACGGGCGTCAGGACTACGGACGTGGGCTCAGTTGATGTCATGTCGAGCGCTTCGGGGCCAGGTGGGGTTGTAAGGTCCGAATGACCGGTCGGCCAGCACCAGACGTCCACATCGAGGCGTGACATTTCGGCGCTGCGTGGGCAGCGTCTGCGGCGGCGCCGCCGACCCGCTCTGTCCCTTCCGGTAGTCGGGGTTCCTACTCGGCGCGGCGGCGCCGCACGAGCGCTGCTCGCGTTCGCCGACGAAGAGACAGCGCGAGCAGCGCGCCCAGGCCGACCACCCAGAGTCCCGTCGTGTGGCCCGACGACGTGGGCGCCGCGGTACATGCTGACCCCGCCGCCTCGCCAGTGCCGTCCTTGCCGTCCGTTCCGTCGGTACTATCGGTGCTATCCGTCGCTTCTCCGGCGTCGGTGGCGTCGGCCGCGTCGGCTCCGTCCACGGCATCCGCTGCATCCGCGGCGTCCGACGGTCCATCGCTCCCATCGCTTCCGTCGCTTCCGTCGCTTCCGTCGCTTCCGTCGCTTCCGTCCGCACCGTCGGCCGCATCGGTCGCATCGGCCGCGTCGGTCGCGTCGGTCGCGTCGGTCGCGTCGGTCCCGTCGGCCGCATCAGTCGCGTCGGCCGCATCGGCCGCGTCGGTGGCGTCGACGGCATCGGCCGCGTCGGTCGCGTCCGTGGCATCGGTGGCGTCGGCGGCATCGGTGGCGTCGCCGGCATCCGTCCCATCCGTCGAATCCGTGCCGTCCGTCGCGTCAGTGGCATCGGAGCCATCGGCCGCATCGGTGCCGTCGACCGGGTCGGGGAACGCGTCAGTGAGCCCGTCGCAGTCGTCGTCGACGCCGTTACCGAGGGTCTCCTCCGCGTCTGGGTTCACGTCGATCGCGTCGTCATCGCAGTCGCCGTCGTCCTCTGAATAGCCGTCGCCATCATCGTCGTAGGCGCTTGTGCCTTCGTCGATGATGTCGTCGCAATTGTCATCGATGCCATTGGCGACCTCGGCCGCGCCCGGGAACGCGTCCTTGTTGCCGTCGTTGCAGTCTCCACCCCGCGTGGCGTATCCCGGGACGAGCTCGCAGGAGATCTGTGTGTCGGACTCGATCCCCCACGTGTCGCCATCGCCGTCTTTGTAGAATGTGACCGACACCGTGTCTTCGTCAGTCTCGGAGTCACAGTCATCATCGACGTCGTTGCAGAGCTCCGGCGCTCCCGGATAGGTGGACTCTAGCCCCGGGTCGCAGTCGTCGTCCGAGCTGACGTAGCCGTCAGGCTGCGAGCACAGGCTGAGCGACACATCGGGATCGCCGTGCTCATCACCGTCCTCGTCCTCGTACCACAACAACTCCACCAGTCCCTCGTCGACGTCGACGTCACAGTCGTTGTCTTGCTGGTCACAGAGCTCTGGGGCGTCTTTGAAGACAGTCGGCTTCTTGTCGTTGCAGTCGTTGGCGTTGGCAACGTACCCGACGGGGTTGGCACACGCCTGGAGGGAGTTATTGGCATCGCCCTGTTTGTCACCATCGGAGTCGAGGAAGAACGTGGTCTTTACGCCCTCGTCGATGCCGCCTTCGCAGTCGTTGTCTATGCCGTCGCACGTCTCGATCCCGCTCGGGCTCACCGATTCGTCGGCGTCGTTGCAATCGAGACTGTTCGTGACGTAGCCGGCCACGTTGCCGGGGCACGCTTCGATCGAGGACGTCGCGTCGCCGTGGCCATCCCCGTCCCCGTCCTTGTAGAAGCTGATTGTGAGCCCCTCATCGACTACGAGGTCGCAGTCGTCGTCCTTCTCGTTGCACACCTCTACGGCGGACGTGGAGATCGCGCCGTCCTGGTCGTTGCAGTCGTCGTCATTCTCGGCGTACCCCTCGGGTTTCACACACGCCTGGACGGACTTGCTCGCATCGCCCTCCCCGTCCTTATCGAAGTCGAGGAAGAACGCCTTCGTCACACCCTCGTCGAGGGTGTTACTACAGTTGTTGTCTATTCCGTCGCAGAGCTCGGGCGCGTTCGGGTGGATGTTCTTGTTGCCATCGTTGCAGTCGGTTCCACCGCAGCTCACCGCAGGGAAGGTGTCTAGATCGGCATCGATGCAGGGCTCGATGGTCACCGCGAGGGTCTTGGACGCGGCGCCATCCCCCGAACTGCCTTGTATCCCGTTTACGTTGTTACCCCACCCGGTGAGCGTCACCGTGCCGTTGAGCGGCGCCTTGAGCTTGAACGTGAAGGACACGATCCCGCCCACGTTCTGCTTCTTGCCTGTGTGGGTGACCTCGTTGTTCAGGAGCTTCGCCATCGTCTCGGTGGGGTCGAGGAGCAAGGTGCCGCTGGACTTTGCGACGTTGAACCCGCCGAACGGCTGAGCAGCATCGCTCGGAAAGGACAGCGTGTAGACGCCCTCGGTGTTCGCCTTGAGCGTGGTGGGGCCGGTGAGCGACACGACCGGCACCTTGCCGCCGCTGTGGCAGCCGTTGCACCCGCCACCCGACTTACCGCTCGAGAACGCTGCGGCGTTCATCGAGAAAAGGACCACGAAGCTGCAGAAAGAGAGGGTCGAGAGTTTCATCGTTCGACGGTAGCCACTGCGTACCTTTGGTGCAAGCGCGCAGGCCTCGCGCCCAGACCGCGACCGAGCGCGGCAGGTCGGGCTAGAGCACCGTGAAGTCCCAGCGCAGCTTCAAGAAGAGCTGATCGTGCGTGGAGAGCCCGCTCAGCGGACCCAGCGTGTCGCTGGGCGTGTAGTGGATGAAGCCGATTCCGGCCTGCAGCCCGTCGATGAACTCGTAGTCCACTGAGGCGCGCGCGAGCACGCCGATCTCGTCCGCAGACGTGAGGCCGAACATGCTCACCGCCGCTCCCAGCGTGAGGCGCTGATTGAGCAGCTGGTAGTTCATGCGCAGGGCGAAGATCGGCAGGTCGATCGGGAACAACACCTCATCGGCGTCGGTCACGAACGTGGACTTCTGAAACTCGAGCGCCAGCTGCAGATCGCTGAACGGCGTGTAGGTGAGGCCCACCATCACGTCGATGAGCGAGTGGCGCTCCACCTCCACGCGGGGCGGCAGCGCGGCGGCGTCACCCACGTTGATGGCGCGTTGGATCTGTGCCCCCAGCTCCCACTTCACCAACAGCGAGTCCCACGCCCATGCCCCGCTCGTGCCCACCACGCCGTAGCTCTGGTGGTCCAGCTCGAGCGACAGTTGCTTCACGGTGGGGTCCACCACGGACGCGGCGTCGGGGAACGCGAATGTGCCCTGCTTGTCGAGCACGTAGGCGGCGTACACGCCCGCGTCGAGCTCGGGGCCTTTGTAGACCCACCGGAGGAGCGGCTGCTGCAGCTCGATGTCGAAGCGATCCTGGAGGTCCACGAAGCGAACGTCTTTGCCCACGAGCAAGGGACGGAAGGCGTCTGGGATCACCTCGTTGAAGGCGCTGCAAGGACCGAGCGGCGGCGAGCGAAGACCGAAGTCGGCCTCGTGGATCACCATGAGTTCCACGCGGTGGTTGCCGGCGAACACCGCGAGGCGGGTGGCGAGCACGGCGAGGCGAATGTCGTCGAGGTCGGCCAGCCCCGGCTCGCGGTTGTCGCGCGGGTTGACCACGTCCAGGGGGCTGAGCGCGTCGCCCTCGCCGAACGCCACGATTTGACGCCCGATGGTGAGCTCCACGGGCCCCAGGCTGAAGGCGCCGAAGGCCTCGCGGAGCAGGATCTGCCAGCCGTAGGTCTCTTCCGTGGCGTCGTCGAAGTCGTCCCAGCTGCCGGCCTGATCGCCCAGATAACGCAGATCGTATTCCCCGTGTCCGGCGAGGCGAAAGCGGAAGAAGTCCTGCTTGCCGGTGAGCACCAGGTCCAGGCTCTGGCGTCCCTTGGACCACGCGGCGCGGCCGTCGGGTGGGGGGTCGTCGCCGAAGCGCTCCAGCCAGAAGCCCCAGTCGCTGCGGATGAAGCCGGTGAGCGAGAGGGCCCTGGCGGCTTCAAGCGTCAGGTCGGACTCATCGAAGCTGATGGTGTCGTCGGTAGAGCTGCTGTCGTCACCCCAGTCGTCGCTTGGTGGTGCGGGCTCGTTGCCCCAGTCCTCCTCGGCCGGCGGCGAGTCGGCGGCCGCGGGGAACCCCGCGAGAGTCGCGGTCAGGAGGAGCGCCAGCGCTGGTGGACGGCCACCCATGCGCCTCAGAGACCCTGCTCCAGTCGGCGCTGGTTGAAGTCTTCCATCTTCACGTCGGGCTGATCGAACGCGACCTCCTGGATCGCGATGATCGTCTTGGACTCCACCTCGTCGCCGCGCTTGGTCTGCGCCAGGATCTTCTTCACCACCCAGATACCGTTGAGCTTCTGGATGTCGTCGAACTTGATGAACTTGAGCTTCTTGCCCTCCTTCACCCACGCCTTGATCCGCAGCGGCATGAGCTTGTCTTTGCTCACGCACAGCTCGGTCTTGACGTAGCCCGTCTCGGTGGCCGTCTTGTCGTTGTTGGGCCGCGCCTCGATCAGCCAGCAGGCCTCGCCGCCCTCGCTGGCGTTCGCGTCGAGCATCTTGTAAGCGTAGTCGCGGGGGTCCTGAGTGGTCATGTCGGCGAAGGTGAGGTCGGTGCCCATGAACGATCCCGACTTGTCGCCCGCCGCGATGCGCGTGCTCTTGCGCAGGCTGGGCAGGTACAGCCACTGGTCGTCGTCTTTCTTGCCGTCGTCATAGTCCACGGACAAGAGGCCTGTGTTGCGCACGTCGGCCGGGGACTCGAACAGCATCATCTGCTTGCGACCCTCCGGGAAGTCGATGGCGCGCGACTGCACCACGCGCTTGCGCTCACGCCCGGCGCTGTCCTTCACCATCATCAGCACGCGTGACTTGGTCCGGTTGCCCTCGGGCCGCGCCTGCACGGCGGCCATGATCTTTGCGGCGTCTGTCTCGCCGGGGGCAACGGCCAAAGCCGGGGCCGTGAGGAGGCAGAGGCTGCCGAGCAGCCAGTGGGCGCGAATGCGGGTGGACATGGGGTCTCCTAGCTGCGGGCCTTGGCCACGCGGTCCTTGTAGGTCAGGCGCAGGAGCGCTGGGGTGAGGTAGATGTCTGCGAGAAGGGCAAAGATGACGGTGAGCCCGATGAGCAGGCCGAAGCGCTGCAGCGAGTACATGGTCGCGGCCAGGTATACGAAGAAGCCCGCGGCCAGGATGATGGAGGTGAGCACCAGGGCGCGGCCGCAGTGCTTCACCGAGTAGGCGATCCCGTCCTCCACCGACCCATGCTCGTCGTAGTGCACCTTGAAGTGGTGCAAGAAGTGGATGGTGTCGTCCACTGCGATGCCCAGCGCGATGGAGGCGATCATGAGGTTGGCCATGTCGATGGGGATGTTGGCCATGCCCATGAAGCCCAGGATCATGGCGATGGGCAGCAGGTTGGGCACCATGGCCACGAGGCCCAGCTTCAGGTCGCGCAGCAGCACGATCATGATCAGCGTGATGACCACGAAGGCCACGCCGAAGCTGCTGAGCAGGTCGCCGATGAGGGCCGACACCGTGGTCAGGAGCACGTAGGCGGAGCCGGTGGGGTGAATCACGGCCACCGTCTTGTCCGGCAGGAACTTGGCGATGCCCGCCTCCAGGTACTCTGTGAGCGGCCCATAGCTGGTGGCCTCGAGCCACTTCAGCGTAATGGTCATCTGCGCCGTGCTGGCGTCGATGGTCATGAGCCGCTTCAGGTCTGACGGGTCCGAGTTCTCGAAGGCCACGAAGAGGTGACTCGTCTCCTCCTGCGTGTCCGGAACTCGGTAGTGCTCGTGCTGGCCGTTGTGTAGGGCGCGGTTCGTCTCGCGCAAGACGTCCAGCAAGCTGATGGTGTTCCCCACGACCTTGTCGCCCGTCTTGGCGTCCACGTACCCGCGTATGTACACGTCCAGCTGCGCCAGCGCCTTGGCGAGCCGGACGTCCTTTACGCCGTACTCTCCCGTTCCTCGTACGAGGAGCTGGATCTGAGAGGCGCCACCGAGCTTGGTGTCTGCCATCATCACTGCCTGGGCCACCGACTTTTCCGGCGGCACCCAGCTGAGCGGGTTGTGCCAAACGCGCAGCGTGGAGGCGAAGTAGAGCGCCACCACCGCAATAACACTCGACACGGCCAGCGTGAGCGCGCGACCCCGAGGTGCCCCGGAGAGGCCTACAGCGTGCTTCACGTACGCGTCGAGCCGATCAGAGCCTTGCGCCGCCTTGAGGCCCATGAGGCTCTTCTTGTTGAAGGTGAGCAGCGCCGGCAGCAGGGTGAGCGTGTTGACCCACGCGAGGGCGACGCCCAACCCGCCGGTCCGGCCCATCTCCCCGATGGCCTCCACGGAGGCAAACTCGAAGCTGAGGAGCCCCATGACCGTGGTGAGCGACGTGTAGAAGACCGGCACACCGGAGCTGCCGATAGCGTCTGCGATGGCGTCGTCGTTGGACAATCCGTCCGCGCGCATCTGCCGATAGACCGAGATGATGTGCACAGAGTCGGCCACACCCACACAGATGAAGAAGGCCGGCAGGATGTTGCTCATCATCGTGAAGGGCATACCCAGCACGGCCGCCAGCGCGAAGGCCCAGATCGCGGAGACGGCCACGACGAGCAACGGCGAGAAGGCCCCGAGCGGGTGTCGGAACAGGAAGAACATGGTGCCGAGGAGGAGCAGCAGGCCGTAGCCAAAGAGCCCCTGCATGTCGCTGAGCATGAGCTCGTTGAGCTGCGCGCCCAGCGCCGGGAGCCCCGCGGTGTGCGTACGGAAGTCTGGGCCTTCGTACTTCGTCAGGATCTCTGAGATGGCCGTGTTGAGGCGATTCGAGTCTTCCTCAGCCATGAAGTGCGTGCGCACCACCAGCGCCGAGAGGTCGCCGGCCTGGCCGAGCACTCGGCCCACCAGGGTGGAGTCGGCCTTCATCTCCGTCCCCAACGCGCGCGCTTCGGCCTCGGTCGTGGGGAAGGGATCCATCCAGTCGCCCACGTCGAGGGTGCCGTCCACACCTCGCGTGCGCCGCACATTGATGACCGAGATCACCTCGTCGACGATGGAGCCCCCCGCCTCATCGCCCCAGCCCTCCGTGTCACCGTTCGCGGTGTTCGCCATATCAGCGTCCATGTCGTCGAAGTCGGCGAACTCGTCTTTGGCCGGCTCGACCTTCGAGGGGCGTGGCGGGGGCACGTATCTGGCCACGGGTGTCCGGCCTCGCGCCAGGTCGCGGTCCCGCTTGCGCTGGCCCAGGCTGGGGATCTCCATGTTGAGACCCGCGAGCTCCTTGTGGAGCTGGTCGAGCTTCTTGAGGTAGTTCAGCGAGAAGACGTCGCCCTCGATGAGCACCAGAAACGCGTCGTCGCGACCGAAGTCGTCGCGGAACTGCTCGAGGAGCGCCTGAACGTCGCCATCCTTGGTGGACGCGAAGGCCTCGATGCTGTTGTCGACCCTGACGTACTTCTTCAGTCCCATCACGGCCAAGGCGGTAACCACGAGGGTTCCGAGGATTACGAGCCAGCGATGTCTGACGACGAAGCGCCCCCAGGCGCGATAGGCGGGATTCACGAGCGCGGGCTCCTCAATGCGGGGGCGTGCCCCTAAGGCCGACAAGGGTGCCGGGTCTCACGTTCGGCGTCCACCGCGCCGAAGCAGCGGAGTGAGGACGGAGCTCAGTCGAAGAGGTCGCCGAGGGACTCGTACCAGCGCCGCTTACGCGGCTTCCCATCTCGACCGACGAGCACGCCGTAAGCGTCTGAGTCGTCCTTCCGGCGGGAGTAGTCCTCATCGCGTTGGCTCGAAGGCGGAAAGAAGCCGTCTTGTCGCTGCGACGGGCCGGAGCTTCGGTGTGACGGCCCCTCCTCGTAGCGACGTGCGTCTTCCTGGGCGTACGCGATCAGCTTCTCGAGCTCGCCGCGGTCCAGCCAGACCCCGCGACAGCGCGTGCAAACGTCGATCGTCACGCCATCTCGCTCGCGCTCATCGAGGGCGCTCTCGCATCGAGGGCAATTCATGACGCACCTCCGCCGCGGAGCTCGGCGCCCGGGCGCTCTTCGGCGCGACGACACAGGCCCTCCGCACTCTCCAGATGCCTTCCCACCACCACTAGTCGCATTCGGTCTCTCCGTCGTTCGATTGGGGCAGCCGACATGACTGCCGGCGGCATGAAAGCGCATGGAGCTCACTTCGTGTACTCACAAAGTATCGACTCTCAATGACCGTGGCCGGCGTGCTGCGATGAGCAGTGGACGGTCTGCGAGTGACCCGATGACGCTGAGTCGGCTTGCATTCACCTCAGCCTCGCGGGCCGCCTCGGGTCGGCCCGCCGCCGGAGAGGGTCGCACGTGGCCAGGGGGCCCTCGCCCGTCGCCGGAGCCTCCCACGGATCTCCTACGGCCACCAGCTGCGCCAGCCCTTCGGACCGCCCCGAGCGCCCGAGCCACAAGTATCGGCAGCGCCCCGGCGCCCTACGCACGGTGTTCAGGTAGTCCACGGCCAAGAGGCCACGGTTCGTGGCGATGACGTCGTCGTGAGCCGTGGTACCGCCGAGGTCGAAGGGCGCCATGGTGGCGGTGTCGAGCAGCCAGGTGTGCGTCTCGAAGCCGGCGTTTCCGAGCCTGCACCTCGCCTGAAGGATGGCGACGGGGCCCGCGAATCCGGGGACGCGATACACACCCCGCAACGCCACGCCGCTCCAGTCGTTTGGTTGCCCGCCGGTCTGTTCCGCCAGGCACCCGGTGGCGCGGGCGTGCGGCTCGGGTTGGAGGATCTCGGTCTCGGCGGCGGTATCCACGAACCATCGGCCCGACGGCACCGCCTTGGCGGGCGTCAGCTCTCGGGGCGGCGCCGCTAGCGAGGCGGCGCTCAGGCCCGTGAGGAGCGTAACGGCGATCGGAATGACGCGCATGGGCCCCCAGACGTCAGGGCAACGCGCGCCTCCTCGTGGCGATTCCGCGCCCGTGGTCGGCGCCGGCCCGGGGCGCTAGAGTGACCCTTCTTGCTCGAGGGAGTCCCGATGTACGACTGGATGGTCGCTCAGCAAACTCCGCTCCTTCGCCTGCTCCGCCGGCTGCACGACCTCCGCGTGGTGCCGTTCGTGGGGGCCGGGGTGCCCATGCAGGTCGGCCTGCCGGGGTGGCCGGCGCTCGTCAACGCGCTCGCCGCGCAGGTCCAAGCCCGCCGCAGCGCCTCGCCACGTCAGCGCCTCCCCGCGGACCCGCTGCTGGCGGTGGAGCACCTGCGGCTCGCCCTGGGCGACAGCTACCTTCCGTCCTTGCAGCGCCAGTTCGAGCTGACGCCGCGGCACAAGGCTGAGATCCAGACCAACGCGCTGATGAAGGCGCTCGCACAGCTCGAGTGCGCTCACTGGGTCACCACCAACTACGACTTGGTCCTGGAAGAGGTCCTGCGAACCACGAGCCAGGGCGTCGACAGCTACTCGTGCTGGGCCGATGAGGTGGCCATCAACTGCTTCCTGATGGGGCAGCCGCGACGGCGGAAGCGCCGCGCCGTGATCCACCTGCACGGCCTGCTGAGCCAGCCGGAAGACGTGGTCCTGTCGGAGTCCGAGTACCAGGAGCGCTACTGGCGCGCGGCCGGCGGGCGGGTGCGGCTGGCAACGCTGCTCTCCACCTGGTCGGCGCTGTTCGTCGGCACGTCTCTCGCGGACGAAGACATGAAGAGCGTCCTCCGCGAGGTGCGGTGCCGCTTCCGGAGCCGCCACGCGCCGCACTTCTGGTTACGGGCCGCACCCGTGGACGACACGGATCGGCTCCACTGGCGCGAGAAGTTCGGTGTTGAGATCATCGCCTACCCGCCAGACGATGGCCACGCGGCCCTGGCGCCTCTGGTGGAGTGGCTGGCGCAGGCCACGCCGAAGGACGCTGCCGAAGGGTTTCAGCACATCCTGCGCGAGCGGGAGCTGGGCTCCGGCCGGGAGGGCGTCGACGACCCGAACAAGAACCGCTTCGGCGGCTCGGCGCAGGCAAACGGCTGGATTCTCGACGCCAGCGTACGCCGGGACCCCGAGGAAGCCGGGTGGTATTCGGTGCGCCTGCGGGTACATGGCACCGGCGTCGCCCGCGTGACCCTCCACCTCCACCCCACGTTCCCGGAGCCGGTGGTGTCGCTGGGAGACATCCACGGCCACGCCGCCACGAGGCTGCAGGCGTGGGGCGCGTTCACGGTGGGCGCGGTGATCTGGCCGGCTGACGGGCGACCAGAAGTGCGCCTCGAGCTCGACCTCGCCGAGGTCCGCGGCGCCCCCAAGGCCTTCCGCGAGCGCTGAGGCCAGCCCTGCGCTCGGTGCGGCGTGGACCCATCGATGGACCATGAACCGCGTCCCGCTGTGGTCGGCGCCGCCGATGCCCACGCGCCGCACGGGCGTGCACGTTCGTCGAGGCCGATCGGGGAAATCGGGGTTACTTCAGGTAGATGGCGACCAGGCCCGTGGCGCTGCAGTAGGTGGGGGTGCAGGTGGTGTTCTGCTTCCAGTAGGGTGGGGAGGAGCAGCCGCAGACCTCGTTGGTGGCGTTGTCCTCGTAGAGGCCGACGCCGTTGATCTGGCCCTCGTCTCCGTCGCAGTTGAAGCCGCTGTCGTAGACACCGCTGTGGATGCAGATGCCGCGGCGCGAGCTCAGCGTATTCGCGAACGTCAGGTAGTCGGACCCTGCAGCGATGCGGAGGCCGTGGCCGCTGGACTGCCAGCTCGTCCCGGTGACTGCGCGCTCGAGGGTGTCGCCGGTGGGGCCGTAGCGGAGCAGCACCCTTTGGGGCGCCGGGAACCACGAAGCGAACGGGAGCTGGAACTTGGTGGTAAGGGACGGGATGGCGCTCGTCGTGCTCCCCCAGGGGCCGGCAGAGACGCTGGCGTCCCAAGCGGCGACGAGCGTCCAGCCGCCGCCGCCCGTGCTCATCTCGCAGTGGGTCTCGGCAGCGACGATCGGGCCGGCGCCGTCCGGATCGATCGTGTACATGCCGGTCGAGGACCCCGCGAGGGCGGCGCAGCTCGGGGCGGGGTTCTGAGGCGTCCCCAGCGTGGGCTTGAGGCCGCATGCCCAGTCGGCGCTGTCGCAGATGCAGAGCGCCTTCTTCGCGGTGTCCCAGTAGAGGAGGCCCTCGTGTTGGGCCGTGCACGCCACTGGGGGCGTCGCCGCGTTCTGGGCGCGGGCAGCGACCAGCTCCGCGTAGCCGAGGTTCGCGCCGAACCGGAGCGACGCGGGCTTCAGCGCGGCATCGAGCGTGCCACGAACCTCCAGGTCGCCCGTGACGGTGCCGCCCGCGAGCGGGAGATACTTCTGGAGCTCGGCGGAGACAGCGGCCAGCTTGGCGTCGACCTCCTCGCGGGTGTAGACGTTGAGAACGTCGGCCGAGATTGCCGCCAGCTTCGCGTCGATCGCCTGGCGGGTGTAGACCGTGGCGGCGAGGTCCGCCAGCGCGGCGCTGAGCTCGGTCTCGGTCACCACGTCCGCGGTGAGCTCGTCCAGCTCGACGCAGGCGGTGCACTTGAGATCCTCCGCCGGACCGTCGAGCGCGGACGCCGACTCCGCGTGAACCGCTTCAAGCGCGTACGCCACGCTCGTGACCCGGGCGCGTGGCAGGGGCGCCTCGGTCTCCACCTGAACCTCGACCCACAGCTCTGGCGCCGCTGCGAGCGCGGCCAGCGGCAGTGGCGTGATCCCGCCGAGGTCCGCGGCGAAGACGCCGTCGGTAACCGACACCGCGTCCACGGCGCCGTGTTTCTCCTCGTAGACCGGTGCTCCGCCTGCCTTGGCAGGGAAGAGGCGGAAGGTGAGGCCGTACGAGCCGTCGGGTGCCGCGAGCCCCGCCTGGTTCCGGAGCGCGCCCTGCACCCCGATGACGCGCGGAACGACCGCGGATGCGAGTGATGGCACGAACGCGAGGCCGAGCAATAAGAGGGCGACCTTCACGGGATGTCTCCGAGGGTTGGGTCCGGCGGCGAGCATACCGGAACGGAGACAGCGAGACACCCGGAACGGCGGTGGGACGTGGCTACGGGTCTGGATGGCCGCTGAACCTTCGCCCGTGGGCGTCGGAGCGGTGGGTCCGCGTGAAGCGCTGATCCCGCGAGTCTCATGGTCTCCGCCAGGCGCGTCGGGGAGTGCGCACACGCGAAGGCATCAGCGTGAAGCCGCTATCGCGTTGCGGGGAACGTCCCGTAGGAAGGGGGTGATGCAGCCCCACGAGCCCACCTCCATCTCCGAGAAGCGCTTGGCGGAGCGCGTCGCCCGAGGTGGGATCACGCTGCCCATGCTGCCGGAGGTGCCCCGCCGGCTGGTGACTGCGGCGTCGAGCGACACCACTGACGCCCGCAGCCTGGCGGAGCTCATTCGCCGCGACTCCGCGGTGGCCGGGCGGCTCTTGCGAGTGGCCAACTCGGCTGCCTTCGGGGGCGCCGTCCGTATCGTGTCACTGCAGCAGGCGGTCGCTCGCCTCGGGCTCGACTCCGTTCGACGCATTGCGCTGGCGATCGCCGTGGACGCTCAGGTCTTTCGCATCCCGGGCTTCGAAGCGACGGTTCGCGTGCAGCTCGACTTGGCGCTGGGCGCAGCGTGGTTTGCTCAGGAGATCGCGCGGCTTCGGCGCCTGCCCGTCGAGGAGGCGTTCCTCGCGGGGCTGTTTCACGACCTCGGGCGCCCGGCTGTGATCCAAGCCGCGGTCGCCGACGGGGTCCCTGAGTGGGCCGTCCTCGAGCTCGCCGAGCGCCACCATGGCGAGGTTGGCGCGTGCATCATGTCCGACTGGGGCTTGCCGCCGCGGCTCGTGGCCGTGGCGCGGCACCACCATCACCCCGAGTCCGCGGGCGACGCCGGCGGGCTCTGCCACCTGGTGACGGTGGCTGACGCTCTCGCGAAGGCCACGCTCCTCCAAGGCGTGGACGTCCCCGCCGGCGCGGTCCAGCGTGCCTCGGCGCACGGGCCACCGTGGCTCGCCGAGGGGGCCATCGCCCCCGAGCCGCTTGCGGAGCTCGGCCTGTACGCGGATGACCTCGCGACGCTGCTCGGACGCGCCGACACGGTCCGCGCGCTGGTTCGGGGCGCTTGACCATGCGCCTGGACGACACCGCTCTCCTTCGCGCCTCGGCCCCGCCGGCTGACGTTTCGCACGGTGCGCCGCAGCTCGGAGGCAGCGTTGGCCCAGACTCCTTCGGCGCGGCGCCCTGCGACCCTCCCGAGGCCTCGTGGCGCGGCTTCGATCCTGCGGCCGCGTTCGACCTCGTCGTGGTGGGCAGCGGTCCGGCAGGTCAGGCGGCCGCGCTCGAGGGCGCCGCGGCGGGCGCCCGGGTGCTCATGGTGGAGCGCGAGCGCCGTGTGGGCGGGGCGTGCGTCCAACGAGGCACCATCCCCTCGAAGACGCTCCGCGAAGCGGCGGCGGCGCTCAAGGCCTTTGGGCGGCGCACGGGCGGGGTCTACGAGGTTGTCGCGCCGGCCCACCTTCGCATCGAGAGCCTGCTCACTCGGCTGCACGGCGTTCTGGACGGCTACCAGGACAGCCTCGCGGCGCGGCTCCGCCTCGCCGGTGTGGAGATCTGCCAGGGCCGAGCGCGGCTCGGGCCAAGCGGTGCGCGTCACACCGTGGAGCTGCTCCTGCCGGACGGGGCGACCCGCGTGGTGACGGGCACCTCAGTGGTGCTGTCGTCAGGCAGCCGCCCGCGCAACCCCTCCGACGTCCCGATAGACCACGAGAACGTGCTCGATAGCGACTCGATCCTCACGCTCAGCTACCTGCCGGAGTCCCTGGTCGTGCTCGGCGCTGGCGTCATCGCCTGCGAATACGCCACGACGTTCGCCGCGCTCGGCGTGCGGGTCACGGTGGTCGACAAGGGCGCTATGCCCCTCGGCTTCTGCGACGCCGACGTCTCTCGCCGACTGGTCGACTCCCTCGATGCGCTCGGCGCCAGCTACCGCGGTGGCCGGCGCGCCGCCTCGGTGGAGTTCGACGGGCTCGAGGTGGTGACCACGCTCGACGACGGTCAGGTGCTGAGGTCCGAGAAGCTGCTCTTCGCGCTGGGTCGTGAGTCTTGCGTCGATGGCCTCGGGCTCGAACAGGCGGATGTGCGTCTTGGCTCCCGCGGCACGATCGAGGCCGACGCCTGGGGGGCCACCTCGGTCCCGGGGATCTACGCGTGCGGCGACGTGGTGGGGCCGCCGGCCCTTGCTACGACCAGCGCCGAGCAGGGGCGCCGTGCAGCGCTTCACGCATTGGGGCTGGCGGGCCCCGAGGCCCCTGGCTTCGAGAGCGTCCCCGTGGGGATCTACACGATCCCAGAGATCGGCCAGGTGGGCCTCACGGAGGCGGAGGCGCGGGCGCGACATGGCGACGTGCTGGTGGGCTGGGCGCGTTATGACGAGTGCGCTCGCGGTCACATCGCGGGCGGTGAACCCGGCTTTCTGAAGCTGGTTGCTGCGGGTGAGCGCCTCGTGGGCGTACACGCCGTGGGTGAAGGCGCCGCCGAGCTCGTTCACATCGGGCAGCTCGCCATGGCGGCCGGCTGGAGCACGGACCGCCTCATCGACACGGTGTTCAACTTCCCGACCCTGGCCGAGGGCTACCGTATCGCCGCCATGGACCTCCGCCGGCAGCGCGTGCCCCGGCGGATCCTCAGCGTCTGTGCCGGCTCGCAGCGCTGAGCCCCCAGAGGAGCGCGAGGAGGCCCGCCCACGCCAGTCCCGGAGCGCGCCCGGTGTTCGCGCAACCGGCGGAGGAGCTGTCTCCGCCACCGCTCGCGGCCGTCGCGTCCCCGGCCAGGAACGCTCCGGCCGTACCGTCGATCGTGCCGGCCACGGCCGGGCTCTGGACCACCTTGGATTGCCCTGGCGTAGCGCGCGCCAGGTCGAGACCGGGCTCGCGGCGCGTGACCTCGGACACGGCCACCACCTCGGGGGGCCCCGACTCGTGCAGGATCTGGATCTCCGCGTACGGCGTGGCGCCGTTCACGAGGTCCTCTAGCACCGGCGGCGTGCAGTCGGTGTCACCGACCGGGTGCACCTCCGTCGAGCCGTCGGTAAACTCCAGGCGGACCTCGGTGGCGTTGTTCGAGCCCTCGGGACACAGCGCCGTGGCCTTCACGGTGTGCTCGTTGGAGACGTCTCCCAGCTCCGGGTTGAACGAGAACATGGGGTCCTTCGTCATCTCGTCGGGCGACACCGTGGTGAAGTACCGCGTCATGTAGGGGTGCTTGGTGAAGAGCGCTTGGGCGGCCTTCGCGGGCTCGACCACGCGGGCCTCGAGGTCCGCCGCCATGCCCACGGGATCGAAGGTCCAGTCGTCGGGCATGTACGTGAGGCACGTCTCGAGGTTCCAGGTGTAGAACTCCGGGTCCTCGTCGCAGTCCTCGGGGAGGTCCGCCGGCTTCGGGATCCACTTCCGAATCACCTCCTGCAGGAGGCTGGAGCGGGGGAAGCCCTGGTTCAGCATCTCCGAGAGGAACTGCATGGGCTCGGTGACCGCGGCCAGCTTCGTCAGATCCAGCTTCCCCTCCACGTAGAGCGCCTGCGCCATCGGCGCGGTGCTGCCCGCGTACTCGGTCACGAAGGCGTGGCCGTTGGCGGCGTCCGCTGCGTCCGTGACCAGCTTCTCGTACGCGCCCTTGCAGGGGTCTTCGCCGCCACCCCACCAGTAGCCGCCGCTGCAGTCCAGCCAGGGATAGGCCTTCTGGTTCAGCACTGCGTGGAAGTAGTTGAGCGGGATGGCTCTCGCGCTCGCCAGGATCCAGGAGCGCACTGGCATATCGGCCGTCGCGGCGATCGAGGTGAGCTTCAGCGGCACGCACGCGAGGACCGGTGAGGTGTAGGTGAGCACCACGGGCTGGATGTCGCCGGCGGCTTTGTCCTTCTGGAGCTTCAGCGCCAGGAACACGTACTCCTGGTTCACGTACGTGCTCACGATGGGCTTCGCGCTCTCGGGCTGGTCGTACCCGTTGTCGTCCAGCCAGGTGAAGAGCGCGTCGCCAGACGTGGACTCCACCACCTTGTAGTCGAAGGGTCCCACGGCGCCCTCGGCCAGCACGCTGACGCCGCTGTTCTTCGGGTCGCCGTCGAAGTCGTCGCCGCCGGCCGAGGCCTCTGGCACCGCCCAGCACCCCTGGTTGGACCAGCAATTGTCGCTGTTGGTCCAGGTCACTGAGAAGCGCGGGTCCGTCCGGGCCCGGAGCTGCGTGAAGAGATCGTCCGTGCCGATGCCGATGGTGGGGAGCGCCGGGAGCGGCAACACCCACGAGAACTTCTCGGCCTCACCGGTGTAGAAAATCTGGATGTGCGCGGTGACGGTCTCGTCGTCCACCGCGAACAGGATGTTCTCTCCCGACTGGTCTACCGGGACCTGCGAGCAGAAGAAGCCGCCGCAGGCCGCGGCCGTGGCAGGAGAGAGGGCGGCCACGAGCAGCAAGTGCAGCTGCCAGCGCGGCGCGCGGTGACGCGACACCTGAGGGGTGGGGAGCTTCATTGTGGGGATCCTTCTAGGACGCTGGGCGAGACCGGCCCGAGAGCCGATGTCGCGCGAGACCGCCGGCCAAGGCGATCTCGAGAGCCGCGGAGTCACCTTACTCCAGGCGCCGACCCGCGGCCAACTCGGTGAGGCCGCACTCGGCGCCCATCGCGATCACGCTGGCTTTCCGTGGCACACCCGTCCAGAGCTCGAACGCGTGCGCCGCCTGGCACACCAACATGTGCAGGCCGTCCCGGGCAACCAGCCCCTGGTGACGGGCCCAGGTGACGAAGGCCGTCTCCGCTCGGGTGACCCCTCGGTGCGCTTGCTCCGGCGCGGGTGGGGCGGCGTAGACGAGGTCGAGCGCGAAGCGCACCCCGACCAGCTCGCCGGCGAGCGCGTCAAAAGCGCCTGCAGTCACGGCGGAGCCGCCGTTCCCCAAGGTCGTGGCGTTGATCACCAGCTCTGGCGCTAGATCTCTCGAGCCTGTGGCAGCGCCGAGCTCGCTCTGAAGCCTCGCGGCGGCCGAGGCATCCCGCCCGCGCACTACGACCGGTACGCCGAGCGCAGCGAAGCCGGCCACGACCGCGCGGGCCGCGCCCCCTGTCCCGAGGCACACGACGGCGCGTGGAGCAGGCGGGGCTCCGCAGGGCGCCCCATCGGAGGAGCAGAGCGCGGCGGCGCTCTCTACGACGGCGTCTACGTCCGTGTTGTGACCCACGCTGCCGCCCGCGCCGAGCACGACCGTGTTCACCGCCCCCGCGCGCTCGGCTGCCGGCGAGAGCGCGCTCACCCAGCGCAGCGCGTCGAGCTTGAAGGGGACCGTGACATTAAATCCCGAGAACCCCGCGTCCCGGAGGCGCTCGAACGTGTCCGTTACCGGCGTCCCCGGCGGGTGATCGAACAGCTCATAGGTGCCGCGGAGGCCCGCGGCGTGGAGGGCCGCGCGGTGAAGCGCGGGGCTTCGAGAGTGGCCAACAGGGTGCCCGACCAGCCCCAGCTTCACGCCAGGAGCTCGCGCGCCCGCTGGATGTCGGCCTGGATCTGCGCCACCAGCGCATCCAGGCCGTCGAACCGCCGCTCGGTGCGGATGCGCGCGACGAAGTCGACGCTGAGGGCCTGGTCGTAGAGGTCGCCCTCGTAGTCCAGCAGGTGCGCTTCGATCCGGACGCCGTCCCCCTCGAAGGTGGGGCGGGTCCCTACGTTGGTCACGGCGGAGCGCCACGCGCCGTCGGGGGTGCGCACGCGGGTGGCGTAGACGCCGTTCGCGGGCAGGACCTCTGTCTCCGGCGCCACGTTCGCCGTAGGCACGCCGATGGTCCGGCCTCGGTGGTCGCCGTGGACGACCACGCCGCTGACGCGGTGCGGCGCGCCGAGCACTCGGTTCGCTTCAGCGAGTCGACCGTCCGTGATCAGACCGCGGACGCGCGTGGAGGACGCGGGCTCTCCCGCCACGTTCACCGGTCGGAGCATCTCCACCTGGAAGCCGTGCTGCAGGCCGAGCAACACGAGCCCCGCGGCGTCGCCCCCGCGACCGCGCCCGAAGCGCTGGTCGGGCCCCGTCACGACCGCCACGGTGCCGAGCCCGGCGACCAGCACGTCACCCACGAACTCCTCGGCCGACAACGCGGCCATGGACGCGTCGAAGGGCAGGACCACGAGCGAGTCGGCTCCCGCGGCTTCGATTCGCTCCGCGCGGTCAGCCAGCGTAGTTATTCGCGCGGGCGCCGAGGCCGGGCGGAGCACCCTGGCAGGGTGCGGCTCGAAGGTGAGCACCGTCGCTTCGGCGCCGAGCAGGCGCGCGCCCTCCCTAGCCCGGTTGATGAGGGCCCTGTGTCCGAGGTGGATACCGTCGAAAGCCCCGAAGGTGACCACCCGACGGCCAGGTCCCGGGAGGGCGGAGAACCGCTTCATCAGGGCAGCACCACGGTCGCGTCGCCCGCATCGCTTGGGGAGAAGCCGTCTGCGGCCCCGACCCCGGTGTCGCAGGTGAGCCAGGTCTCGCCGCCATCACCCGAGAAGCGGAACGCGAAGCTGTAGCTCCCCGGGCTTACCGGCCAGACCAGCTCCGTCTGGTACTCGTCGTTGTTCGGCTCAGGCGTGGGGATCGCTGTCCCTCCGTTCCAGGCCGGGTTGGGCTCCGCGGCCGTCCAGCTCCAGCTCGCGTCCGGCGCCGTGCCTGCCGGGCCGTAACCTGCCTCCGCGAGCAGGCCCGGGTAGTCGTCCACCCCGGCGGTGAGCCCCGTCAGCCCGTCGCTCCAGACTCGACCGTAGATCGTGCTGCTGGAGCCGCCGTCCACGAGCACGGACGTCGGGTGCTGTAGGCGACACCAGCCGATCGTGACCGGACACAGCCCGTTCGCCAGGCCGGGCGACGCAGGGAGGGCACAGTGGCGCACGCCGAACGGCGAGCCCTCGGGCTCCTCCGACAGCGACAGTCCGCCCGAGGTCGGGATGGGGATCGCGGCGACCTCCACCCCCCCGTCGCTGCTGAGCGTGAGTGCCGCCGAGGCCGGGATCACCGCAGGCAATGTGATGTCGCCGGGTGTGGTGAAGCCGATGACCCGCCGCGCTCCGGCGAGGAGGTACGCGCTGGCGGGCAACACGGCGCCGTTCAACGCATATCCGCCGATCGCGACGGCTGCCCCTGTCGGGTTCCAGATCTCGACCCACTCGACTTTCCCGTCCGCCACCGAGACCTCGGTGAGCACCACGTCGCCGGGCTGGGCGGCCGCGGCCAAGACGCAGGCCGCGTTGATGCACCCGAACGTGCACGTGGAGCGCTGCTCGGTGTAGTCACAGTGGAGCGTGCCTGCGCTCATGGAGCAGAAGCCCGGCGCCACGGGGACCACGCGGTCGGCACCTTCGCAGCGCGGCGGTGGCGGCGTGAGGCAGCTGTTGGGCGGACACGGGTTGGTCACGACCAGGGTCGCGGCGGTGGTGGGGCTATAGCCGTTGGCGGCGCCGTCCTGCGACGGGTTGGAGCTTCCGAGATCGCAGTAGAGCCACGTGAGCCCCCGGTCGCCGGAGAGCCGGCCGGCGACGTGGAAGCTCCCCGGTGTGCCGGGCGCGGACAAGGTGGCGGAGTATTCGTCGTTCGGCGGCTCCGGGAACGGGATCGCGTTTTGAGCGTCCCAGCTGGGGTTCGGCTTGGCATCAACCCACGAAGCCCAGGTAGCCGGCGGCGCCTCGGGGGGGCCGTAGCCTGTCTGGACTCTCAGGCGCTGGTAGGGGTCGGTGTCCACGCCCGCGGTGAGCTCGGTCACGCTGCCGGCGAAGACACGGACGAACGCCTCGAAGCTCGCCGAGGGAGCCTCCTCGGAGGCCTCTGGGTGTTGGAAGCGGCACCACAGCCCCGTGAGCGGGCAGGCGTCGTTCTCGGCGCCCGGCGTTCCGTAGGAGGCGCCGAGGTAGATGGACACCTGAGGGCAGAACGCTGCAGCGAGGTCGTTGTCGGTCGGCTGGCTGTGGCTGGTGTGGACGCCCACTGCTTGTGACAGGCCCATGGCCCAGGTGGCGGTGTCGATGGTGACGGCCCCGTGCGCCAGCGTCACGGCGGCAGCCTCCGGTAGCGGGCTCGTGGCGCTGGCCAGCAGGACGATGGACGCCGGGATCCCCGGGGCGGACGTAACGACTACTCGGGTGCCTGGCGCAAGCTGCGGGAGGTCGAATCGACCGTACACCGTGGCGCCGCCACGAAGCTCGACGCCCGTGGCAGCGAGGTTGCTCGCCTTCACGACCAGCTCGATCCACCACTGCTCGCCGTCGCGCTGCACCTCGGTCAAGACCAGCTCTCCCGCCGCCGGCGGCCGGGTGTTCTGGCACGCGCCGTCGATGCACAGCACCCCGCACGCGTACGTGAGCGGCGTGGCGGCGTACTCACACTCGCGCGCGAGCCCCTCTCCAGGTGTGCAGCCCGCGAGGTCCCGGATCTCCAGCGTGGACTCATTCGCGCAGCTCGACTGCGTGGCGGCGCACGGCGCGGCGAGGCAGCCGTTGGGCGAGGCGGCCGTAGACACCGCGTAGGTGGCGTTGCCCCCGCTGGGCACGCTGACACGCAGCACCCAGAGCCCCGAGGTCCCCGAGGGAGCGTCCACGAGATAGGTGGAGCCGTCAGCCGAGACGCCCGCGTAGAGCTGCGTCCCGCCGCTGGGGTCGAGGAGCTCGACGAGCAGCGGCCCGCCCGCGGTCGGCGTGACCGTGAGCGTGAGGCGATCTCCCGCGAGCACCGGGAGTCCGAGGTGGTCGGGGTCCCCGGCACACACCACGCCGGTTAAGGCGCCAAGGCCTACGGACGCCGCGGTGTCCGGGCTGTCGTCGTCTTCGCGCGCGTCGTCCGTGCACCGCGGGACGCAGCTGCCGTCGACACACGCTTCGAACGGGGGCGTGCACTCGTCATCGCCCTCGCAGCCCACGCAGGCGAGCTCGGCCGCATCGCAGAGCTTCCCGGTGGCCGCGCAGTCCACGCTGACCGAGGGCGAGCTCTGGCACTTCGCTACGCCCAGCTCGGACTGGCACGTCACCGAGCCCTCGTCGTAGAACCGAAGAACGTCGCCGTCGCACTCGGTCTGGGGCACCGGACAGGCTCCGGGTTTGCAGGCGTTGGTGCGGACTTCCAGGGGGACGCCCCCGTCGAACGCGCTGCCGTCGGCATCGCAGAGCACCCAGGACTCGCTGGCGTCCCCTGTCACACGAAACGCCATGTGCCACTTCCCCGCTGGCGTCACGCCCAGGTCGGCGGTCCACTGGTCGACCAGCGGCTCGAGGAGCAGGGTGTCTGCGGACGCCGGCTCCCACGCCCAGTTGTCGTCCGGCGACGCGCTGAGACCAAACCCGAACTCCGTCGCGATCAGCGGGTGGGTCGAGTCGAACGCGTCTGTGAGATCCGTGAGTCCCGGGATGTGCACCCGAGCCGCGGCGGTGATCGGATCACCGGCCTGCAGCACGGCGCCGTCGTCCAGGGGAGCATGTGTACCTCCGGCCTTCCGAATCACCGCTCTGCAGTCCGCGATGGTGTAGGTGCACGGCCCGTTGACCGCGCCCGGCGTGCCGGCCCCTCCCAGCCCGTACGGGGTCCGGGATCGGCACCAGGCGCTTCCCGCATCGTTCGCATCGGGCGTGAAGTGCGCCGGCAGGAGTGCTAGCGACGCTCCTGGTGCCGCCGGGAACGAGTCGTCCACGTCCACGTCGTCGAGCATCGTGTCGCCAGCGAACAGCTCGACCGTGGCCAAAGCGCTCCAGAGGGGCAACGGGGTGACGAGGTCGACCAGTACACCACCGTTCAGCTCCGTGTTCGGGCTTCGGCCCACCACGGCCGTGTCGCCGGGCGCAAGGTAGTGGGCGCCGAGGGGTGGCGCGGTCGCGCCGTCGATCCGGATCTCCAGCGTCTGTAGCGTGACCGTGGCAGTCCCGGCATTCGTGATCTCCAGCCACTGTCCAGGCGCCGTCGCGACCGAACCCCCTGGCTTCACCATGAGCTCCGAGAGGACCAACTCCCCAGGCACGGGGAGGCGGTACGGTGAACAACCGCCTGCGAGACAGTGGCCCGCGCCGCAGTCGACCTGAGCCTCGGCCGTGTAAGAGCACGAGGGTTGACCCTCCACCTCCGTGCAGACGCCGTCCGTCGTGTAGGCGACCACGGAGTTGCCTTCGCAGCCGGATGTCCCCGGCGCCACGCAAGGGTTCGGCACGCAAGACGGCCCTGCGCCGAGCTCGAGCGCCATGGCGTAGGGCAAGCTGACCCCTGGCAATGCACCGCGGACCTCGATGAAGTGGGTCCCGGTCGGGAGCGTAGGCGTGTGCACGGTCAGCGGCGTGTCGGGTGAGGGCTCGACGGCGGTTCCGTCCGCCGCGACCACACGAACGGTGAGGTCGTCAGAGATGATCTCGGAGGTGAGGGTGACCCGGAGCGCGCTGGGCTCGGTGAGTGACACGGCGTACCAGTCGGGATCCAGCCCGCACACGTTGAGGTCGGTCAGCACCGCGGGTGCCGCTATCGCCGCGGCCGCGTCTTGGGTGTCGTTCTCCTCGTAGGCGTCGAGGGCGCACGCCGGCCGACAGAGAAACACGGTGACGTCGCACACCTCGAGCACGCCGCAATCAGCATCCTCGAGGCACGGCACGCAGATCCCCTTCTCCTCGAGGCACCGCTGCCCCTCGGCGGCACAGTCGCGCACCTCGGGCTCGGGGTAGGTGCAGGTGAACATCAGCCGATCTTCGCCGATGGTGCACTCGCCGGGTCCGTCCCAGGTCCGCAGTAAGTCGCCGTCACACCGCGACCCGGGATCAGTACACGGGTTCGGAGCGCACCCGTGCGGCGCCACGCTGTCCGGGTCGTTGGGTGTGACCTCGCTCGTGTTCGGGGGCGCGTCGCTCGGATCGGGCACGTCGGAGGAGAGCGCGTCTCCACCCTCGGGCACGTCAGCCTCGGGGAACACGATGTCGGGAAACGCCGGTATGCTGGTGTCCGCCGCGGTCTCGGTTCCGGACTCTTCGGTGCAGGCCAACATGGCCGCCAAGCCGAGCGCGCGAGCCATGCCCGCGAATCGTCGAGGGGCATCCGCGAGGTGGAGCGCCAGCCCGTGCTCGTCAGAGCGCCTTGAGGCCCGGCCTACCCCGGTCGGGGTGGTCCCAGCCCCGGCCGCCAACGTAAGTTTCTCGCTCATCTCCGCTCCTGCCCTGAGGCGCGCAGAGTCTACCAGCGTCGTGCCGCCGCTGCTCGATCACTCCTTCTCGTCGATGACCTCGGTGTCGCGGGCGCGGCGGGCTGGCGGCGGCTCGAAAGGCGAACGGCCAACCTGGACAAAAACGCCTCCGGTCTGGGCGCGCGCCACGATCCGCTTCACCAGCCATCGGCGCACGACGTGTCGCACGCCAGGCAGGAGAAGGAGCAGGGCGATGACGTCGGTCAGAAAGCCCGGGGTCAACAGCAACACGCCGGACACCACCAGCACGAGGCCGTCGGCGAGCTCGTCCGACGGGAGGCGTCCCTCCGCGGCCACCTGTTGGGCCCTTCGGAGGGTGCTGAGGCCTTGTTGACGCAGCAGCGCCGAGCCCGCTACCGCGCACACCAGCACCATCATGATGGTGCTGAGCACACCGACCTGTCCCCCGACCCACGCGAAGATCGCGATCTCGGTGAGCGGCACGACGGTGAAGAGGAGGAAGAGCGGCAACTCAGGCGGCCGCGGCTTCGAGCAGCCGCGTCATCCGCTTCGCGAACCTCTGGGGATCCGTGACCGGGCTCCCCTCGGTGATCAGGGCCTGATCGTAGAGCGTCTCCACGAAGTCCACGAGGTCGGCCGAGCCTGGGTCCCGCTCGTGGAGCGCTCGAAGGCGCGCCATCAAGGTGTGGTCGGGGTTGATCTCGAGCACGCGCTTCTGCTTCGGAGACTCCCGGTCGTGTGCGCGAAGCAGGCGCTCCATGTGCGCCGACAGCCCGCCTTCGGGCACCACCAGACAGACCGGCGAGTCGGTGAGCCGCGCCGAGATCTGCACGTCCGAGACGGTGTCGCCGAGCACCGCCTTGAAGGCGCCGACCAGCCCCGACAGGGCGCCGGCCTTCTCCTCGGTCTTGGCCTTCTCCTCCTCCGTCGCCTCGATGGACAGGTCTGACGCCGTGGCGGAGACGAGCGACTTCCCGTCGAACTCCCGCATACCCTCCACGGCCCACTCGTCCACGGTGTCCGTGAGGAAGATCACCTCGTAGCCCCGCTTCACCAGAGCCTCGAGGAAGGGGCTGCCTTCGAGCGCCCGCCGTGACTCACCGGTGATGTAGTAGATCGCCTTCTGCCCCTCGGGCATCCGCGCGACGTACTCCTCGAGCGACACGTGTTCGCCGCGCGTGGACGCGAAGCGGCACAGCTTGGCGATCCGGTCCTTGTGCTCCGGCTCGTAGTGGAGGCCCTCCTTGAGCACGGCCCCGAACGTGGTCCAGAGCGTCTTGTAGTCGTCGGCCTTGTCCCGGGCGAGCTCCTCGAGCAGGTCCAGGGACTTCTTCACTACCTGCTTCCGAATCGTGCGGGTGATCCGCGAGTCCTGGAGCAGCTCGCGCGACACGTTCAGCGGCAGGTCATCCGAGTCGACGATCCCGCGCACGAAGCGCAGCCACTCAGGCACCAGGTCCTTGCAGTCGTCCAGGATGAAGACGCGCTTCACGTAGAGGCGCACGCCCCGGCGATGGTCGCGGTTGTAGAGGTCGAACGGGGCGCGTTTCGGGAGGTAGAGCACCCCCGTGAACATCTGGGTGCCCTCGATCGTGAAGTGCGTGTGGGCCAGCGCCGGGTCGTAGTCGTGCGTGAGGTGCTTGTAGAGGTCCTGGTACTGCTCCTCGGTGATCTCCGACTTGGCGCGGGTCCAGAGGGCCGTGGCCTCGTTGATCCGCTCGCGATGCACCTCGCCCTCGGCGTCCTTCTGCTCGAGCTCGATCGGGTGGCTCACGAAGTCGCTGTAGCGGCGCACGAGGTCCTTGATCGTCCACTCGTTCGTGTAGTCCGTGGCGTCGGCCTTGAGGTGCAGCACGATCTGGGTGCCGTGCGACGGCAGCTCGGCCTCGGCGATCTCGAAGGTGTCTTTTGCCTCGCTGGTCCAGCGCCAGGCCTCTGGGCTGCCGGCGGCGCGGGACGTGACCTCCACTCGGTCGGCCACGAGGAACGCGCTGTAGAAGCCCACGCCGAACTGGCCGATGAGCTTCGCGTCCGGCCGCTCGCCGCGCGCGGAGAGCTCCTCGATGAACTTCTGCGTCCCCGAGTGGGCGATCGTGCCGAGGTTCTTCACCAGCTCGTCTCGGGTCATGCCCACGCCGTCGTCCCAGAGCGTGAGCGTCTTCGCGTCCGAGTTCGGGATGAGGCGGATGCCGGGCACCGCGTCGTTGAGCAGCGACTTGTCCGAGATCGCCTTGAACTTGAGCTTGTCGATCGCGTCGGAGGCGTTGGAGACAAGCTCGCGAAGGAAGATCTCGCGGTTCGAGTAGAGGGAGTGGACGACCAGCTTCAGGATCTGGGCGACTTCGGCTTGGAATCCGTGGGTTTCCGGGGTGCTCATAGGTGCTCCGTGTAGGCTCTGACTCGCAATGGCGCGGAACGGATAGGACCGCGCCCCGGAGCTGTCAACCCATGCCAGAGCTGGTCGAGGTCGAGCTGAGTCGGAGGTGGCTGCAAGCGCGGAGCGCTGGGCGCGTTGTCGTGCGCGTGGAAGCGCTCGACCCGGGGTTGGACCTCTTGCCCCTGACCGGTGCACGCCTCGGCGATTGGTGGCGTCACGGGAAGCAACTCGGGGTGCCGTTCACCCCGCCGGCGCCCTGGCCGCAGCATCCCCGAGCCGCGGAGCTGGGGGAGCGACCTCAACTGCTCGCCCACCTTGGTATGACCGGCCGCTGGGCGCTCGCGACGGCCGTGGAGAGGCACGCTCGGCTGCGCCTAGCGCTCGACGACGGCGCCACGCTGTCGTTTATCGACCCACGCCGCTTCGGCGAGGCTCGCTTGGGGTCTGCGTCCAACGCGGAAGCCCTTCGCGCACGTCTCGGGCCGGACGCCTGGGACTTGCCACCGGATGGGCCAGCGCTGAGCCGTGCGTTCGGGCGCTCCCGCGTCCCACTCCACCACGCGCTCATGGACCAGCGCCGCCTCGCGGGCCTTGGAAACATCGCTGCGGCGGAGGTGGCGTACCGCGCCGGTGTGGACCCCGCACGTCCCGGAGACACGCTCACGGTGGGCGAGTGGGCCCGCGTGGCCCGGGCCATCGCCGACCACCTCGCCTTCGTCTTCGACGCTGAGTCTGGAGAGGAGGTGGTCTACCTCACGGCCGGCGGCGCCAACCCATTCCTGGTGTACGGCCGCGCGGTTTGCCCCGGCTGCTCGACGGCGCTGGTCCGTCGTGTCGCGCGCGGGCGCTCGATCACGCTCTGCCCGGCGTTGTGTCGTGCCCCGGAGCCACGTGTGGCGAGCGCCTGACTCCTCGCAGAGCCGGAGCGGCGAGCCCGCTAGTTCGGCGGAACCACCACGCACGGCCCGTCGAACGTGTGCTCGCCAATCGTGTCGAACACGGACGCCGACTCCACGAGCCACTGCTCGACCCCGGCGGCCCAGTCCATGACGCCAGCGCTCACCGAGCTCTTGCGCACCAGGCGGTGATCGTTGGTCGCGGCCGTTACGCCCGCGATGTCCCACCCGAGGCCCGGGTCCTGTCCGGGCGTGCCGATGACGTCTACGAGCACGGTGCCCTTGTACAGCGCGATGGCGTCGTTGCCGTTGAACGTGAGCGGCGAGCCCGCGAAGGGCTGGTCGCAAGCCGCGACGAGGGTCGCGAACGCATTGTCGTTGCAGAGCACGTAGGTGTCGCCGTTGACGAGCGTGCCCGCGAGCGCGGTGGCTCCGGTGGACGACACCGCGTTGCCGTTGAAGCCTACGTCGAACGAGTACTCCGAGAGGTCAACGGTGTCCCCCGTGTTGTTCACGATCTCGAGCGCCTTGTTGTTGTTCGTGCCCTCGATGTACTCGGAGAAGAACAGGGTGGGCGAGCACACGGCGGGGCAGATTCCGCAGTCGCCCGGGCACGAGACGCAGGTCTCCGCCTCGAGGCACTGGAGGTTCCCGCACGGCTCCGGACAGACGCCGCAGTCCTCGGCGCAGTTCTCGCAGGTCTCCGCGCCCACGCACAGGTCGTCCCCGCAGATCTCCGGGCAAACGCCGCAGTCGTCCTCGCAGGTCTGACAGTCCTCGGTGTCCGCGGCGCAGAAGTTGTTCCCGCAGGTCTCCGGGCACGCGCCGCAGTCTGCCGGACAGCTCTCGCAGGTCTCGTTCGCCGCGTCGCACCACCCGTCGGCGCAGGGCGGCAGCGGCGTACACCCGTCGGCCAAGGGGTGGTTGCCGAGGTCATCGTCGAAGGCCACCGTGGGCAGCACGATCCACTCTTTGGCCGCCGAGGTGGCCCAGTCTGCGTTGGGCGCGTTGACGGTGAGCTTCCTCCTGAGCACGTGGTCAGCCGTGGCGTCCTTGACCCCGCCGACCTCCCAGCCAGCGCCGGGATCCTCGCCGTCCGTGCCGACCACGTCGATGATCTCGCTGCCCTTGACCAGCGCCACCGCGTCGTTCCCGTTGAACGTGGTGGGGACACCTCCGGTGGTGACATCGCACTTCGCGAGCAGGCCCGGATCGGCCCCGTTGTCGCAGATCACCCAGGTCTTCCCAGGCAACAGGATCCCCGTGAGCGGATAGGCGTTGTCCTTGCCCTCGGTCTCCCAGGTGCCGCCGTTCGTGATCCGCCAAATCGAGTAGCCCGCGAGGTCCACGGGCTTGTCCGTCCGGTTGGCGATCTCCAGCGCCTTGTTGGAAGAAAGTGCCTCCACGTACTCGGAGATCAGCAGGTCGGTGGCGCACCCCGGCAGGCACTCTCCACAGTCGGCGACGCACGTGGCGCAGGACTCGGACTGGGCGCACAGCGCGTCTTCGCAGTCCGCGCACTGTCCGCAGTCGCCGGGGCAGGAGCTGCAGTCGTCGGAGCCGTTGCAGGTGCCGTCGCCGCACTTGGGGCAAGCGCCGCAGTCCTTGGCGCAGCTCGAACACGACTCGTTGGCCTCGCAATCGCCGTCGCCACACAGCGTGACGTTGTCCACGTTCGGGAGACCCGGCGTGGGGGTATCGAGGCGCTTGAAGGCGCCGTTGCCGTCCGGGATGCGGCCGAAGCCCTCCGTCTCGAGCTGCTCTACTGGCGGCGTGGTCTGGTCGACCTCGGTGCCATCCGCGTTGGTGAGCACGATGGATGCGCCGCCCGCGCTGAGACCGCCGCCCAGCGCCACTCCGGCGACGCTAGTGATCCCGCCCGGTGGAACGATGGAGCCGGGGTCGAACTTGTAGGTGACCGGGGTGGCAGTGAGCGTCCACCCCGAGATGTCCACGGGGTTCAACGGGTCTCGGTTGATGAGCTCGACGAAGGTCCCGAAGCCCACCCCCACCTCGTTGATCGCCACATCGGGCGTCACCAGCACTGGCTCGCAGTTGCCCGTGACGACGTGATCGCCCAGCGACCCCAACTTGCCGACCTCAAGGACCTGCCACTCCGACGTCGACGCGATGGCCCACTCGAGGCTGCCCTGGATGACCGTGGGCTTCCGGATCAGCGTGTGGTCTGTGGTGGCCTCCGAGACACCGGCGACCGTCCAACCGCCCTCCGGTGCCGGATCAGACTCGTCGCCGATCGTGTCGACGAGCTCGCCGTCGCGCGCCAGCCCGATCGCGTCGTCCCCGTTGAAGCTGGTGGCCGAGCCGCCGGGTTGGTCGCACACCCCCTGAATCGCGCCGCCAGCGCTGGAGTTGCAGAGCACGAGCGACTCCCCGTGCGGCAGGATCCCCTCGAGCGGAACGTCGTTCGCTTTGCCCTCGGTCCAGCTGCCGCCGTTCGAGATCCGCCAGATCGCGTAGTGCGAGAGGTCGACCGCGGCGCCGGTGTAGTTGACGATCTCGAGGGCCTTGTCCTGGCTGGTGCCCTCGACGTAGGCGCCGAAGAACAGCGCAGGCGAACACCCCTCAGGACACGCCCCGCAGTCCTCTTCGCAGGTGAGGCAGCTCTCGTCTGCGGCGCAGGTGCCATTCGGGCAGGTGGGGCACTTCCCGCAGTCGATGTCACACGCGGTGCAGTCCTCATCGCCGTTGCACTCGCCATCCCCGCAGATCGGGCACGCCCCGCAGTCCTGCGGACACGACTCGCAGGTCTCCGGGACCGCGCACGTGGCATCGCCACATGGCGGCGTTCCCTCGTCGACGTTCTCCGCGCCCTTCGTGACCTTCGCGAGCGTCTTGAAGGGGCCGACGGCGTTGGGGAATCGCCCCCATGACGATCCCGGCGCAGCGTTGCCCGCCACCCAGCTGGTCTCGCCCGCCACTCCGCCCTGGGGATCGTTGAGGCGGACGGTGTCCGTGTGCAGAAGCGTGAAGGCGAGGTTGGCCTCGACGATGAAATAACCGCCCGGCGCGACGCTCGCCGCCGGCAGTACGGTCTTCACTCCCGTGGGGCGCCCGAGGCTCCACCCGGCGAGAGCCGCATTCCCGTCGCCGGCATTGAAGAGCTCCACCCAGTCATTGGTGCCAGAGCCGTCTCCGACGTGGACCTCGTTGATGACCAGCGCCGGGGTGCCAGTGGGTGGGATGTCTTCGGTGCCCGCGTCTGTCGGCGGGGTGTCGATGCTCGGTCCGATGTCCGCGCTCGGGCCCGGCGTGGTGTCTTCCCCGCCGAATCCGACCGTGGTGTCAGGGACGATGACGTCGATGCCCGGACCGTCGTCGACTACCGTCTGTGAGCTGTCGGCGCATGCCAGGGTGAGCAGTGTGGCGGTGGTGCCGAACAGGTGACCATAACGCATCGATTGGACCTCCCTATGGCCTGTGGCGTCTACCAGAGCCCCCGTCCCAAAGCGAGCGACAAAGCAGTGGACCCGGGGCGTCAGCCGGGTGAGCATGCGCGTCCAATGCTGCGCTTCGTCCTCTCGTTTCTGTGTGTCGGCTGCGCCTCGACCGCGGCTGCCCGCCCACCCGTAGGGCTCCACGACCTTCTCGATACTCGACTCATCGGTGCTGAATCGCTGCTGTCAAGGCATCGGGAATGGGATGGGCGAGGCGTGGTTATCGCGGTGCTCGACACCGGAGTCGACCCTTCAGCGGTAGGGCTCAAGACCACCTCGGCGGGCAAGGTCAAAGTGCTGGCGGTACGCGACTTCTCCGGTCAGGGCCAGCTCAGCCTGGAGCAGGCCGAACGCGTGGAGGAGGGGGGCGAGCGCCTGCATCGAACCGGCGAGATCACGGTCCGCGGCCTGGACTCGTTGCCCGCGCCGGCGGATGGGTGGCGCGTGGCGGTCTTGCGCGAGACCGCGTTCCGACAGTCTTCGGTGACGGACCTCAACGCGAACGGCGTGGACACGGACGTGTTCGCGATCGCCGTGGGCGACTTCAACGGCCGAGCGGCCGCTTTCGTCGACACCGACGGCAACCTCGACCTCCGCGACGCGCTGCGCGTGGAGGACTACGGTGTCGCGCAACAGACCTTCACGCTTCGCCCTCCGGACCCGAGGGACGCGGCGCCGCTCAACCTGGCGCTGCACCTCGAGGACGGTGAGCTCGTGGTCCACTTCGACGACGGAGGGCACGGCACGCACGTCGCCGGGATCGCCGCGGGGTACCGGCTCTTCGGCCGTTCCGACCTTCACGGCGTCGCCCCCGGCGCCCAAGTGCTCTCGCTCAAGATCGGGGACAACACGCTCGCTGGAGGCGCCACCACGAGCGACTCCATGCGTCGGGCCCTCGACTTCGCCGGCAAGTGGTCGCGCGACCATGGGGTCCCGGTCATCGCCAACATCAGCTACGGGATCGGCTCGGAAGACGAGGGCCGCAGCGAGATGGACGGCGCGGTCGACGAGCTCATGGCTCGTTATCCGTTGCTCGTGGTGTCGATCTCCGCGGGCAACGAGGGGCCCGGCCTGTCCACCGTGGGGATCCCCGCATCGTCCACCCTGGGCACCGCGGTCGCCGCGATGCTCCCCAAGGCGGCCGCCGAGACCCTCTTCGGCTCGAAGGTTGCCGACGACGTACTGTTCTCCTTCAGCTCGCGCGGCGGAGAGGTGGCCAAGCCCGACCTTGCGGCGCCGGGGATCGCCTCCGCCGCCACAGCGCCCTGGGACGACACGGACGTCAAAGCGGGCACCTCGATGGCGGCGCCGATGGTCTCCGGCGCGTATGCGTTGGTCGCAAGCGCGCTCGTCGCCCAGAACATCCGCTTGTCCAACGCCACACTGAAGCGGGCGCTGCTGGGCAGCGCGCGGCCCCTCGAGGGGTACGCACTCACCGACCAGGGGGCTGGAGTACCGGACGTTGGGCGAGCCGTCGCCCTCGCGCGCGGCTTGGCGGAGGCCGATGAGCCCTTCCTGGTGGCCGGATATCGCGTGACCACAGCCGTGCCCACGAGCCCCTCGGGTGAAGGCGCGGCCGCGTACTTTCGCGCGGGGACGTGGCTCCCCGATGCGGAGGACGGCCAGACCTTCACCATCGAGCCGATCTTTTACGAAGGGCAGGCCAGCGCGGCCGCGGCGCACTTCGGGCTGGTCGCGCTGTCGGCGGAGGCCGGGTGGCTCGACCCTTCCCAGGGCAGGCTGCGCTTCAAGGGCGCCGCGCCCCAATCCGTGGTGCTGCGACACGATCTGAGCGAGCTCTCCCCGGGCGTGACCACCGGGCGCGTGCTCGGTGTGCCCGAAGGGGGGGACGGTGCGCCGGCGTTCTCGCTGTGGACCACGATCGTCACGCCGCACCGCTTCACGGCAGACAACGACTACACCCTCGCCAGTCGCGGAACGCTGGCACCGGCCGCATTGCGCCGCTACCCCATCCAGGTCCCTCCCGGCGCCACGTCGCTCGCGCTCGACGTCCAAGCCGGGGACTTCGCCAACGCCCAGCTCGCGGTCTTTGACCCTGCCGGGCGACCCGTAACGCCCGACGAGCCCTCGGTGAGCTCGCGCCTGAACACCTCGGCGCGCCTGCAGCTCACTGGCGACCGTCTAAAGCCCGGCGTGTGGGAGGTCGTCGTGGTCGCATCTCCGAGCGGGCCCAAGACCTCCGAGTACACCCTGTCCGCGGTGTTTCGCGGGCTCGAGTTCGCACCGATCCGTCGCCTCACGCAGGCGGTCGGCGCGCCTCCATCGGGCGTGGTCACCGTAACGAACCGCTACGACACGCGCTTCTCCGGCACCGTCCAGGGGGCGCTGCGCGGCTTCAGGCGGGAGCGCCAGGTGTCCGTGGAGGGCGACGCGTGGACCTACGCGTTCGAGGTGGACGGCGAGACGAAGGAGGTCGACTTTCTCCTGCGCCTCGAGCCGAAGGTCTACAACCTGTTCACGGACGTGGCGCTCACGGTCTACGGCGGCGGCGGCGAAGCCCTGGCCAAAGACGGCTTCGTCAACGGCCGAGCGCGGCTGTCCGTCCCGGTGGACGGGGCAGGGCACTTGCGCCTCGAGCTGCGCGGAGCTTTCGCCAACAGCGAGAAGGTCACGGGTTCCTGGACCCTCGAGGTCCAGGAGGACCACTTGCGGCGGAACCCCATCCCCATCTCGGGACCACCGGTTACGCTCTACCCGAGCGTGCCAGTGGAGGTGGAGTTCGACCTCGGCCGGGTCCCACCCCGGGTGCCGGACGGGTTCAATACGCTCGGAGAGGTTGTCCTCACGGATGACGCGAGCGGCGACGTTTGGGCAGCGATCCCGGTCATCACGAGGTAACGCCTTGCAGCGATTCGTCTTTGCCACCCGGAACCACCACAAGATTCGCGAGCTCGAGGAGATCCTCGGCGGCGGCGAGCTCACGATCAGTGCGTTGCCGGGAGAGGCGCCGGAGGTGGAGGAGACCGAGCCCTCGTTCGCGGGTAACGCGGCGCTGAAGGCGATCTCGGCCTTCCAGTTCACGGGCCTCCCTTCGCTGGCCGATGACTCGGGCATCTGCGTGAAGGCCCTGGACGGGGCGCCCGGCGTCTTGTCCGCCCGGTACTCGGGACCCTACGCCACCTCAGCATCCAACAACGCCGAGCTCATCTGGGCGCTCGCCGGGATCGAGGAGCGCGCGGCCTGGTACGCGTGCTCGCTCGCGCTGGTCTGCCCCAGGTCGGCGCTGTCCCCGGGGCCGCTGCCGCACGAGGAGGGGGTGACCGTGCTCGAGGATGCGGGCGCTGCTGGGCTGCCTGCTCCGCCCGCGGGCTGCCTCATGGTGCTCGCGGAGGGCCGCGTGGACGGCCAAGTGATCGATGTGCCGGCAGGGGAGGGCGGCTTCGGCTACGACCCGCACTTCTGGCTGCCGTCTCACGGCTGCACCATGGCCCAGCTACCGGCGGCCGAGAAACATGCGGTGAGCCACCGCGGAGAAGCGATGCGGCGGCTCGGGCGATGGCTCGCGCGGGCCCGCGGCGAGGGGTTGCGATGAGCCTTACCTACGCTGGTTACCTCGAGCTGGACCGGTTGCTCTCCGCCCAACAGCCGCTGTCCGATGAGCACGACGAGCTCCTCTTCATCATCATTCATCAGGTCTACGAGCTCTGGTTCAAGCAGGTCCTCCACGAGACCCGGCACCTCCACACGGCCTTGGACGCAGACGACCTCCCGGTCTCGCTGGCCACGCTGCGGCGGGTGCTCACGATCCTGAAGACGCTCGTGGCGCAGGTGGACGTCCTCGAGACCATGACCCCCCTCTCGTTCGGCTCGTTCCGAACGCGGCTCGAGTCCTCCAGCGGTTTTCAGTCCATGCAGTTCCGGGAGCTCGAGCTCACGCTGGGGCATCGGGGGCCGAACCGCGCCCGCCTGCTCGACGTCGTCGCGGCAGCCTCTGGCCCCGAGGGAGTGGCGCGCGTCACCCAGATCCTGGCCGCCCCCAGCACGTATGACGCCTTCCTCGGGTTCATCCATCGCGCGGGATACGCGCTCCCGGCCGAGGTGCTCGAGCGCGACCGAGGGCAGCCCAACCCGGAGCACCCCCTCGTGCGCGAGCGGCTCATAGAGGTGTACCGGACCCGG
>SXGT01181098.1_pt1 | contig 59328 bp, 49 predicted proteins | sample 3176221 | NCBI WGS metagenome assembly SXGT01 (sample SAMN11356862, study PRJNA531348) | freshwater metagenome | isolation source: freshwater sample F1-120 | place: China: Fuxian Lake, Yuxi | collected 2017-12-25 | reverse complement strand
GCCTCCGAGCGGAGCGAGGGTGGAGCGAGGGCGGCGGCAACAACGACACGCGGCCCCTCCGGTCGCACGCTGCGCGTGCGCCTCCGGGCCAGGCTCTCGGAAGCCGCCAGCTCTCGCTGGCGCCGGCTCCCTCCGAGCCGTGTGCGGCTCCGCCAGCTCGCCGCAAACCCCCTCCTCGGCGCCAGATGGGCGCCGGGCGCCGCGGGCGCGAGCAGCCGCCACCTTTCGCAGGCTGCAAAAGGTCTCATCACTGCCCGCGTGCGGTATATCACAGGCTCAGGAGAGGCCCGACTTGCCACATGTTCTTCGCAACAGACCGAGCTGTCCAAGGTGGTACGTCTCATGCCAGAGGAGGAAATGGGCCGCGCCGTCCCTGGTCGTGGATCCATCGGGAAAGGTTCGACCGTAGGGCAATGCCGCCTCCTCCGGGGATAGCCCGCCGAGACGAGCCTCGAGGCGCCGTCCACTTTCGGCAAAGTCGGCTCTCAGGATCTCCGGCAGGATCACGAATTCGCCGTCATCAGGCCTGGAGCCCTTTGTAAACGCAGACTCCCAAGGCGCTGTCGTCAGATCGCCGCCAAGATTGCGAAAAAGGTTTCGGCGGGAAACGGCAAGGTGCCCCAGAAGCCAGAAAGCGTGACTGGTATCCGCGGCGGCTCGACAGCGCCAATCGCGCTCGGTAAAGCCTTCGACGAGACGATCGAGAACTTTTTCATTGAATCGAAAGCGCTGGGCAAGAGCTATCAGGTGGATCATGCCGCAGGGTATATCATGAAAAAAAGAGGAGGGCGAGCCTCGGATCGAAGGGCAAGGCCACCATTGCAGGGCGACGCTCCTCGGCATAGATTGCGGAAAATAAAGTCGACAAGGGTATCCCGAAGCCCCAGGGAGGGGCGTGACATGCTCAGAGACGTGTTCCTCGCGGGTGGCGTGCGCACACCCATCGGATCCTTCTGCGGGGTCCTGGCCGACGTGCCAGCGGCAAGGCTTGGCGCCATTGCAATCCAGGCAAGCCTCGAGCGCTCCCATGTTCCCGCTGCTCGCGTCGACGAGGTCGTGATGGGAAATGTCGTCGGGGCCGGGCTTGGCCAGAACGTGGCCCGTCAATGCGCAATCGGCGCGGGGTTGCCGCTCTCCGTGGGCGCGACGACCGTGAACCGCGTCTGCGGCTCAGGCTTGAAGGCCGTGATGATGGCGGCCCAGGCGATCCAACTTGGAGACGCCAGCGTCGTCGTCGCCGGTGGGACCGAGAGCATGAGCCGGGCGCCTTATTTGCTCGAGCGGGCCCGCATGGGCTACCGCATGGGAAACGGCGAACTCATCGACTCGATGATCCGTGACGGCCTCTGGGACGTCTACCGCCAGTGCCACATGGGCGTCTGCGGAGACGCGACAGCCAGCGCGCTCAACATCTCCCGACAGGAGCAGGACGAATATGCGATCCGTAGCTTCCAGCGGGCGATCGAGGCTGCCGAGAAGGGTTGGAGTGGAGCGGAGATCGTGCCGGTCGAAATCGCGGACAAGAAGGCGAACAGGGTCATCTGCTCTGACGAGGGCCCGGGTCGATTCAACGAGGAGAAGCTTCGAAAGCTCATCCCGGCCTTCGGCCCGGATGGCACAGTCACGGCCGGCAACGCCTCGAGCATCAACGACGGGGCAGCAGCGATCACCGCGCTTTCGAGCGATCGGTGTCGAGAGCTGGGACTGCGACCCGAGGCCAGGATCCTCGGCTTCGCAACCTTCTCGAAGGAACCTGAATGGTTCACGACCGCGCCCATTGACGTGAACCGAAAGCTGCTCGCCAAGCTGCACCTCACGCCAGAGCAAATCGACGTCAGGGAGGTCAACGAGGCCTTCGCGGTGGTTGTGATCGCACTCATGAAGGACCTCGGCCTCAAGCCAGAGAAGGTCAACCCCTTCGGGGGCGCCATCGCGATCGGCCACCCGATCGGCGCCAGCGGCTGCCGCACGTTGGTCACGATGCTGAACACCCTCCGCGTTCGCCGCCAGCGCCTCGGCATGGTGAGCCTCTGCGTCGGCGGCGGCGAGGCCGTGGCCATGGCCGTTGAGCTTCTCTGACGTGGGGTGTCGCTGCCCTGGCGCAACCACGAGGACTTGCTCGCCAGGTTCTTGCGTACTGTCAGCCTCAGAATTCGGGCAAAAAGAATCTTGACCACTGCCGCGCCCTCGTGGGACCATCCGTTTGGGATCTCATTCTTGCCAGTCCAAAGGGAGATAGCGAATCATGTTGACATTGCATGGACAGCCAAATTCACTGTGCGACGGCATCTCTCGGCGGGGTTTCCTTCGAATAGGTGGCCTTGCCATGGGGGGGCTCTCGCTATCACAGCTTCTCCAGGCCGAGGCTCAGACGGGTAGTAGACCCTCGCAGAAGTCGATTATCATGGTTTTCCTGCCGGGCGGACCTCCCCACATGGACAGCTTCGACCCGAAATCCGAGGCGCCCTCCGAGATTCGAGGGGAATTCGAGCCCATAGAAACTAACGTCCCCGGAATTCAGATCTGCGAGCTTTTCCCGCGAATGGCCGCAATCATGGACAAGCTCGCAATTGTTCGGTCGATCGTGGGCGTGCCCAATGACCACGCCGCCTTTCATTGCCTGACGGGCCGCCGGAGAAACCTTGCGCCTCAGCCAGGACCCCAGCCCTCGGGTGGCTGGCCATCGCTGGGATCCGTCGTTTCGAAGATTCACGGACCCCGAGAAGCCGGCGTTCCTCCGTTCGTGAGTTTGACGCCGAAGATGAGGCTTGATACGTGGGAAGATCCGGGTTCGCCGGGCTTCCTGGGCCCGGCCTATGCGCCCTTTCGCCCGACGGGGCCGGGCTTTGACGACATGGTCCTCAAGGGCATCACCACAGATCGCCTGAGAGATCGGCGCAAACTCCTTGCGAGCCTCGACCAGTTCCGCCGCGATGTGGACGCCAGTGGCATGATGGCGGGAATGGACAAGTTCACACAACAAGCAATGGGTGTGCTCTCCTCCACGAAAATTGTCGAAGCCCTGGACGTGTCGCGCGAGGACCCCAAGGTTCGCGCGAAATATGGCTCTGGGCGGGTGCGGCTCGCCGCGGAAAGTAAGGACGATTACCCCTCCACCGGAGATCTCGAGCACTTTCTCATCGCCAGGCGCCTCGTGGAGGCCGGAGTTCGCTGCGTAACCATGACTTTTGGGAAATACGACTGGCATTCGGTGAATTTCCGCGAGGCGAGGTACACGTTCCCATTGCTCGATCTTGGCGTGGCTGCGCTCGTCACTGATCTGCACGAACGCGGTCTGGACAAGGACGTCACAGTCGTTGTCTGGGGCGAGTTCGGACGCACGCCGCAAGTGAACAGAAATGGCGGTCGTGACCACTGGCCGAATGTCATGAGCGCGGTCCTGGCCGGGGGAGGCATGCGCACCGGGCAGGTGATCGGCTCCACGGACCGCCTCGGCGACAGCGCCAAGGACCGCCCCATACACTTCGAAGAAGTTTTTGCGACGCTTTACCACAATGTTGGAATTGATCTGGAGAAGACGATTTTGCCGGACCTGAGCGGTCGCCCCACGCCACTTCTGGATTTCCGCGAGCCCGTTCGCGAGCTTGTTGGATAGAGTGGACACTCCTGGAACGTTTCCACTCATGGGCCTGAGATAGTGCGCTCGTGCCATGACCACCCCACCGCCGGATGAGACAAAGCCGAAGACGATCGTCAGCACCCTCGTCAACTCCATCGGCATGAGCTTTGTCCTGATCCCGGCTGGCCAGTTCACCATGGGGTGCCCTCAGAGCGAGAAGGGTTCGGTGTTTCATGAAAGGCCCGAGCACCGAGTCAAGATCGCCAAGGACTTCTACCTGGGAAAGTACGAGGTGACCCAGAGTGAGTACCAGAAGGTCACCGGCAAGAACCCAAGCGTTTTCAGTACAGTCCCCGGGGAAGATACCAGTCGGTTTCCCGTGGACAATATCAGCTGGGAAGATGCAGTTCTTTTCGCAAGGAAGCTTTCGGCTCTCGAGGAGGAAACTCAAGCCAAGAGGGAGTATCGTCTGCCAACAGAAGCAGAATGGGAGTACGCGTGTCGCGCTGGGACGACGGGGCCCTTCTCGTTTGGGGACGCACTTTCTTCCCTGGATGCGAACTTCGACGGACAACACCCGTACGGTGGAGCTCCCAGGGGAAACTACCACAGGCGCCCCACGGTTGTGGGGAGCTACAAGCCCAACGCCTTCGGCCTCCATGATATGCACGGCAACGTTTACGAGTGGTGTTCCGACTGGTTCGCGGAGAACTTCTACGCAAACACGCCGTTTGAGGATCCAATGGGCCCGGATGATGGGCCGATAATTCGGGGAGGGCAGTTCCGCATCATCCGTGGCGGAAGCTGGGACACCATCGCGACCCTGTGCCGATCCGGTGAGCGATTCTACGATCAAGCCGTTCATCGCTACCATGACTACGGCTTCCGCATCGTATGTACGAAAAAGCAGTGAAGCCGCATGGGGCCTTGTTAGCCTCCTTGTTGTGGCTGATTGCTTCGATCGCGATAGCGGAGCCGCTGAGAATCACCGCCGAAGGGGTCGAGGCCGACTGCGCCTTCAGTGTGTTAACGTTTGAAATCCGGGGCGTGCCCGAATCGCAAACCGTGACACTCAAGAGTCTCCCGGGCGGCGAAGCCGTTCCGTGCCAGGTCCTCTCGAGGACTGCCAGCCGTGTAAAGATCGCCTGGGTCGCGACCGCGCTCAAGAAAGACAAACAGGCGACGTGGGAAATCGGGCTGGTTCCCGCGGACACAACAGCCCCGGCTGGTGTTGAGGTGAAGCCGAAAGGCGAGGACTTCGAGGTCTTCTTTGGCGGCAGACTCTTCACACGCCTCAACCACGACCCGGCACATCGGAAGCCGTATTTCTTTCCGCTCATGGGGCCCAACGGCAAGATGATCACGCGCCAGTTCCCCATGAAAGAAGGGGTGGACGGCGAGGATCAGGACCACCCTCACCAACGCTCGGTGTGGTTCACGCACGGGGCCGTTGGCGGCGTTGATTTCTGGACGGAAGGCGCCAGGACCGGCTCGATTCGTAAGACGAGAGTCGATGCAGTCGAGAGCGGACCCGTCTTCGGCCGCATTGCAACACGCAACGAATGGGTCACCCCGGAGGGAAAAACGCTCCTCGACGATCGCCGAGTGCTTGTCTTCTATCCACTCGAACGTGATCAAGCCTTCCTCGATGTCTTCGTGACTCTCACCGCAGAAGGCCATGACATTGTGTTCGGAGACACCAAGGAGGGGAGCTTCGGCGTCCGGCTCGCAGAGTCGATGAAGGAGGCGCGAGGCGGTGTCGTGGTGACATCTCGTGGCACGAATGGGACGATGGACGCCTGGGGCAAGCCCGCGGAGTGGGTGGACTACGTCGGCCGGGTTGAAGGTGACACGGTGGGTGTGGCGATTCTCGACCACCCGACGAGCTTCCGGCACCCGACGCACTGGCATGTCAGGGACTACGGTCTCTTCGCGGCAAATCCATTTGGTTACCAAGCCTTCTACAAGAAGGCCCCGGGCAAGGACGGCACCTACAAGCTCAAGAAGGGCAACTCCATGAGCTTCCGGTACCGCATGTACCTACACCACGGCAGCGTCACCGAGGCGAAGGTCGAAGAGGTCTACAACGGATTCGCAAAGGAGCCCGGACTCCGACTCTGGCTCGCCAAGTCCCCTTGAACAAACTCACTCGCGGTGGAGGCAAACCGAGGCCTCCGGCCGTGAGCCTTCAGGGTGCCCCTGCCGAGCGAACACCTGAATCATGGCTCTGTCTCCGAGAGTGCCCAGAGGCACACCATGGTCGTGTGCAGGTTACCGCCGATCCGCGAGTCGTACATCGGGTTGCCCTTGAGCTTTTTCGCATGCTCGGGGTCGTAGACTCCGAAGGATCCGTCGGCGTTTTGTCCCTTGAAGATCCACTCCCTGGCGTCCTTCGCCAGCGCCGTGGATCCTTCCCCCAGCTCCGCAAGGTTCACGAGAAGCTCACCCGCCAAGTCGAGGTTCGCCTGGCGCATCGAGTGCTCAAGTAACCTCCGTACCATCTCCGTCGTGTATACCTTGTCCGTCTCACCCGGGAACTGAAACTGTCTCGCCCCTCGCGCCGTAAGGGCAAAAATCTCGTGCGTGATATCGTAGGGTCGATCCGGAGAGGCAAGGAAGTAGCTGAGCGGCGGATGCCGCGCAATGAGCGTCTCCGGGTAGATCTTCTCCAGCGTCTCCGCAGGCGGGTAGCCGAGCTGCGAGAAGAGCAGCGAGAAGCCCATTCGCTGGTCGACCCCTCGCGTTGGCAAATGCTGCACGATCGCCGGCAAGACTTTTTCGATTTCATTTCGGTATCGAGTGACATCTCTTCCGAATTGGATCGCAAGCCACGAGGCGCGCAGATACGACATGCTGTCCTCCCGGAAGCGCTTCGGATCAACCGAACCCAGCCCGTGGTAGACGTCCAGATCGATAACGCGAAGCGCCTCGAGCGCCAACGTTTTCGCCCTCGCCGACAGATCGGCGTCATCCTTCCTCTGATAGGCAAGAAGGAGCAAATCGAGGTTCTCGACGAAGTGCTTCACCCCCTTCATGTTCCTCTCGCTGCGCAGGCGAATCGGGTGCACATCGAGCCGCGCGGACCATTCAATGGCCCTCCGAAGGGCCGTATTCAGGCGCCTGGAGTCACCCGGTGACCGAGCCGGGCTTTCGCCATCCACCAGGGGCGGAGCGTGGGTAATCGCGACTGGCACCGACGAACCAGTCGGCGAGACATTCGGCGTGCAGGACAGACCGAGGGCCGCGATCGACAATGCAAGAACAATCGTAAGCCTGAGTGATTTTATCAAGACAGAGTACAGAGGCCAAACCCTACCGGGCTGACCGGGTGTCTCCCCTACAATTTCGGTCCATGAGACTGCTACAATGACAACCTTCCAATATTAAAGGACCCCGCATGCAACGTCTCCTTTCCTCAGAGGCCCTCAAACGTCACGGCGAAGCTGTCCGCCTCGCAGGATGGGTCCACAACATCCGTGATTTTCGTGAAGTCAAATTCCTGATCCTGCGCGATCGCGGCGGCCTCGTTCAGACAGTCATTGACCCGGGCGCCAGAATCGACATGACGCGCATCGGGAAGGAGTACGTGGTGGAGCTTGAGGGCAAGGTCGTGCCCGAGCCTCGCGCTCCGGGAGGTGCAGAGGTGCACATCGGCACGCTCAAGGTGCTTGCAAGAGCGCACGAGCCGCCTCTCGAGATCAATCGGCCACAGGTTCTCGCCAAGACACACCTCGACAAGATCCTCGACCACCGCCCGATCTCGGTCAGGGCGCTGCCCATCCGCGCGATTTTCAAGGTGCAGGCGGAGATCATTCGGGCCTACTCCGAATACTTGCGATCCCAGGATTTCACCGAATTCAAGAGCTCCAAGATTGTTGCGACGGGAACCGAAGGCGGCGCGAATCTTTTCCAGATCGAGTACTTCGAGCGGCAGGCCTACCTCGCCCAGTCGCCGCAGTTCTACAAGCAAACGATGGTGGGAAGCGGCTTCGAGCGCGTCTTCGAGGTCGGTCCCGTCTACAGAGCCGAAAAGCACGAGACATCGAGGCACATCAACGAGTACACCTCCCTCGACTTCGAGATGGGCTTCATTCGCGACGAACAGGACGTCATCGCCATGCAAGTGGGCCTTCTCCGTCATATCAGCGAGGAGGTGGCGCGCACCTGCGCCGAGGAGTTGAAGCTCCACGGCGCCAAGGTTCCCGTGATCGGAGACACGATCCCGCAGCTCACGTTCAAGGAGGCAGTCCAGCTCGTCGAGGCGAGCGGCCACCGGCTCCCCGCTGGCGATCTTGATCCGGAAGCAGAACGTCGGCTTTGCGACTGGACGCTCAAGAAAACAGGCTCCGAGCTCGTGTACGTGGTTGGCTTCCCGCTCGCACACCGCCCCATGTACACTTACTTCCGCGAAGATGATCCGGCAACGTCCCGAAGCTTTGATCTCCTCTTCCGTGGTCTCGAGATCACAACCGGCAGCCAACGCATTCACGACCATGACCTGCTCGTGGCGAAGATGCGTGAGCGCGGCCTCGACCCGGAGCTCTACCAGAGTTACCTCTCGATCTTCAAACATGGCATGCCTCCCCACGGGGGGCTGGCGATCGGACTCGAACGACTCACCATGCAGGTGCTCGGCCTCTCCAACGTGAAGGAAGCGACTCTCTTCCCACGCGACAGGCACAGACTAGAGCCTTGATGCTCAGAGCCTGAGGAGGAGCTGCCCACGCTCTCTCTGGCGAGGGATTACCGGTCTGGCCGGGAGTGGCCAGGTCTCTACCGAGCAACATTCCTCCTACAGCCGAGGATCGTCGGGGTCCGATCGTTGTAGCAACATGACTGATCCCAATCCGAACGCTCAGGCGACAACTCCACGCGTCAAGGGCCGAGAATCTTCGCAACGTCTGGGCCTCTTCCTTTCGATGGGCGCGATGGCCATCTACCTTTCCACCTGGTTGGGAGCAGTCGCCTTCCATGTCTCGTTCCAGCAACCACTCCTGGCACTTGAGCGAGGGCCAGATCATGGCGTGCTCTGGCTCCAGCCGCAACCTTCCTTGCCGGCAGGCTCGGAACCCTGGGCCGCCGAGACTCTCGAAGGAATCATTGTCCCCATTCCTCCAGGCCGAATCCTCGAGAAGCGAAGAGACAAGACAACCCTCGGGCTCCAACTGGAGGAGGTCGGCGCAAGCGGCGAGGTAAAGTCCCATGCTGTAACAATCGAACTCCGGCCTGTCGGGTTCTTGACCTCGATCCACCGTGAGAAGCAGCAGTTCCTCGGGGTAAAAACCATTGACCAACTCGGGGACGCCAGCGTCCTTGAGGAACTCGCCAGGGGAAACTTGCAGACCTACCGATTCGGCTGGAACGAGGAAGAGAGGTCCCGCTACGCGGCGCTCATCCTCGCCAAGATGTCCTTGTGGAATACGGACCACGTCACTCGCTTCGAGCTCGCAAGCCGAGGATCCAGCCGCGCCGCGCTCGTTGAGAAACCCAGCGGCGAAGCAAGAATCATTGTCGCCAGCGACGAGTTCGTGCGGTTCGTGACCCTCCCCGCCGGCGTGCCAGAAGCCTGGAAGAATCCTGCGAGCTGGCTGGGAAACTGACTCTGGTTGAGGCTATGCTTCCCGGGTGGCGCAAGCAATGCCATCTCTGCTTCCATCCATTCTTGACGCAAGGCCCTTGCCGACTTGCGCGACCGATACGATCGGCCATTCGCGCGAAGGGCGCCCGATTCAGGCGTTTCTCTTCGGCCAGGGGCCGCTACGGGTGAGCCTCATTGCCGGCTGCCACGCCGACGAGCCCGTCGGTCCCCTGCTGCTTCGGCGACTGGCCGCATTTCTGGCCAGCCTTTCGCCCGAGAACCTGTTCCTCAAGGCGATGGAGTGGTGGCTGATCCCTCACTTGAACCCCGATGGCGAGGAACGGAATCGCGGCTGGTGGCGCGGTGCCGAGGACGCGTGTGACTTGATCGGTTATCTCACGCAAGCGGTGCGAGAACCCCCTGGCGACGACATCGAGTTTGGATTTCCCCGCAATCTTGACGACCTGGAGGCCCGGCCCGAGAACCAGGCGGCGTGGAGTTGGTGGAGGACGGCAAGAGGGCCCTTCCACCTGCACGCTTCGCTCCACGGCATGGCGTTCGCTGGCGGGCCGTGGTTTCTGATCGACCCGGCGTGGACCGATCGCACCCGAGAGCTGCGAAGGCGCTGCGCGGAGGCAGCACAGAGGCTTGGCTATCCGCTGCACGACGTCGAGCGACGCGGCGAGAAGGGTTTCCACAGAGTTGAACGCGGCTTCGCAACACGCCCCAGCTCGCAGGCGATGGCACAACACTTCCTGTCACTCGGCGATGAGATGACGGCACGGCTCTTCCGCCCGAGCAGCATGGAGGCAATCCGATCGCTCGGCGGCGATCCGTTGACCCTTGTCAGCGAGATGCCGCTCTTCATTACACCAGGCGTGGGCGAAGAGATCGGCCCGCCCGATCTCAAGGCGCTCGAGTGGAAAAGAAAAATCGACGTCTGGCGTCTCCAACTCTCGAGGGGGCAGAAACCTGAACGAATTCAGGCCTGTTCGGACTCCGGATGCCTCGCGCCCATGCCGGTACGAAATCAAATGGCGCTTCAATGGGAGTTTGTCTGTGCAGGATTGGAAGCCGTGAAGTCCGCGTCGCCTGATACGCTGGCAGTAGATTCCACGTCGCTTTGAGCTCCGACTTACCCACTCCACTGACGAATCAAAGCCTCAAGGGTGCCTGGAAAAATACGCTGCGAGCACATCTCGCAAGCAAGTGACCTGAGCTTTCGTATGCGCACTCGAGACGGCGAAGCGAAAGAAGCAGCTCGCTGGCCCATTGGCGTAACGGATAAGCGACGGATAGATCTGAGCAGCGAGAAGGCTTCGGATGAGTGAAGCCTGCTCCCGGTAGCCCTGCGGGGCAATGGTGAACATGGGGCCCGGGCGTTCGTTGCTGCCAGGCGCTTTCTCCACGAAGGCCTCGCCAATGCAGCGCACGTTGGTCTCAAGCTGGCGCCGCATTGCAGGACCGCTCCGGATGATCCGCAGCGCGGCCCGAGCCGCGGCCGCCAGCGGCAATGGCAGCGGCGTGCTCGAGGCAAAGACGCGGCTGCGCTTCCAGATCGCGTCGCGAATCCAGCCAGGACCCGCCACCACACCGCCCTGACAACCAAAGGCCTTGCTCAGGGTCAGTGTCAGCACGACACGCGGGTCATCTACGCCGAAGTGCTCCAACACGCCACGGCCCGTACGGCCAAGAACTCCAACACCGTGCGCATCATCCACAAGCAGTGTCCCGGATCCAGGAAGGACCTCAAGGTAGTCCCGGAGCGGCGGAACCGAGCCCTCAAGCGCCGAGAGGCCGTCCGTGAGCACCATCAACCGCGCCCCTCGGCCCAGACGCCGCACCCGGCGGGCGAGGTCTGCGGGTGCGTTGTGGTGGAAGGTCAAGACCCGAGCCTCCGTCAGAAGCGCTGCATCGCGGAGGCAGCCGTGGGCCTTCTCATCCACAAGCACGTGAGTGAAGCGTCCCGCAAGCGCCTGCGCCACCTCCAGAGGTGCCATGTAGCCCGCTGGTGCCAGGACGGCCGACTCGAACCGGAAGAACCTGGCCAGCTCGGCCTCGAGCCGGGGATAGACAGGGTCGTTGCCAGTCGTGATGCGGGATGCAGCGACACTGATACAACGCTTCCTTGCAGCCAGCTCGAGTGCCGCCCGTACCTCCGGATGCCACGAAAGCCGCAAGTAATCGCACCCGCCAAAATAAACCAGGCGCTGCCCGCGCCAAACGACGTGGGTCTTGTCGACAAGCTCAAGGACTTCGGGAGCACTCATTGCCCACAAACGATGAACGCCAGAGGTGAATCTCGCAAGTCCTGATGCGCTGGCAGCCTGATGCGCTGACAGCCCGGTGCGCTGACAGCCCACTCCGCCATCCCGGCAACACCGAGTATGATCTGCCTTCTTGAGGAGTTGCCCGTGGCGGGAGCCTCACATCTTGAAGCACATGGGTGAGGGATAACGCGCGCAGTCAAGCAAGTCGGGCGTCGGATCCATTCCGGGAGAGTCTGGGCCCGGTGGAGGAGGCGGGGGGCCGCCCAGGAAACGATAGGCGAGGCCGTGGACGGCATCCGAAATGTCGATCCGCCCGTCGTCGTTCGAGTCGGCGGCATCCTGGCACCCCGGAGCCTCCCCACCCAGAAAAAGAGCCTCCAGCGTGAAGGACGCATCCGAAATATCGAGCACACCGTCAAGGTTCGAGTCGCCGCGGACGAACCCACCACCCTCGCTCCCCGGAAAGAACGCGTCGCTCGTGTCGGTCACAGAGAATCCTTCGACTGGCGCGCCCCCGGGGATATAGATCAGATCCCCCAAAACAGCGGCGCCAATCCCGTGCCGCGGGTTGGGCATGTTGGCGTCGCTCGCCCAGCTGTTCCTGCAGATGTCGTACACCTCGACCTGCGGGAAGATTCCGTCTGGATCGGCCACGTTTCCCTCTCCCCCGAAGACGAAGATGCAATTGCGCGCAGCGGCTCCCGCAATACCTCCGCGGGCTGTCGGCATCGGCGCGACCTCAACCCAACGGCCCGAGCGCGTGTCGAAGGCTTCCAGTTTGTCGAAAAGCTGTCCCGCACGGCCCCCGACGGCATAGAAAACTCCATCGAAGCTGGCGGCCGCGAGGTGGTTACGCGCCGTGGGCATGGCAGGCAACGAGTCCCATCGATTCGCGGCCACGTGGTAGACGGCAAAATCGTTGAACGACGCGCCTCCGTCTTGCCCTCCCGCAGCATAGATCCTGTCCTCGATCGCGGCGACTCCCATGGCGCCACGAGCTCTCGGCAAGTCAACCCTTCGCTCCCACGCTCCCTTCACTGGATCGTAGGCAAAGAGAGACCTCACGGCGCGAAAGGATGCGTTGAGCCCGCCGATCGCGAAGACAAACCCAGCAGAACTGGCGGCGCCGACGTGGTGAACACGGACACCTTCAGGGAGGGGAGGAACGACTTCCCATTTCCCTTCGAGAGTGTCGAGCCGATGGACGATCCCGGTGGCCGACCCATTCTGCAGAATGCCGCCGATAACATAGACGTAGTTGCCTTCTGCGGCCACGCCGACTTCCTGGCGCGGAGTCGGAAGCGGCGGAAGAGGTTGCCAATAGCTGGCGACCTTCGCTTCCCCGCTCGACGGCAAGAGCCCCGGCGCAACGCAGAGACTGCAAAGCCACAGGGATTGGCGCACTGACATGGATCAACCTCCTCGGTTCAAGTTCATCATGGGTTGTTGGCCTGGCGAACCATCTTGCAAGTAAATGCGTTGAAATGAGACTTTTTTTGCACTTGCGGCCGGGATTCGATCCATGACTTGGAGCTGTTCGCGACGCATACTTTCAAGGCCGTTGCGGGCCGAGCCCGCCCCTGCGCACTGAATCGTCTCCCCTGTTACTCAGGACTCCTTGACGCCATGACCACTGTGAACTTTACCTACTTGACGGGGCTAAAAAGAAAGATCTTTCGTAACGCACGCCTCAAGGGCAGCTGGGACCCGGGTGGCCGCCACTCGAACTTCTGGAGCGAAACACCCATGACGGAGACCCAGGGGGATGACGGGTGCCACGCCTTCAGCGCGAGTGTAAAATTTGACCGGAGCGGCGCCGGACGTACTTTTCGATGGGGAGTGGTTCTGGACGGCCCTTCGGGCGTGAACGTCTGGGGGCTGCCCACCGAGATCCAGGACGGAAGCTCGACGCACCGATATCGCGAGTTCATCCTGCCGACCCCGGGCCATACGCTCCATGAGCGATACCACCTCACTTACTGCCGGCGGCTGGGCGCTCAAAAGCATGGAAGGGAGGGCAAAGACATCCGCTTTTCGCTCTGGGCACCCAACGCTCAGAAGGTCAACGTCGTGTTCGGCCTGCCGGATCGCGGTTACATCTCGGACGATGGAACAGGCATCGACCCGACGCGACCGATCCTTGCGCTCAGGAGAGGTGCCGACGGCTTCTGGCACAGCGAGGCCGTCCCGGACTTCAAGACCTTCGAAAACGCGCCGTACATGTTTCAAGTCCAAAACGCGCAAGGAAAGATCCTCTATCGAACCGACATTTACTCACGCTGGCAACTCGGTCGCGGCGGGATAAACCCACGCACGGGAAACTGGCGTGGCAACCCGAAGGACCTGGACGGGACCGTGAGCTGCAGCGTGGTCATCGATCCGGACAGAGTTCGCAAGTACTTCGAGCCTCCAGCCGCCCAGCCCGTCGAGCAATTGCGCGACGAGGAGTTCTGGAACCACGAATTCACACCGGGACTACCCGTCCCCGCAAGCATTCAAGACCTTGTCATCTACGAGCTGCACCTGGGCTCGCTCGGCTTTGGCTCGAAAAATCCTGGCAGACTTGCTGACGCCATGGCCTTTCTCGACCACCTGGTAGCTCTCGGCATCAATGCCATCGAGCTATTACCCACCGCCGAGTTTTCGGGAGACCTGAGCTGGGGCTACGGAGACACACACCCGCTCGTTATCGAGTCCAGCGCAGGAGGCCGCGACAAATACAAGCACTTCGTGCGGGACTGCCACCGGCGCGGGATCGCCGTCATCCAGGACGTCGTCTACAACCACTATGACCACAACGCCGAACGTGCGCAGTGGCAGTACGACTCCGAGGCCCCGGAAGAGAACATCTATTATTGGTATGAGGGCAAGAGTTCGGACCATGCGCGCCCCGAGGGGGGATACCTCAACAACGGATCCAGCGGCTACACGCCGCGGTTCTGGGAGGAACCCGTCCGGCGGCTCTTCGTGAGCAGCGCGGCACAGCTCATCGAGGAGTTTCACGTTGACGGCCTTCGCGTGGATCTGACGCAGGCGATCCACAGGGACAACTCCCTCAACGCAACCGGTTGGAGCATCACAAGCGCCAATTTGTTCGGTCAGAAATTCTTGCGTGAATGGAGCAGCACGCTGAGATTGATAAGACCCTCGGTGATGCTGATCGCAGAGGATCACTCGGGCTGGAGCGAAGTGACCCGGCCTGCGGCGATGGGGGGTCTAGGCTTCAATGCAATCTGGGACGCTGACTTTTACCACGGGCTCATTGGCGACGCCGATGCGGCCGGCAGCGCAGCGAGACTCCTTCGCGAGGCCGGGTTCGGCGACAATCGCCCGCTTGCAATGGACAGCTTCTCGGGAGCGCTCCAGGCTTCTGCTCTCAACAGGATCGTCTACCACGAGTCCCATGACGAGGCCGGAAACGCCAGGGGCTCGATGCGAACCATCCAGACCGCCGTCAACGGCGCGGACCTGGCCGGAGCGACGCGCTGGTTCGCGGAGGCGCGATCCCGCGTGGTATTCGGCCTTTCGGCCCTTTCAGCGGGCACGCCCATGTTCTTCATGGGCGAGGAGATCGGTGCGCGAAAACTCTTCAGGTACAACAACATCCTTCAGGCACGGGAAGACTTCGACGGGGAACGAGCCAGCCATGGTTCGAAGCTTTTTCGATTCTATCAAGACCTGATCCGGCTTCGCCTCAGGCACGCCGCCATCAGATCCCGATCCATCGACGTCATCCACGCGCACAACGGCAATCGAGTCCTCGCCTTTACCCGGAGGGACGGAACGAACGAGCTTCTGATCGTTGCAAGCCTCAATGACGCTGTTTTCCCTCACGGATACGTCCTTCAGACTCAGCCGGTGCGGCTTCCATCGGGGATGTGGCGGGAGATCTTCAACAGCGACTCAAACGTCTACGGCGGCTCCAACCTCGGCAATTTCGGGGCCGAAATCTTCTGCGAGAACGGGCGAATCAACGTCGTGTTGCCCTCGAACGGCTTCGTGGTCTTCCTGCGACACTGACAGCCCGTGCAGCAGAGTCGCCCGAGCACCTCGGGTCCGGCAACGGCTTGCTGAATAGGCTTGCAAACCAGACCTTGCCGTGGTCACCCTGAAAGCTTGAATGGTGCCTTGGTGAAACTCGAAGTCTTCGCGCCAGGGTCGTCGGTGCGCGTATCGAGAGTGACCCTGTCGTGAAGAAGCCTGTCGTTCCGCCAGACCCAGATCTTCATGCCGGCACAATTTGCGCGATCTCCTCCTCGCCGATCCCCAACGCCTTACAGGTCCCGAGAATCTGCTGCCACGTTGTCGGGTCAATCTCTATCCCATCGCGAAGCCTGAGTTTCCGGGTTCGTTCTTCCAGTTCGCCGGGCATCAAGATCTCGCCCCCCGGCAGCACCGTCCGCGAGCTCTTGACGAAGTCGACAAAGCGCCTGACCTCCGCAGCAAATTCGGGCGCACCGACAAATCGTCCGGGGTCCAGAATGATCGCCAGCATTCCATTGAAAAGCCTGGGAGCTCCGGGCGAGCTGGTGCCGCTTCCCGTGAGTGCTCCGGCGAGGAGCTCGGTGATCACGCTCAAACCAAAACCCTTGTGGCCACCAAAAGGGAGGATGCTCCCCGGTGGATCGGCGTAAAAGACCCGCGGGTCGTCCGTGGGGCGTCCCTCGGAGTCGACGATGGAGCCCGTGGGCACCCGGTCGCCCTTGTTGAACGCGACCTTGATTTTTCCCTCCGCAATCGCGCACGTGGAGATGTCGAGCACGATCGGCTGGCCTCCTTCCACCGGCACGCCGACCGAGATTGGATTCGCAGACAATCGACGATCGATGCCGCCGAAGGGTGCGACAAGAAGGCCATAGCCGCTCGTGTTGACGAAGTGCAGTGAAATCATGCCCGCTCGCGCCGCCTGGAGCGGCCAGTCGCCGATCCGCCCGAGATGGCCACAGTTCCGGAGGGCAAGCACCGCCACGCCGTGCTGTCTTGCCTTTGCGATCCCGAGTCTCATGGCCGCCTCGCCGATTGTCTGACCCAACCCGATCTGTCCATCGAGCACCAGAAGTGCCTCGGTCTCAAGCACCACCTGCAGGGACCGGTTGGGGAGCACCAAGCCTTTTCGCAAGAACTCGACATACGAAGCGACGCGAATGACGCCGTGTGAATCGTGCCCGGCGAGGTTTGCCTCCACGAGGTAATGGGCGATGCGCTCATCCTCGGGAGGTTTCGAGCCGGCCTTCTCGAAGATTCGGCGTACCACCTCCTTGAGCGCGGAGTAATGCACCTTCAGCGGAGGTGCTGGCCGCGACTCACTGCTCACGAGGTTGCCTCCAAGAGCCTCGCTCTGGCACACCAGGGAAATCGGTTGCTACGGGCGGTCCAGAGGGGAAGGCCGGTGAGCTCAAGGAGCCCGCGGCGTGTTTCCTGGCTATTGGGGTTCATGAGTGCAGTCAAGTCCGTGGGTTCGACTCGGAGCTGATCCAAAAATTCCATCCTGGCTTGGGCCGAGGGAGCAAATTTCGCAACCTGCCATCTACGGCAAGTGGCCCTCCCCGAAAATTTGCCGGTCATGTCAGCCCTGGAATGCATCTCTTGAGGAAAGTTGCGGGGTCCTGTTCCGCAGGCTGATAACCGGGCATTGTGCGGTCGATCAGGCAAAGATGCCCGTCAAAACCCTGGCCGGCTCGACTCCCGTGAGTCGAGCATCCAGCCCCTGAAACTTGTAGGTAAGTCGACGGTCGTCGATGCCAGTAAGACGAAGCAGCGTTGCGTGAAGATCGCGAACGTGGACTTGCTGGCCATCCTCGAGGTAGCGGTAGCCAAGCTCGTCGGTACTCCCGTACGTGATGCCGCCCTTGACTCCGCCGCCAGCAAGCCAGATCGAGAATGCGAGAATGTGATGATCACGCCCGTTCCCCTGTCCCATGGGCGTGCGGCCAAACTCGCCACCCCAGATGATCAGGGTCTCGTCGAGGAGGCCGCGCTGCTTCAGATCCTTCAGAAGTGCCGCGGTGGCTTGGTCGACGTCGTGGGCGCTCGCGGGCATGTCGGTAGAAATGTTTCTGTGATGGTCCCACGCGCGATGGTAGAGCTGGATGAACCTCACACCTCGCTCCACAAGCCTGCGCGCCAGGAGACAGTTCGACGCATACGATCCGTCCCCCGGCTCCTTGATCCCGTAGAGGTCAAGAATATGCTTTGGCTCGCTCTTGAAGTCGGTCAAGAGGGGGGTCGACTTCTGCATTCGAAACGCCATCTCGTACTGGCTGATTCGCGTGGCAATCTCCGGATCGACTCGCTCTTCGCTGAGGAGTCCGTTGAGGCGGTTGATCTCCTCCACAACCTGTCGCTGCGTGCTTTGACAAACACCCTCGGGGTTGCCGACATAATGAACCGCATCCCCACGAGACTGGAACAGAATGCCCTGGAACCTGCTAGGGAGAAATCCGCTCGACCACTGCCGGGCCGACACCGGCTGAACCCCGTTCTTGCCCTTCGAGGTGAACACCACAAATCCAGGCAAGTCATCCGCCTCGGAACCTAGCCCATAAAGAAGCCAGGAGCCCATGCTGGGCCGACCCTTCTGAATCGAACCCGAGTTCATGAACGCGTGCGCGGGGTCGTGGTTGATCTGCTCCGTATGAAGAGACCGAATCACGCAGATGTCATCGGCGATGGAGCCGATGTGCGGGAAGATGTCAGCCACCTCCAGGCCCGATTTTCCATGCCGGGTGAACCCGCAGAAGGGGCCACTCGCCTTGAGCTCCGTGTTCTGGAGCTGCGCAAGCTGCTGCCCCTTTGTGAACGAAGCGGGAAACGGCTTCCCGTCGAGCCGCTTCAGTTCCGGCTTTGGATCGAACATCTCAACGTGAGACGGCCCACCCGCCATGCAAAGGTGGATCACATGTTTCGCGCGCGCTGGAAAGTGCGTGGGGTTGACGGCACCTCGCCAGCGGTCAGAACCTGGCACAACCGGAGCTGCCACAGCTCCCGTCCGATTGAGGAGCGAGGAGAGGGCCATCGAGCCGAGCCCGTAGGCTGAACGCTTCAGAAACGTACGGCGATGGATGCTCAGACGGAATTTCTCAGGATCAAAACTTGCGGGTTCCATTGCACTCTCGGCATCAGTAACGGGTAATGGTCTCGTGAAGGTTCAGGATGACTCTGCAGACGTTTGTCCAGGCCGCTAGCTCGGCCGGGGCCAACCCTGGCGGGTTTGGCGCATTGCCAATGGCCAACAGCTTTCGAGCTTCCTCGGCGTTCGCGGCATAGTGGGCTCGTTGATCTCCGAGGAGCGCCATGAGCGAAGGCCGCTCCTTCCCACTGGCCGGTCGAGCCAACGCTCGCTTGAATGCCTCGTCGAGGAGCTCTCCATCCCCTCCAGGCTTTCCAGACTTCATCGACAGCAAGTGAGCAGCGAAGCTACGCGCGGCCTCGACAAACGTCGGATCGTTGAGAAGAGTGAGCGCTTGCTGCGGCGTATTCGAGACAACCCGAGCCGCCGTGCACTCTTCTCGGGACGGCGCATCGAAGTTGGCAAACATGGGGTGGAGAAACGTTCGCTGCCAGTGGGTGTACACCCCTCTGCGGTACTGACGATCATCCATCTGGGGCGTATAGTCGCGGTCGGGAAACTGAATATTCGCATAGTAACCGGCGGGTTGATAGGGCCGTGCGCTGGGACCCCCGACGTCGAGGTTCAGAAGTCCGGCGATGGCAAGGGCATTGTCGCGCACGAACTCGGCCTCGAGCCGTCGTGGATTCTGGCTTGAAAGGAGACGGTTTTGAGGGTCGATATCCCGCAGGGATGGTCTCAAACTCGAGCCCTGTCGATACGTCGACGAAAGCACCATGAGCTTGACCATGTGTTTCACATCCCACCCGCTCGAGATGAACTCCGACGACAGCCAATCGAGCAGCTCGGGATGCGAAGGGGCTTCGCCTTGCGCGCCGACGTCATCAACGGAAGCTGAAAGCCCGGCGCCCATGAAGAGCTTCCAGAGCCGGTTTACAAAGACCCTCGCCGTGAGCGGGTTTTGCGACGACACGATCCAGCGGGCGAGATCGAGCCGGGTGAGCCTGCGACCTTGAGCAGGCGCTTGCGCCAGGAAAGCAGGCACCGACGGCTCCACGACAGCCCCACTCTCGTCCTGCCAGTTGCCGCGGGGGAGCACGCGCACGGTGAGGGGTTCCACCGCCTGCGTGACCATCGTGAACGCCTTGGCATCTCCGATTTCGAGGAGCTCGAGGAGCCCCGCCTGGAGCTGTCTGTGGGTTTCCGCACTCGCCGCCGTGCTGAATAGCCACGCCTTGTGGAGGAGGCGGCGATGCTCTGCCGAGCGAGCCTGGGGCCGAGCCTCGAGCGCTCGGCGGAACGTCTCGCCGAACTCAGCCTCGCGGGGGAGTTCGGGGACGAAGGGGGACACACTGACGCGGACGCAACCCACAGTATCGCTGACGACGGAAACCACCAGCTTTTCCCCTGCAACCACACGGACTGGTCGATCGAGGAGCCAGACAGCCGTCTGCGGCTCCGTGGACCGCGCCGCTCTGGTCGTCCAGCCTCGGTGAACCCCCGCAAGCAGCTCGCCATTGAAGTAAACGGGGTCCTTCGCGTCAGCATCGGCGAACAGGAACGAGATTTCCTCGTCTTTTTTCGCGTCGTCTCGCCTCAAAGTCGCCGAAAGGCGAATCGATGCGCTCGATCCACTGCCCCTGACAATCTTGCCAGAGTGCTTCGGGTGCGGCAGCGCCTCGAGACGGATCGAAGCGATCCGACCTGCCTCAAGCGTAAACTCAAGCTTCCGCTCCTCGCCGGGCTTGGGCTCATTCGGCTTCGTTACAACCACCTTGGGCTCGCCCAGGAACAGCACGCTTCCGTCCGCCTGTGGCTCGCATTCAGCGGCCGTTTCAGTGACACGTGGCACGTGCCAACCGGTCGGACACTGGCCGAGGAATGCGAGGCTCTCTTGCCGCCACAACTCCAGTTCATCCCTCTGGGTTGGATCGGCGACCGATCTGGCCTCCGCCGCCGAGACGGCTTCAAGAATCCGCGACTCTACCCGAGCCTTGCGGCGCAGGAGCGAATCGGAAATTACGATGATCTCGGGCGGCCACGGATGATCGTTGCTGAAGCCCTTCAATTCTGGGTTCGGTGTGTAGGAGTAATCCTGATAAACTCCCCACTGCTTCACGTCCGCGAAGAAGGCGGCGAATGAATAGAAATCCTGGGTTGTGAACGGGTCGTACTTGTGGTCATGGCATTCGGCACAGCCCATCGTCGAGCCAAGCCACGTCACCGCGACAGTACGAACACGGTCGGCGGAGTACTTGGCGAGGTACTCCTTGGGCTGCGCTCCACCCTCGCGAGTCATCATGTTCAGGCGATTGAAACCACTCGCGATTCGGCTCTGCTCCGTGGCCTCAGGAACCAGATCGCCGGCGATCTGCTCGATCGTGAACCGGTCAAACGGCAGGTTCTGGTTGAAAGCATCGATCACGTAGTCCCGGTAAGGAAATATCCGCTGACCCTGGTCTCCGTGGTATCCGACCGAATCCGCAAAGCGGACGAGGTCGAGCCAGGGTACCGCCATTCGCTCACCATAGTGAGGAGAATCAAGCAGCTTGTCGACGAGTCGTTCGTACCCACGCGGGCTTGAATCCGCCAGGAAGGACTCAAGGGTGCTGCGCTCCGGCAGAACGCCGAGGAGGTCAAGACTCACGCGCCGGGCGAGGCGTTCATTATCAGCCTCCTTCGAGGGCTCGAGATTCTGCGACTCGAGCCGACTGAGGACAAAGGCGTCGATGGGGTTCCGCCTCCAGCCCTCCCTCCGGGTCCTTGGCGGCTCGGGCTTCGTGATCGGTGCGTAGGCCCAGTGCACCGTGTAGGGTGCCCCCTCAGCTATCCAGCGGCGCAGCAATTGCCTTTGCCCCTCCATCAGCGGCTTGTTCAGCTCTGCTGGCGGCATCAAGTCCTCGGCGCTCGAGGCGAAAATACGACTAACGAGTGCGCTCTCGTCGGGCTTGCCTGGAACGAAGGCTTTTTTCCGCAGCGCCTCGTCACGGACGTCGAGCCGCAGATCGGCCTTCCGGTGGCTCTTGTCAGGCCCATGGCACTGAAAGCAGTGGTTGGAAAGGATTGGGCGGATATCGCTGTTGAAGTCGAGGGGCGGCGAGGCCGTCGCGAGTGGGGCAAGCCAGGCGATCAGGACCCAAAAAAATAAGGGATGGCCAATGCAAGCAAGTTGGCGCCTGGGTAGGATAAGAGCGCTGGACCGAGTTGCGATACACATCACGATTTTGTTTACCAGATACCGAAGTGGCAAAACACAGCTAATTTGGGCCTCTTGGGCACCGAACATCGCCAAGGAGCGTCTGAATCTCTGCGTCTATTTGACCACCGCAAGCTGTATGTTTCACTAGGGTATTTATTATGGAAGGCTTGTTCCTGCCATGAAGCTTCCGTGGATAATTGTTGGGCTCCTCAACTGGATCTTGGTGCTCGCGCCATGCGTCTCGTCCGGGCACGCTCAGGAGCAGCCGCCGTTCCCACTCTACAATCTACGACCTTACCTTCAGTCGTTGACCTCAACGAGCGTTCTTGTCGTATCCCAGAGCAAGAACAGATTGTTGGCGAACCTTCGGTACGGATCCACTGAAAAGTTGGGCAAGGAGTTGATGGAGGAGGAGCCGGCCCACGACCATGTCTTCAAGATCGAGGGCCTCGAGCCGGGTACTCGTTATTTCTATGAAGTCTCGCACGTCACCGGGGAAACCTATCCCGTTCGATCCTTCCGCACGCTTCCAGAAGCTGGCGGGGAAGTCACCGTGGCCGTCATTGGCGACTCCGGAACGGGTAGTGCTGAACAAGTCGCTCTTGCTGCGCTCATGACCAAGGCTTCCCCGGACATCCTCCTCCACGTTGGCGACATGGCTTACCCTTACGGGGCGCCATCCTACTACTATCAGTACTTCTTCAAGATCTATCCCGAGCTTCTGGCTTCGACTTGCATCTACCCCACCCTCGGCAATCACGATTGCCAAAAGAGCCCCGAGTACTGGCTCTCAGCCTTCCACTTGCCCGCGAACAACCCGGCCGGGTCAGAGAGTTACTACTCCTTTGATGCAGGCGACGCGCACTTCGTCTGTTTGAATAGCTGTGGGGATGATGTCCCTGCCGAGCAAGTCGAATGGCTCAAAAAGGACCTGAGCGCCAGCGATCGAAGCTGGAAAGTCGTCTTCCTGCATCATGCGCCCTACTCGAACGGGCGCCACGGCGGTGTGGACAGGGTCCGCAAGGCGATATCGAGCGTCGTTGAGAGCCATGGCGTCGATCTGGTACTCGCGGGCCACGAACATGTGTACGAACGCACCTACCCGGTGCTTAATGGTCAGGTGCGCAGCGGGTACCAGGACCCCGATTTCGTTTCTCCCGGGGGCACCGTTTATGTCGTGACAGGGGGCGGCGGGGCCCCACTTTACAACTTCGTGGGTAGTCCCGAGGCCTACTTGAATTCGTTCTTCAAGTCGGTGCACCACTTCTGCCGGCTGAGCATCACGCCCGAAAGGCTCGAGTGCAGGGCGATCAGCGCCCAGGGTACGCTCATCGACACTTTCACAATTCGCAAACAGGGGGACGTCCCACCGCTTCGGTTCCTGCGTGGAGATTTTAACGGAGACACCGTGGTCAACCTCACGGACGCCGTGACGATCTTGAAAGCCCTCTTTGCGGGCGCAGATCCATCCTGCCAGGCTGCGGGCGACGTCGATGCTTCCACGTCCATGACGATCACGGACGCGGTGCTACTCCTTACGTTCCTTTTTCAGAGCGGCCCGGCACCGGTCGCACCCTTCCCCGAGTGCGGATCCTCTGCCGGAGTCGACGCGACATCCTGCAAGCAGTCGTGCAACTGAAGCGGTCGTGGAATCCGCCCTTGGGGACTATCCCCAACGAGCTCGAGCAGACCTTCGACCGGGATCGCCGCCCAGGTCGGTCGATGGTTGAACTCGTACGCCACCTCGTAGAGAGTCTTCTCGAGCAGGTAAGCGTCGAGGAGCCTCTGCGTCTCCGCATCGCTCCCGGGGAAAAACGGCGCAGCTCTCACCACCTCCAGGTAGGAGCCCAGGAACAAGGCAGACGCCGACGTACGCCAAAGCTTGGCCCACGGCTCAAGCCTTCTGACTTCCGCAGCCTTGAAATCCGCCGTCGCGGCACGCGACGCGTAGTGAAACGATCGAAGCATGCCCGCCACGTCCCTGAGGGGTGAGTGCTTCGCTCGTCGCTCCGTGATCGGCCGGGTGACCTCGCCCTCGAAGTCCGTAATAACGATGTCGGAGTTTGCGATGAGGACCTGCCCAAGGTGATAGTCGCCGTGGCAACGGATTCGGCTCGAGGCGAACTCACCCAGCAAGAGATCTTCGAAACGCGACCGAATCGCGGCCTCGAGTGACAGCACGCGTCTGAGGGCCTCCCGGGACGGCCCCCTGAGCTTGGGCTCTCGGTCCCTGATGAGGCTCATCGCTTGAATGCAAAGACTCTCGATCGATTCACGCAGGTCCATTCGGGCCCTCTCGGTGAAGGGCTCCGGAGCAAACGCTGGATCTGAAGGGTCGGACGCAAGCACGAGATGCAGCTCACCGGTCCTGCGACCCAGAAGCTTTATCCACCTTGCGTGGTCCCCGAGAAGCTCCAGCCCACCATCGGGAGGCTCGCTCCGGGCCAGCTCGAGCAGGGTAGCCTTCGAGGGAATACGTGGGACAGGGCTGGAGCTTGCAGTCGCCCGCACGAAAGCGGCCTTCAGCGCCCCAAGGGCGAGCTGCCAGCCGTCCCCCTGATTTTTCACAAAGTGCTGGAGCATCCCCAGCGTGATCTCCTCCCCCGAGGGCTTCCGATAGACGATGTTTCCCGCAAGCTCCGGTGCGTTCAAGAATCCGTGCGACGTGAGAAACCGGGAGACTTCAAGGTCCGGCTGTACCCCCGGCTCCACACGGCGATAGAGCTTCAGGAGGTACTGGTCGCCGAACACAAGCGAGGTGTTGCTCTGTTCCGCGACGAGCAGACGGACGGCGAGTGGATCCGCGGAAGGGGCCAAATCTCGCTGGGCCGCTGGCGTCGCGGCCGCCGAAACATCACCCAGAGCGCCATGCAACACCGCTCCCCGGTTCAGGAGAGCCCGCAGGGCCTGCTCGGAGATGGGCTCGCTCACGCACTCACTGAGTGTCACCGTTCGGCCCTTCCGCGACTCAAGCAAGTACAAGGCGTAGGTCTCGGAGCCGAGATCTTCATAGGTGATGCGGGCGAGAACTATGGCCCCGTCCTCCTCACGAGCCGAGAAGGGAATGTGGTCCAAGAGTTCGATGTTGTCGACCTTGCGAGCCTTTCCACGAAACCAGCGCTTGTCGGCGAGGAGCTTCCGGAGCTTCCGTGAGACTCGATCTTCTTCTTGGGTTGTCATGAGACTCTCGAGTGTATAACCAATCCTGCCGACTTCTTTGCAATGCCCGCATGAGTATCGGCACCGGACCCTACTGCCTGCAGAGCATTCGGCATTGCGTGCAAGAATGGAACCTACCCACCACGTCTGAAGTAAGGAGCCGATCCTGTTTCGCGGACGCCTCCATGCTTCGCCCGAAAATCTCCTGTTCCTCGAAGAGCCCGAGGCTTCCCTGCGCCTGAAGCCAGGGGTTATCGGGAACCTCGCCGCGGCGCTGGGAGAGAAGCGACCGGCACTTGCGGGCACTCTTGGACTGAAAAGTGCAAGAATCGACCCGCCGCCCAGGAGGCCACAGCGCCGTCGGGCACCCGGTGCGGGGGAGGTCTCGGTCCCCCGCAAGGAGTATATACCTCGCGCGCCCACACGTGAGACATTCCGAATGGGCAGAGGAGAACCATCTCAAGTCTGCTGCTCGTTTCTGCTGGTGGGGGAGGCGGACCCTCCCCCACGACGGCCGCGACACGCGGCCTCCCCCTCCTCGGCGCCTGATGGGCGCCGGGCGCCTCTGGCGCGAGCAGCCGCAACCTTTCGCAGTCTGCAAAAGGTCTCATCACTGCCCGCGTGCGGTATAACAAACCGCTTGTACACGCCAGTAAAGGCCCGCGGGCATTCATCATCGCCGTGAAGCTACCCATCTTGCTCGACGACTTCAGGAACAATCTGTGGCGCGTGATTCGGTTCTTGTTGATACTCGCTGGCCCGGTCAGGGGTGTGCCAGTGGCGGTTGATGAACTGGGCGGAAGTGTGTGGCATCGGTGTCTCGTTTCGCGGTGGAATCCTGGAGTTTGTGTCGACTCTTCAGTCGCGTCCTCGCGTACGTCCCATGTACAACGAATCCAGTTGCTTGAGATTGGGTGGTGAAAAGAACCAGCCCGCGACAAAAGCCACGCCCATCGTTACAGCGAACGAAGCTGGCATGATCCACATGAACGAGACTTCGTCGATCGAGAACCATTTGCTGAAGGCGATCCAGTTACTGGTCGCGACACCGGCCACGAAGCCGAGCATCACGGCCGCCAAGCCGACATGGCGACACAACATGCCACTGAAGAACACGGCCCCCAGGGGACCAACGAACAAGTGATTCACGCGTTCGATCAGATCGACCAGGTTCCATTCAAAGTCATGCATCATCAAGTAATTGACCACCAGGGAGAACGCGATACCCACAATGCCGGATCCCATGGCCAATACTCTGGGATGTGCCAGGTTCGTTGAATCCTCCGATGAACCTTCGCGGTTGGGCAACAGGTCGCTGACGATCACGGTGGAAATGGAGTTGATGCCGGAAGCCAGGCTGGACATCGCGGCAGCAAGTAGCGCGGCGACCATCAGTCCCGACAATCCGTCGGGGAGGCCGGCGATGAACTTCGGTAAGACCTTGTCGGCCACCGGGGCAATGTTGCGCTGAAAGTCCGAAATGCTCTGGGCTGACTGGTGGAATCTCGAATAGAACAGTGCCAGGCCGGTCGTCATCAGTAGCAAGACGAGTGCGATGTTGGCCACGGAACAAACCCAAAACGCACGGCGGGCGGAATCGGTGGAGGTGGTGCTCAAATAGCGCTGTGCGGCCACTTGATCGGAGCTGTGGGTGCAGATGTTCCAGAAAAAGATCGCCAGAATCAAACCAAAGACAGATGTGCGTTGCGTGGGGTCATGGCTGAAAACGTCAAACTCAGTTCGGCCAGCTTCGGAAAACGCCGCCCACCACACGTCTGGCCCAGAAGACGTTTGAAAGGCAACATGGATCGGGATCAGGATTGCGCCGCCCATCAAGATCACAAACTGGGCGAAGTCAGACCAAATTACAGCCCGCATCCCTCCCAGCGTCGTGTAAAACACGGTCACGATTCCGGAGACAATGATCAGCTTCTGCATCTGGTCGTGCTGCGCTGCCTTGTCCATGTCGCCACCCGTCACCGGGGATATCGCCAGGGCGGCGGTGTAGAGGATCAATCCCAGCCAGATCAATCGCATGAAAACAAAAACCGCAGCGCAAACGGTTCGCGCCGGGGCTCCGAACCGTTTTTCCAAGTAATCATAAATGCTGGTCACACGCAGGCGCATCAGCGCCGGTATGACGACCCACGTGACTAGCGGAACGATGAACAAAAATGCGAACAAGTGTGTGAAAAATCCGATTCCGTTCTTGATCATTTCTCCAGGCAGGGCCACATACGTCACCGTGGAAAGCAGCGTGGCAAACACGCTGATGCCGGCCAGCCACCACGGTACCTGCCGATCGCCGAGGAAATAGTCTTCTCGCGACTTCTGCTTGGTGGAGAGTCTCAGGCCCAACCATAACAAACCGAGAAAATAGACGACGATTACCGTGATATCGAGTGGGCGAAGGGTCATTGGGGTTGGCTCGGTGGAATCGCTGACCCCGGGGAACAAACGCAGGCGCGTGGATCCATCAGCCTTGTCCCGCCAGTCCCGGTGAAATGCAGCGATTGTTTTGAGTAACTCAATCCGCCTTTCCCGGAAGCTGAATCACACCCGGAGGCTACAACGGATGTGAGCAGATTCCTCGCGACTCCAATCACTTTGGCCTCTGAAGCTTCCAATCTGATTCACCCGCCAGCAAGCTGGCGGGGGTCTGGTGGGTGATTGTGGTTGGTGGCCTCAGCTTCGCGGTGACTCCCCATACGTTCTGCCAATTCATCGAGTTCCACCAGCGGGATTTGATGATCGGCGACCATGGCTTCCACGGAACTGGAGTCCTTGAATCCGGCACCGGTCACGAGGCACACCATTGTCGCATCGGGATCGAGCTGCCTGGTCTGAATGGCGTCGAGCGCGGCGGCCAGTGGGGTGGCGCCGGCTGGTTCGCACAGAACTCCTTCTTCACGCGCCAATCGCCGCTGGGCCACGTAGATCGCCTCATCGGAAACGACAAAACCTGTTCCGCCTGTCGCGCGGCAGGCATCCATCGTCGCATTTCCGTCCATCAGGTTGGGTACTTGCAAACCGCTGATCCGGCTGGTGCAACTAACTTCCACGCCACGAGGGTAACCAGCACGCAGCGGCCCCGCAATGGTGTTGTTCCCTGCCGGTTGCACACAGTGAACTCGAGGCGGGCTGACTCGCATTTCCGCCGCCAGCTCAAGGCAGCCGCGTGCAACAGCCAACGCCAACCCTCCCCCACCGACCGGCACAAACACATCGTCGATGGCGCCATTCGTCCCGTCCATCAGTTCGTATGCGATCGTCTTGACGCCCTCCATTCCAACCGGACTGTATTTGAAGGCACTGATCTGCAACGCAGCGCCCGGTTGACGGGCCAGCGCGGCCACTTTTTCGAAGGTCCGTTCGGTCACTTGCGGATCCAGACCGAAGCCGCGGACATAAAACAGCTGAGCGCCGTGGCACAGCATCTGTGTGAGCTTCGCCCGCGGGGCCGACTCGACGATCACCACGTGGCAGCTGATTGCCGCGGCAGTGCAATAGGCGGCCAGTGCGGAGCCCGTGTTACCGCTCGAGGTGGCCACGCACCGCGTCTGGCCTTGCGCGACCATGTGCGAAATAGCGCAGGCCGCAAAACGATCCTTGTACGAGCCCGTGGGATTCGCCGTTTCGACCTTGAACATCATGCGGCCAACACCGGCCTTCGGACCGATGTGCCGCGAAGCGATCAGCGGTGTGGAGCCCTCGCCAAGGGTTAATCTCGATCGCTCGGAAATGTTCGGCAGCCTGCTACTCCATTGCCAAATGCTCATGGTTCGTCTCGCGGTCTTGCCGGCCGGGAATCGTGTTGTCAGTCATCGCCATCTTCTCCCTGAGTTCAAACGTCCCTTTCGTCGTTGGTGTCGTTGACGTCCCTGGCGTCCTTGGCCATTGCTACCGCCCGCTACACTGCCGAAAACCGCACTACAACTCCCAATCCGTCTCCCTCGCCAACGGGCCCGGGCGTATGAATGGCGAGCACGTGCCCGCTGGTCCTTGCCGGTACGAGGACAAGCTTCTCAGGAACAGATACTTCAATTTCTCCGATAGGTTGGCCCGGGGAAATCTCATCCCCTGGCTCGCGCAATGGATAGAAGATACCAGCGACGGGCGCCGCATGGGCGACCTGCATGTTGCCTGAACCTGGCGCGGGATCCTCGGCCCACCAGCGTATGGCCGAGATCGGCGGGTGGCGATCCACCATCCCGAGCGCGCCCATGACGTTCAAGCAACCGGTTACCAGAGGCTCAACGGTCTGCGCTTGAAACTGGTCGGAGCCCAAATATTCGCAATAGATCGCAGGCACGTTCGCGTCCCTTGCCACAGAGAGCGATCGTCCCTGGAGTTCGGGGCAGGTGCCCCATACAACGGGCAAGTTGAAGGCCCGGGCCATTTCGCGCTGTTTGGCCAGGATGGACTCATCTGGATGGAGAATGTACCCCGCCATGGGCCAAATCAAGTAAGCAGCACCACCGGTGTGTAAATCGATATAGTAGTCCGCCTGCCGGATCAGCTGGCTCAGTTGCCAGGCGGATTGTTCGGTCACAGTCCCATCAGGCTTACCTGGGCAGACGCGGGCCAGGTCGAGCCCGTCGTCGGCAACGCGCCGGCGTAGTTCTTGAGCAACGCGATTGACAACTGGCACGAGAGTCACACATCCCGCAAGCGCGGCCGGATCCACTTGTTGCGCGAGCCGGCGAACCGCTTCCATCGGCTCGGGTTCATCGCCATGCACACCGGCGGTGATCAACAAGTGCGGTCCACCGCGAAATCCAACCAGCGAGTGCAGGTCTAGCCTACCAGAGGAATGGTCCATTGGGTCTCAGTCATCATCGGGTTTTCAACATTCGTATTATCATCGAGCTTCAGTACCACTCGGGCCGCGTGGGGTGAGGGGGCCGCGGCACTCGATTTCACTAGCAGCTGAACGGTCAGGAACTTCGATAATCTTCTCCCTTGAACTGGTATACCTCGCGCGCCCCCATGTGAGAAATTCCGAATGGGCAGAGGAGGACCATCTCAAGTCTGCTGCGCGTTTCTGCTGGAGGGGGAGGCGGCCCCCCCTCCTCGGCGCCTGATGGGCGCCGGGCGCCTCTGGCGCGAGCAGCTGCAACTTTTCGTGGGCTGCAAAACGTCTCATCACTGGCAGCGTGCGGTATACATCATTGCGGCTTGTCCGGGCACCAAGTCATTTCCTTCTCAAACGGAAACATGGGTCGCCGTCGCCGATGGAAAACCAATGAAGTCATGTCGGCGGCGGTGACCCCGGGTGTATTCACGCGAATGAGGCGCTGGCACACTTCGCGATACGCCGCGACGGGAGCATGAACCCCCTTGGCCACGACCCCTTCAAACTGCCGTGGGTCGGCGCCACAGCTGGTTAGCTGACCCAAACTGAAAGGCGGGGTTCGTCGCGAGATGACAACGGCCGTCAGCCCACTGACTGCCCGAACCATCGCCGTCGGTCCTTGATTGAAGTGCAAGAATCCCCCGTGACGCACTTCTGAATCACTGAATCGACCATCGCTCGTGGAAACCACTTCGTATTCGGCCACCAGGGGAGGCCCACTCGATGGGGCGGCCTTTCCGCCCAGCGACAAGCCCAGTCGTTTGCCCACGCCAGCAGCGTAGGCCTGGCTCGCGCTTTCGGGGTCCACCAGGCAAATCAAACAATTGGATACGCCGCCGGCAATCAGGGCATGCGCCAGGTGCGTGCTATCGCCATGGCCGCCACCGCCGACATTGTCGCCGACATCCAACAGGCAAGCTGGTCCTGCTTGCTTGCCGACCTCTGCTACTGCTTTGTCCATGGAGATCGGAAGCGTGGCAAAGGCATGCCGTCGGTTCCACAATTCAAGCGCCAGCCCATCGGCCGTTTGCTGCGCCAGTTCGCGATCGTCATCAGTGACCACCACGATCGACGTTCCCAGTTCTTCAACATCGGCATAGGGAAAACCAAGTAGAACGGTAACTGCCAACACGCGTGGACTCTGTTGCAGCGCCCGGGCCCTTTCGACCAACCACCGTGCGGGCTGTTCGCTGGTGTTCTGGCATTCGATATTGATCGCCATGGGCGGGTAAGCGGCGGCATGAACAGGCCGAATCTCACCGCGCAACGTGCGACAAATCAAATCGGCCGCCTCCAGGCCGCGCTCGAGTTGATCGACGTGGGGGTTGGTGCGATACCCGATGATGGCGGTTGTGGCCTGTATCATGGCCGGCGAAAGATTGGCGTGCGGATCGAGCGTACAGACGATGGGGGTTGGTGTGGCCAGTCGCTTGCGCAGCTGCGCGAGGAGCTGACCATCGGCGTCGGGCGCGGGCTCGCTCACCGTGGCGCCATGTGCGGCGACGAGTAGCCCATCCAGCTTTCCAGCGCGATCGAGACCCTTGTCGATTCTCTGGAGCAGTTCCCGCCAGGCGCTCGAGGCAATCACCCCCCAGGGCACGGCCCGCGCGGAAAAGATCGGGACCGCTTCCACGCCAGCAGCTCGCAGAGCGGCAAGGAAGCCGCCCAGCTCGTGCCTCGAACCGTCGAACCTTTCCCGCACGGCATCGCCCTCTAACAGGACGTCGGCTTCAAAATGGCTCAAATCCGTCTGCTGCGAAACAAACGTGTTCGATTCGTGCAATAGCGAAACGATGCCTATGCGCATGGATGTGCGATTCAAGTACGTTCAGCAGTAGGTGAAACGTGGCGCCATGGCCCCCTCACACCTGGCACTCATGTGCCGGGCTCAGCCGTCTCGCGAACGAATCGGCGGATAGGGGGTAGCGTTTACTCGACACGGCTAAGCTGTTACCTTCACCTCCGAGTGGCAGTTTCAGGGATACATGGCTTGCGGTCAAGGAACCACATGAAGAACTATTAGCGCACCGGTCACTCAACATGACAATAACGCTCCACAAGGCAAATCAGTCGCGCAAGCTGTTCGAGAGTGCGCAAGAGGTGCTGGCAACCGGCGTTTCGAGCTCAATGCGGAGAGCAGTTACTTCGCCGCCGCTTTACCTCGAACGGGCCAGCGGACCAAACTTCTACGACGTGGACGGGAGACAGCTGCTGGATTACACGTTGGGTTGGGGACCCTTGATCGCCGGCAGCAATCATCCACGAATCAATGAAGCCGTCACACAACAGCTGGCCCGTGGTTACACGTTTGGAGCACAGCACGAGGGCGAGATTCGTCTGGCACGTGGCATTGTCAGCCTTTGTCCCGGCGTCGAGCAGGTGATCTTTGCGAATACGGGTACCGAAGCGGTTCAAGCCGCCGTCCGCATCGCCCGCGCCAGGACAGGCCGCGACAAACTGGTCAAATTCGAGGGCCATTACCATGGCTGGATGAACAACGTACTGGTTAGCTACCGTCCGCGGGCAACGGATCCCGTCGTATCGCAAGCTACCTGCGGCGGTCAACCGGCAAGCGAATTTGCCGATACGCTCGTCTTGCCATGGAACGATCCCCATCAGCTGCTCGAGACCTTTGCGAAATACCGCGATCAGATCGCCTGCGTGATTTGCGAACCGTTGTTAGCCAACAGCGGCTGCTGTGAACCGGCCGAGGGTTGGCTGGATCTCGTCATCCAAACCTGCCAGCGACACGGCGCGATTTCCGTCTTCGACGAAGTGATTACCGGATTTCGATTGGCGCTGGGCGGCGCGCGCGAGTACTACCGGCTACAGCCTGATCTATCCGTCTATGGAAAGGCGCTGGGAGGAGGTTTCCCCGTTGCCGCGGTGGCAGGGTCGACCGCCGTCTTTGAGGTGCTCACCAGTGGCAAGACGATCCACGCCGGGACCTATAACGGAAATCCGATCTGTTTGGCGGCCGCCGAGGCAACGCTCGGTATCTTGTCCGAGCCGGGTACCTTCGAGCGGATGCACGCTCACGGTCAAGCGATCATTCGAACAATCCGCCAGGCGGCCGCCGAAGTCGGTCAAACATTGGTGGTGTGCGGGGCAGACACGGTATTCAGTGTTCACTTCGGGGTTGAATCGGCACCCCGTAACTACCGTGATACCTTGCGTACCGACATGGAGAAGTACTCACGTTTTCGGCAGGCGATGCTCGAGCGGGAAGTTTATTTATTGCCCGACGGACGCTGGTACATCGGTTCGCAGCACGGCGAAGGTGAACTCGCGGTCGTCCTGCCGGCCATTCAGGCAAGCATCCGCGACGCGCAAGGCCGCCCATCGTGACGGTTTCGCGAATTTCGATAACCCCCGGTGTCAGTATAGTTGCCGCCCTGGAGGCGGCAACTATACTGACACCGGGGGCACCCGCCGGAGCGAGCTCAAAGCAAGCGGTGGAGACCCTGTCAGCCCAGGGGCAAGACGCATGCCCGGCCTGATCGGTGCGGAGCATGGCAGGGCCTCTCGCCACGCTGGGTTCTGTACTTACGCTGGTTGACATCAGGGGATTAACGGATACAGAGGAGGCGGCCTGGACGAGCGGAGTCAACCAGTGTCCACGCGGGGATGCCCCCAGGCGTATGCGTTGTGCCTCTTGCAGCCGACAAATTCTGATGGAATCTCGAGAAGCTCAAGGAACTCCGCCCTCCCCGCCCCCCTCCGGCGAGGGCGCCTCAAACGAGGCCTATACCCCACGGCAAATGGCCGCCCGGGTGGAAAGCGCGGGTGTGCTCAAGGCAAGGCTCGACACTCCGAGCACGTTGGCCCTGGGCTTTCTCGGGGGAGCCTTCATTGGGCTAGGGGCGGACTTTGCGATCATGGCTGTTCTTGGAACTGATCCGGCGCAGGTACCCTCTCGCCTTCTCGGCGCACTGGCATTTTCGCTGGGGCTGATTCTCGTGATCGTGGGTGGGGCCGAGCTCTTCACCGGAAACAACCTGATCAGCATGGCGTGGGCTTCCCGCAAGATCACCACGAGAGAGCTGCTCCGCAACTGGGCCCTGGTCTTTGCTGGAAACGCGCTCGGCGCCATCTCCACTGCGTTTTTCGTCCACTTGAGCGGTCAGTGGAGGCTCGAGGGCGCCGCCGCCGGGGCCAGTGCCTTCAAGATCGCGCTGACCAAGGTGAGTCTGGCGCCGGGAGAAGCGTTTCTGCGCGGAGTCCTTGGCAATGTGCTTGTGTGCCTGGCTGTCTGGCTCTGCTTCAGCGCCCGCAGCACCGCAGACAAGATCCTTTCGATTGTTTTTCCCGTCACGGCGTTCGTGGCGTGCGGCTTCGAGCACAGCATCGCGAACCTCTTTCTGGTGCCTCTCGGATTGTTTCTCCGTGACCAGGTGGGCCCGACAACCCCGACTGAAGGGCTGGGCTGGATCGAGTTTCTGACCCGGAACCTCCTCCCCGTCACGGCTGGAAACGTCGTCGGGGGAAGTCTCTTCGTGGGGGGCGTTTACTGGTTCATCTATCTAAGGCCCAGGCCATGAGACGCGCCAGCGTCGCGCGCTGATCCTGGTCCTGAAGGTCGGTTGTGCCGTCGAGGAGCCCCTCCCTCTGGAGCCGGAAACGCCGCGCGGTCCACTCAAGATCGATTCCGCCCTGGCACTGGCTCTCAGGAACAACCCCGACGTCCAGGTCGCGGTGCAACGCCTTGACTATGCGCGTTCCGCGATCGACAAGGCCTACTCGCACTACTGGCCCGCACTGCAGCTGCTCGAGCGGTTCACGCAAACGAATGTCCCCTCCCAGACCTTTGGCTCCACCTTCGAACAACGGTGCTTTAACAGTACGCTCGACTTCAATGACCCCGGCGTCACCTGGAATTTCAGGACAGGCCTCACGGGAAGCATCAGGCTCTACGATGGAGGCCGGAGACGCTCCCGGACCGAGGAGGCGTCTGCCCGGGCCGACGCCACTGCTGCCCGCCGGCAGATTGTTCGCCGGAGTCTCGCCCTTGAGATCGCGCGATCCTTCCATCTCGTTCACGAGGCCCGGGAGCTGGCGGGACCGGTGTTTTTTTTGAGGAAGCACACCAGCGCCTTCTGCACGGCACTCTTGATTTCGCGGGGTTGGCAAGCGCGTGCAGGCAGCTCAGGGTTCCCCTGGCGGGAACGCGCCAGGTTGAAGGGCTCAAAGCTGAAACCTGGGTGAGATCCGCCAGGACTCACCCCAACTCTTTGGGAAGAGATCCCGGAGGGGGGTGGATAGGCCCAGGTCCACGTGCTATCGTGCCTACAGGGCCGGGCGATGACGCCAAAGTTGAAGGAAACCTCCCATGAGTCGATCGCTGCAAGTCTCGATGGTGCTTCTCTCGTGCCTGGGATTCGCGCTGGATTTGGAAGCCACCCACCCCTTGCCTGGACCTCACTTCCTCCATTGCGAGCAACGCGGCGACGCAGTCACGCTCACCTGGGACGAGCTCGGAATCTCGGAGAGCGTGCACGGGGCCACGCTCCTGCGTGATGGCCTCCTCCTGGCGCTGCTTGCGGCCGATTCCAGCCGATACCACGACATCGCGGCGCCTTCCGGGAAGCACACCTACCGGCTCGAGATTTTCCTGAAGGACCCTGGCGGGGAACAGCCGACACTCATTACCGCCGTTGAGTGCGAGGCAGATGTGCCAGGCGCGCAGGGCATCTTCTGCAATGTCCTTGGGGGAGTCGCCGTGCCACCCAGGGTCGCCATCACCTGGGAGCACCTCTCGCCCAACCCAGCAGTGGTCTCCATTCGTATCGAGCGGGATGGAGACCTTGTCGGCGAGCTTGAACCCACAGCGACGCACTTCGAGGAGGAGCCGCTCTCCGGCGAGCACCTCTACACGGTGATCGGTGTGGTCAGGAGCGCCGAGCCGGCACCCGAGCTGATCGTGGGGAGCTGCCTTGCGACCTTCAGCCCCCCCGTCATCGGCGGCCTCATCCGTGGCGATTCCAACGGCGATGAGGAGTCGGACATTTCCGACTGCGTACTGATCGTGCTTTATCTCTTCGGGGGGGGCGGCGAGCCGGAGTGCCTCAAGAGCGCGGACGTCAACGATTCGGGAAGGATCGAGTTGACGGATGCGATAGGTCTCGCTCAATATCTCTTTGTGGGCGGTGCTCCCCCGGCAGCGCCGTTTCCCGATTGCGGCCACGATGGGACGCCGGACGATCTCACCTGTGATTTCTACGCAAAGTGCTACAACCCGCCCCCTCCTTGAGGCGCTCGATCCTTGTCATCCTGGCGGCACTCGACGCGTGGATAGTCCTCTGGCATGGCCTCCCCTCGGTTCGCCAGGCGGTACGCTTCCTGTGGACGCCGGGCGAATTTCCAGGCATCGTCGCGGTCACCGAGGCCTTGCGAATCTTGCTGGTCTTGACGCTTCTGGGGTCCTCGTGGCTGCTCTTTTGTGGTACGAGGGGTGTGCGCCGCGTCACCTGGCTTGCGCTTCCACTTCGCCTTTACTTCGCCATTCTGGGCGAACCACAGTACCTGAGCCTGGTTTTTCTTCGATCGGCGGCGCTGGCCTGGATTCCAGGCCCTCCCCACCCGCTGCTCGTGCTCGCCGCTCTGGCCGGCGCCGACTTCGTGCGTGCCCTCGTCACCCTGTGGGCCGCTGCGAACAGATCTCGACCCACACGGCCTCTGACGCAGGCCCCAGCGGGCTCACGAGTGGTATGAGCTCCGGGGAAACTTGAGTTTGTCTTTCCAGCTCGGCGCCCTTCCCGAAGCGGAGCCGTAACGAACTCGAGCCTGGGATACGGCCCACGTCGACAAGCCGCTCCTCAAGGGCCCTCGCAACCAGGCCAAACGTCATGCGGGCGTTGATCTCGCCAAGCGGATGGAATCGTTCTCGACCGTCACGATCGCGATGGCGCCAGGCGTCGATGCCGAAGGGACCCGAGTAACCCATGATCCGGAGACGTCCGGCCACGCCGTTCGCGGTCGAGTCGAGGAGGCTCCGTTCCGCTGGCGACAGCGTCGTGGACCTCAACCGGATGCCTCGAAACGAGCCACGGCTGTCCACCTCCAGCTCGTGCGGAGGAAACACATGCAGAAATCCGGGAGCGACGACAGCGCAGACGCCGAAGTCCGCTGTGCGATCCAGCCATGGCTCAAAGAGGACCTCGCCACTGGCCTTGAAGAGCCGCTCGACCGACCCCCGAACAGCTTCAGAAACGAGCGCCCCCTGCGATCGCACCCGGTCGCGTCCGGAGGTCGAGTAAGGCGCCTTCAAGACCCAGGCTCCGCTTGGCGAAGAGCCTGTGGCGGTCAAGGCGAGGTGTCGCTCGAGCTCGGAGACGGAGCGAAGAAGCGCAGCTCCTTCGAGCTTGACTCCCAGCGCCTCTGCGGACTCGAGGGCGAAGCTTCTGTGGTTGGCTCGGGCCGCCGCAAGCGGCGCGGCAGCGGGGATCTCCCAGAGCAGGCTCGCTGCGCGTAACGATGAAGGCGCGACCGCCCGATTCAAGGCGGGCTCCCTCTGCCCACAGGGCTTGCAGAGGCCGGTGACGCTCGCGCTCGAGCACCAGGCGAGGACCCGGGATGGGCGAAGACGCGAGAGGCTGCCGCTGAGGAGCTTCGGCCGAGCGAGCCCGGGAACGTCGGCGACCCGCTCCTCCGGCACAAGGGCCGGTGTCCACAATTCGTCGCCGTCCGCCGCAAAAGCGCGCAGCGCCGTGGCAAAGAGCGAGATCGTACGCTCCACAGCAAGCTTCAGGGGTCGTCCGCCGAACTCGGCCTCGCAGCCGAGGTTGCCCACCAGCAGGCGTCGTGTTTCGCTCATGACCCCGGCCTCTTCAACGGATCCCCTCGATCCGCCCTGGCAAGGGACGCGATGAACTCCTCGTCCAGCCCGGCCCGCCTTCGCTCCTCGGCGCGAAAATCCTTCCCGCGAGCCAGGGCGCCGCGCAGGGGCCAGCTAAGGCTTGATGAGTAGGCGCTCCAGAGGCTCTCGCCCGGCGCTTTCCAACGCTCCAGCCATTTGACAGCGAAGCGAACGTGGCCGATCTCGTCCTCTCCCACCCGCTCGAGGAGACGTGCTGTCCGCTCATCGCCGGCGGCCCTCGCGGCCGCGGCGTACTCCGCCGTGTGGTCCAGATTGGCGTTCTCGAAGGTGAGGCCCATCGCGCAGATGAACCGAAGGGGCGTGGTCCAGGTGGACGACTTGCTCCAGAAGTAGCCGGTGACGGGAAACTCGCCGAGCCGGACCCCAAGCTCCCCGAGGCGCGCCTGGTACAGGAGCGTGTGTCGCTGTTCCTCGATCGTCCGCAACTTCAGTCCTTCTCGAAAGTCGCCTGGAGCGTCCGGGAAGGCAAGGATCGCCCAGGCGAAAAGCTCCACTGCCTGCAGCTCATGGTTCGCGAAGGCGTGCAGGATTCGTACGCGCTGCCTTGGATCGACCATGCCCATCTTCGAGGGCACTCGAACGGCTCTGGCCGGCGAGATCCTCAGGTTCTCGGGTCGGCCCGGCTGCTCGATTCGAAGGGCGACACCAGGATGGTTGTCCGTGATCCGGCCCCGGGGTCTCGAGAGTTTCCCCTCGAGACTTTCCGCGAGAACAACCCCGAGCGCAAAATCGCGAAGCTCCATGGCTCGTTGGACGAGATCAGCGTGCCCGGGGACGCCTACTCAATCGCCCTCCGAGGCGAGCTCAAGCACGGCCTTCCACTCGGCGTCCGTCACGGGAGATACGCTGAGCCGACTCTGCCTGAGGAGCGCCATCTGCGCGAGTGCCTTGTGTTCCCGGATCTCCGCAAGGGGCACGACTCGGGCGAGCCGTTTCAGAACCATCAAGTCAACATTCAGCCATCGCGGGTCGTCGGCCTTCGGGTCACAATATGCGGCCTTCAAGATCCGCGCCGTGCCGACGATTCCGGGATCGCGGCCCGAGTGGTAGATAAAGCATTCGTCGCCCGGCATCATGCTGGCGAGGTAGTTTCGCGCCTGGTGATTTCTTATCCCGTCCCAGTAGGTCGTCTTGTCCCCAAGGAGATCGTCGAACGAGTAGGTCTCGGGGTCCGTCTTCAAGATCCAGTGGGCCATGCTCAGCGCTTCCTTCTCACGGTTTCTTGCTCAGGTCGAGAACCACGAGCTCGTTTGCGTTGCGGGCGTAGAGTCTTCCGGCGACGAGCGCTGGATGCGCTCGCACCGCTCCAGCCATCACCTTCGCCCGGGCTATTTCCTCGAACGCGTCGGGCGAGGCCTTCACGCTTGCGAGCTCGCCCGTCTCGGTCAGGATCAGGATCCGCTCACCTGCCAGGAGGAGCGATCCCCCCCCGAACCCCTTCCTTGACCAGCGAGTCTTGCCGGTCGCAAGCTCGATACACTTGAGGCTCGGGCTTCCCGAGTCGACACGCCCGTCGAGGCCGTAGAGGAAACCGTTGCGCAGCACCGGGGTTGCGTAGTGGGCGGAGATCGCGTCGTCAGAGGTCCAGGCGGGCCTCAAAGTCCCCTCCTCGAAATTCAGGAGTGCAGCTCCGGTCCCGTAGCTGGCGGTGATGAAGACCTGCTCCTTCGCGACGATGGGCGTCGCCGCATTGACGGACGCGGCGATACGAGCTCGCCAGGGAAAGCTGGCGCGCACCGATCCGGTCGCGGGATCCAGAGCCCGAAGCCCGCTTCGAGTAAAGAAGAGGACACCACGCGACTTGCCCAGATTCGCGACCACGGGCGACGAATAGCTGGCCTCGTCGTCCGTCGCCTTCCAGAGGAGCTTTCCGCTCGAGACATCGAGCGCGATGATGCCGGCACCGTTCGATCCGCCAATATTGAGGAGCACACTGTTGCCCTCGACGATGGGCGAGCATGCGAAGCCGAAGTAGCCCAGTGGAGCGTTGAAAGCCTGCCGGGAGTCGAGCCCCCAGATCTTTTTTCCGGACTCAAAATCGAGCGCAAGCACCTGGCCCTCGGCGCCAAGCGAGAAGACTCGACCGTTCGCGATCGTGGGCGTCGCTCGCGGTCCATCATCATCCGCGCCGAAGGAGTCGCGGTAGCTTGACGGAGCTCCGACGCTCCAGATCCGCTTCCCGCTCGAGGAGTCGAGCAGATCGATGATCTCCTCCGGGCCTCTTCGGTAGGAGATGACGACGCGTCCGGCGGACACTACAGGCCCGCTGAGGCCATGGCCCACCGCATACCGCCAGATGACAGGCGGTCCGGAGCCGCCCCAGTTGTCCTCGATGTTCTCGCCCGCTGCGGTACCGTCCCGACTCGGCCCGAGAAACTGCGGCCAGTCGGCCCTCAAGACTGCCGCAGTCGCAGCAAGACGTACAAGAAACAGCGTCAACAGGAGGATTCGCATGTCGCCCCATCAGACTGTGCTCCCGGGCTCTTTGCAACGGAGCAGTAACAACCTCCTCCACTCTCGCGGGCGCCCGGGAGGCAATTGGCGCAGCCGCGTCGGGCGTTCCTGGCGGATCGGCAGTTGAGCCGCCGCAGCACCCTCTTCATCGCCTGGCTGGCGCCTGAAAGGCTTCGCCTGCGGGTAGACCGCGTATAGAATGTCCCGCGTCATGAGCCAACAGTCTGCATCCGAGACTCCGTCGAGTGAGGTTCCGCTCCCGATTCCCGCTGATGTCAGGGCCGAGTCGCCCCAGGCCGCGCCGCCGCCGGTGCAGGTCCACATCCAGGGACTCTCGAAATCCTATGGGGGAAAGACCGCGCTCTCGAAGCTCAATCTCGAAGTCCACGAAGGCGATATCTTCGGCTTCATTGGCCCCAACGGCGCCGGCAAGACGACCACGCTCCGCATCCTCTCCGCGCTCCTTCTCCCCACGGGCGGCAAGGCACTGATCGCTGGCATCGACGTCGTCCAGAACCCTCGGCAGATCAAGGAGCTCGTCGGCTACATGCCCGACTCCTTCGGCGTCTACGAGAACATGACCCTCTTTGAGTATCTCGACTTCTTCGGCGCCGCGTACAAGATTCCCCGGACGCAGCGGCAGATGGTAATCCGCGACGTCCTCGAGCTCACCGACCTCGGCTCCAAGCAGGACGACCAGGTGAGCGCCTTTTCACGTGGCATGAAGCAGCGCGCTTGCCTCGCGAAGACGCTCCTCCACGATCCGAAGGTGCTCATCCTCGACGAGCCCGCCAGTGGCCTCGACCCACGAGCCCGGATCGAGTTCCGGGAGCTCTTGAAGGAGCTTCAGCGCATGGGGAAGACAATCATCGTGTCGTCGCACATCCTCACGGAGCTTTCGACGATGTGCAACACGGTCGGGATCATCGAGGCCGGCAAGCTCGTGGCGGCTGGCGCCGTTGAGGAAATCCTCAAGAGTCTGCGCACGACGAGGATGTTCGTGCTCGATGTTCTTGAGGTGGGCGACGCGCCGCGTGCGGCCGACCTGATTGGCAAGCAGGACGGCGCAGAGGTCGTTGAGTCGCTGGGCAGTGCCGTGAGATTTGGATTCAGCGCCGCCAACCCGGACATCGCTGGCCTCATCGACCGCCTCGTGGCCGAGCGCATCCGCTTCACGAGCTTCCGCGAGGAGCTCGCAGACCTCGAAACAGCCTTCATGACACTCACGAATGGCCGGCTGGCGTGAGCCTGCGGACACGGCCGTGCTCGCGATCTGTCCGGAGTATCGGACCCGGAGCTTGACGCGTCACCCCACGAGGGAAAACCATGCAGGCTCCTTCGATGGGAAGCCCGTCGAGAAGAGCCTTGCGGTCAGGAGCTTCTTCAGGATCGCGACGGGGAGGGTGACGCCTCATCTTGCAGGCAGATCGTCTTGTGGTTTGCTCCACCGGCCCTTATGTTGGTCGGTCCTGAAAGGCAGGCGAAGTTGATCGTCCTCGGTATCGAATCCACGTGCGATGAGACTGGCGTGGCCGTGGTGGAAGACGGCTACCGCATCCTCTCGAACTGCGTCCTCTCCCAGATTCCGCTCCACGAGCGCTTCGGTGGAGTCGTGCCCGAGCTTGCGAGCCGCGCGCACGTGGAAGTCATCACTCGCATGGTGGCCGGTGCGCTCAAGGAGGCAGGTCTCGAGCGACGGAGCGGCCGCCCGGCCCTCGACCTGATCACTGTGGCGAACAGGCCAGGGCTCATCGGATCACTCCTCGTGGGCGTCACGGCAGCGAAGTCGCTCGCGCTCGCCTGGGATATTCCCCTCGTCGGCGTGGATCACATTCACGCGCACATTTACTCGGCAGCGATGCGGGCGAAGCCGCCCTTCGCAAGGCGTGAGCCTGCCTCGATATTTCCAGCCGTGGCGCTCGTGGTCTCGGGAGGCCACACCGCACTCTATTCGTCCTCCAGCTGGACCGAGCACCGCCTCATTGGCGCCACGCAGGACGACGCCGTTGGCGAGGCCTTTGACAAGGCGGCCCAGATCCTCGGGCTCGGTTACCCGGGAGGCCCGGTGATCTCGAGGGCAGCCGAGGGAGGTGACCCCAGGAGCGCCAATTTGCCGCGCACCCTCCTCGAGCCGGGCTCGCTCGACTTCAGCTTCTCGGGGATCAAGACGGCAGTCCTCTACCATGCCAAGGGCCAGGACTCGAGCCGCAAGGCGTCGCTCAAGCCCGGCGTGAAGGTCGCCGACGTGGCAGCGGCTTTCGAGGAGGCCGTCGTGGACGTCATGATAGAGAAGCTGCGTCGGGCAGTGCGGCGGGAGGCCGGTGTCTGCTCTGCCATCATTGCTGGCGGAGTTGCCGCCAACCGCCGACTCCGCAGCCGGCTCGAGAGCTTCCGGAAGGAACAGTCGGTGGAGACGCTGTATCCCGATTTGCCACTGTGCACCGACAACGCCGCCATGATTGCCGGCCTCGGCTTCGAGCTCTGGGAGACAGGCCGGCGCGACGGGCTCGGGCTCGATGCCTTCGCCATGATGGCGAGGTAGCGTGGCTCGCCCGGGTGGCGGCCAACGCAGACAATCCGAACGAACCACGCGAAAGGAAGACGGAATGATTCAGGACGAATTCCGCAAGATCTTGAAAAAGGTGTGGGCCCAAAAAATCAGCGTCGAGGATGCCATGCGCCAGATTCGCATGGAGCCTTACGAGGACATCGCCTGCGCTCGCGTGGACCACCACCGATCCCTGCGGTGCGGCTTCCCGGAGGTCATTTTCTGCCAGGGAAAGCGTCCGGAGGACATCACGGAGATCGCCCGCACGATCCTGAAACGCTCCAGCTACCTCCTGGCCACCCGGGCCGACGAGGCGGCGTCCGAGGCAGTCCTGAATGCACACCCAAGGGCCGAGTACCACAAGCTCGCCCGATGCGTCACAGTCCAGAAGAGAAAGCCCGAGGTCGCGGACGGAAACATTCTCCTGCTTTGCGCCGGTACCGCCGACATTCCCGTGGCCGAGGAAGCTCGCGTGACGGCCGAGATGTTCGGCCACGTGGTCAATACGGCCTATGATGTCGGAGTCGCGGGGATTCACCGACTCCTTGCAAATGCTGACAAGATTCACGAGGCCGACTGCATCATCTGCGTGGCCGGCATGGAAGGAGCGCTGCCAAGTGTGGTGGGTGGGCTCGCCGACTGCCCGGTGATTGCTGTTCCAACCAGCATTGGTTACGGTGCAAGCTTCGGTGGACTGGCTCCGCTCCTCACCATGTTGAACTCGTGCACGGCGGGCGTGGCCGTCGTGAATATCGACAACGGCTTCGGCGCCGGCTACCTTGCAGCCCTCATTACCCGGAAGAAGAAGCCGGACAAAGTTGAATAGCCTGATGGAGCGCCTTCAGATACCCCTTCAGATCCAGCCCCGTGCCCTCAACACGCACAAGGGAACCTACGGGCGGGTCCTCGCAGTGGCGGGCTCGCGATGGTTTCCCGGCGCCGCCATTCTCGTCGCGCGAGCCGCGCTGCGCACCGGCTCGGGTCTCGTGGCCGTCGCGACACCGACGTGCGTGTCGACAGCGTTGGCGGCCGTGTGCCCCGAGGCGATCCAGGCGCCGGCTGACAATGCGGCAGAGGTCGACCCGCGCAGCCCCTTCCAGGCGGCCGCCATTGGGCCGGGCCTCGGGACGGATGACCGTGCGCACGCGCTTGTCACCGCGTTTCTTGGGTTCTGCGATCGCCCGCTCGTTGTCGACGCTGACGCACTCAACGTGATCTCAAGCACGCCAACGCTCCGGGCAGATCCCCGCGCAACTCGCGTCTGGACGCCGCACCCTGGCGAATTCAAGCGACTCCTCGGTGAGCACCCCATCAGCGACGCCGAACGCATGGAAGCCGCCGTGCGCTTCGAGGCCCGCTACGGCGGAGTCCTCGTCCTCAAGGGGCACCGAACTGTCGTCGTGGATCGCTCCAGATTCTACGTGAACAACACGGGCAACCCCGGCATGGCGACGGCGGGCTCCGGCGACGTGCTCTCGGGCGTGATCCTGAGCTTACTTGGCCAGGGCTTTGCGCCGTTTGACGCCGCGGCGCTCAGCGTTTACCTTCACGGGCTCGCTGGCGACCTGGCTCGCGATTCCAGGGGCGAGGCCTCACTGATCGCAAGCGACATCATCGATCACCTCCCGGAAGCTATTCGGAAACATACGCGGAACTCGTGAGCTCTTCCACGCCGCAATCCCCCACTCCAACCCCCCAGTCGCACGCGACAAGGCCCTCGCGAGTCGTCTTCAATCGACGTGTCGGTCCGGGTTGGTATACACTTCGACTGGAAGAGGCCACAATCGCTCAGGTTTCGCGCGCAGGCCAGTTTGTCCAGGTGAAGACGGCGGACCGATCGAGCTTCGATCCGCTACTGCGCCGACCCTTCAGTGTCTACGACGTCGACCGTGAGAGAGGAACCTATGACCTCCTCTATACGGCCGTGGGCCGGGGGACGCGCTGGTTGGCGGACATCCCGGACTCGCCGGGCACGATGGTCGAGGTGGAAGGACCGTTCGGAAACACCTTCACGGCCCCCACCGACCGGGACTCGATCTACCTGGTTGGTGGTGGCGTGGGCGTGGCGCCGCTCTATCTTTTCGCCAGGGAGCTCCTGGCTTCTCGGTCCGCGCTACCCCGCATAACGCTCTGCATGGGCGCACGAACCCGGGAGCAGCTCCAGGGCATCGATGAGTTCCGCCGCCTCTCCCTCCGTTGCGAGGTCGCCACTGACGATGGCTCTGAAGGCTTTCACGGCAGGGTGACGCAGCTCTTCGCGACGCTCGCGGAGAGGGACCGGGAACCACTCCGCGTCTACGGCTGCGGCCCTCAAGGGATGAACGAGAGCCTGCGCGCGATTGCCGTTGAGCGAAGCTATCCGACCGAAATCTGCGTTGAGTCACTCATGGCCTGTGGCTTTGGCGTATGCTTTGGCTGCGTGCTTCCGATCCGCAAGAAGCCCGGCGGAGATTTCTACAATCGGCGGACTTGTTATGAGGGCCCGGTCTTCGATGCCCGGCTCCTACACCCTGGAATTGAGTGATGGACATGAAAAAGATGCTCTGTCTTGTACCCTTGGCCCTGTTTGGCTGCTTCACCCTTGGCTACACGCTCGGCGACAGTGCGACGCCGAAGGGCTGGCAAAAGGGAAAAGGCTGGGGTTGGATTTGGGGCAAGGACGACGAGGTGGGAGCCCTGAATGCAATGACGGACGCCACGCGGCTCGCCGCAGTCTCGCTCGTCAAGCAAGGAAAGGTCTATGACCTTGGCCTGCCCTACGACCGCGAGTCCTTCAAGTGGCCGGGCCACAGCCCCGGTGAGGTAATGACCTTCCGCTCCCCCGAGGGCGTGAAGCGTCAAGGCGACGTGGCGGGCGTGGCGACCGATCCTTCAGGCAGCGGCTGGCATTCCTGCGCTCTCTTCATCAGCGACAATGTCGGCACGCAGATCGACGGGCTCGGCCACGTGACAATGGGCGCCGACAATCACTGGTACAACGGCTTCACCGAGGCCCTGGCAGGTGGCGATTTTGGCCTGCGCAAGTGCGACGCAGCCTCCATCCCGCCGATTGTTCTCTCCGGCGTGCTCATCGATGTGGCTGGATCGAAGAAGCTCGAGAGCCTGCCGCCCCACTACGCGATTACGCCGAGGGACCTGGAAGCTGCTCTGTCCTGGGAAGGGGTGCACATCCAGCCCGGCGATGCTGTCTTCGTCCGTACCGGATTCGGTCGCTACTGGGGCAAGAACGGATCCGATCACGCACGTCTCAAGGAGGCAGACACTCCGGGAATCACGCTCGAGTCCGCGAAATGGCTGGTGGAGGAAAAGGGAGCGGTGCTCCTCGGCGGCGACACCTCCGGCCTCGAGGTGCAGCCGCCTCCGGAAGGCTCGAAGAGCTTCATGCCTTGCCACCTCTATCTGCTCGTGGAGCAGGGCGTTCCTATTGGCGAGTTTCACAATCTCGAGGCGCTTGCGCAGGACCGAGTCTACCGCTTTTGCTACGTTGCGCTGGTGAACAAGATTCGCGGCGCGGCCGCCGGTTTCACCATGCGCCCGATCGCGATGCGATAGGATTTTTCCCACGGAGCCCTCCACGCCACATTGATCCGCATCGCTCATTTCACCGACCTGCACGTGACGGAGGAGCCTTCGCGCATCCCCTGGCGCATGCTGCTTTCGAAGCGGTTCCTCGGCTGGGTCAACCTCTCAATCTTCGGGCGATACAGGCTCTTCGCGGAGTCGGTGAGGATCGGTCGCGCTCTCGTGCGCGACCTGGAGGCGGTCCGGCCTGACTTCATTGTCTCGACCGGCGACCTTACCGGCATTTCGCTTCCGAGCGAGTTTGCGTCCGCTCGCGAGGTTCTCTCGCCGATCCTCGAGGACCCTCGTGTCACCGGAATTCCTGGCAACCACGACGTCTACGTCCGTTCGGCTCAACGCGAACAACTCTACGAGAAGTCCTTCGGCGCCTGGACTCGCACCGACTTGAGCGTGGACGAAATCCCCACGGGTTTCCGGGACATCCATCCATACCCGCTCCTTCGACTGCTGGGCGATGAGGTCGCGCTCTTTTCTCTGAGGGACGTGCGGCCGACCCGGTATCACGACTCATCCGGCAGGGTCGGCGCGCGGCAGATCGCGGCGCTTGATTCCCTCTTCCGCCATCCAAGGGCGACAGGGCGAACGAAAATCCTTGCGTTGCATTATGGACTCTGTCGCGCCGACCGCAGCCCCGACCGACGCCGCCATGGGCTGCGGGACGCCACGGACCTCATCGAGGTAATCCGGCGGCATTCCGTCTCCCTCGTCCTGCACGGCCACCTTCACGGGCGCTTCGTCCTTGAACCAACGGCCCTGTGGCCCTTTGCCATTGCGAACCCGGGAAGCGTGTCGAGCCTTCAGCCGCATCACTCCAGGGCCTACCACGTCCTCGGAGTCGACCGCGGGCACATCAACCTGGAGGTTCGCAGGTATGACAGGACGTCCGAATGCTTCCAACCGTGGCCGGAAGCGCCGGGAGCTGGACGGATATCTGGCAACTTGCGCCGCGGAAACTGAGCGGTAAGGTCATATTCGCGAAATTTTCGTTGAAATCACCCTCCTCATGAGCTTATTTGGGGGACTTTCATCTGAACCCGGCCCTCCAGGGAATAACCGAAAGGTTAGCGGAGCTAAGAATTCATGGGACATTACATCGGCCCGAAAGCCAGAATAAACCGCCGCTTGGGAACTGAAGTCTACGACTCGAGCGGAGCCCTTCGGGCCTCTCATCGGCGCATCTTTCCTCCCGGTCAACATGCGCAGCGACGACGGCGTCCAACGGACTACGGCAAGGCGCTCGCCGAGAAGCAAAAGATCTGCCATTACTACGGCCTAAGCCGCAGGCAGCTCATGAGATTTTTCGGCATGGCCAAGAAGGCCCCCGGTAACACCGGCGAAAATTTGCTCACGCTCTGCGAAAGCCGGCTCGACAACGTCGTCTGGAAGTCTGGCTTTGCGAAAACGCGAGCTCAGGCGCGTCAGGCTGTTAGCCACGGCCACTTCAACGTCAACGGGCGGCGCACGGACATCCCTTCCTTCATCGTTTCGCCGGAGGATGTGATTCAGGTGCGCAAGCGCGAGACTCTTCAAAAAATCTACGCGACCCGGGCGGAGGAGACCGACAGACCCGGAGCGGCCTTCCTCGCAATCGAGCCCAAGGAGCTCCTGGTCAAGGTCATTCGGCTTCCAGACAAGGACGACGTCGGTCTGCCCGTGCAGGTCAATCAGGTTGTCGAGTTCTTGAGCCGCTAAGCTTCATTTCTTTACTCTGCCATGGCGGGTGACAGTGCCTCCAGGAGTCCACAGGAGAGCGCGTGGGATCCGCGCCTCGTGGCTTCCTCGTGGGATTTCGTCGCAAGAGGCTACCGGGACTACTGGACCCCGCGCTTTCGCCCGCTGGTCGAACGGGCAATAGTGTCGTTGGAGCCCCCCGGAAGGGGGCCCATTGCCGTGCCAGGCTGCGGTCCCGGCGATGAAGTCCTCCTCCTCCTGAAGAAGTTTCCAGCTCGAACGATCTTCGCCACCGACCCATCCAGCGAGATGATGGCTCTTTGCCGGGAGAGCCTCGGGGCCGCCAGAGCAACGACTGCCCATGTGACCCTGGGGAAGGCCGAGGACCTCTCGAGCTTGATCCACCAGGCTGCGGGAGTCCTCTCGTGCTTCACTCTGCAACTTCTAGCGGACCCGGCGGCGGCACTTCAGGATTGGTCCCTTGCACTCCGTCTGGGGGGCGTGGTGAGCGCCGTTTTTTGGCCAGAGCCCACGGCGGAGCTTCCCTTTGGACGACTCATGCTGGCACTGCGTGAGGTGACCCAGGAAGCTCGCCCCGCGTGGGAAGACTTTGCCTTGAAGTCCCTTCCCCGCTCGGGGCTGGAGGTCCTTCAGAACGAGCGAGTCCTTGCGGAAATGGAGCACGCGAGCCCCGAGGAGCTCTTCGACGCGATCGTGCATCGCGGTCCGCTTCAAGTGCTCCTCCGGCGCCGCGGTCCGGACATCATCGCGAGAGTCCGGGAGGCCTGGCTCAGATCACACGGACTTGAACGAGTCGGTGCCGGCTGGAAGAACCGAGTAGAGGCTCGGCTGTGGGTCCTCAGAAAAGTTGCGGAACCCGGTGGGGAAGAGCACTGATCCGGCATCAGTTGTGGCGTGGAGGGGCCGCTTCCCCGGGGTCATTTTCTTGCGTTCCCCCGGGGTCACTGGCCCGCCACAAATTTGCCTATGCCCGTTCCCTGGGGCCACCTACAATTTGGGCTTCGGAAACTACCGTCCAAAGGAGCTCAACCCCATGAAATTGGCTCTCCGCTCGTTCCTCTTTCTCGGACTTGCCGTTTCGAGAAGTCTCCTGGCGGACGAGGAAGTCTCGGAGAAGGATTTCAAGGCCGCGCTTGTGTCGACGGACTCGACCCTCCGGCACAACACATGGAAACGCCTCAACGCCGAGAAGGATGGGCAATACAAACAGATTGTCCAGATCCTTCGCGGGCTGCCATGGTACGACCGTGAAGGTGCCATCTTCGCGTTGACCAAGGCTGCCACGGAGGAGACTCTGAAGATGATGGTGAGGGACCTCAAGGAGAACAAGGATCCTTCCGTTCGGCAGGGAATGGCGGCGGCGCTCGCCAAGATGAACGACGAGAAGTTCTATGTCCACCTCTACGATGCCTTGAAGGACAAGGACCCTACTGTGAGGCGAATGGTGGTCCATGATCTTCGCGTCCACAAGAAGAAGGAGGCGGTCGAGGCGCTCATCACGAATTTTCAGAAGGAGGAGGACCCGGTAGTTCAATCATTTTACGTGGACTCGCTCAACGAGCTGACGCAGGCCTATCAGGGCCCCAATCCGAGCAGCTGGTTCACCTGGTGGGAAGGGGCCAAGGCCGACAAGGAATACGAGCTGGGAAAGACGGACGAGGTGGCGAAGAGGAAAGCGGAGGAGCTCGGGAACAAGCTGAAGAAGCGCACGACCGTTTCCGTGTCAGGCGGTGTCAGCCTGGAGACCGAGGAGATCGGGGGCAACAAGGTGAGTGGCGTGCCGATCCTCGTCATCCCGGAGTACGGTTTCTCGAAGGAGATCATGAAGCCGTTCCTCGCCAAGCTCTCGAAGACGAACAAGATCTTCTTCATCGATTTGCCCCGGATCAACTCCTTCAAGGACCTCAAGGTCGTGAGCGATGCCAAGATCCCCTACTACCCGATTGACAGCCTGGTTCAGGCTTTCGAGGACCTCAGGAAGGAGACGAATCAGGAACGATTTGCGATCATGGCCTGCGGCATGAACTCGTGGATCGCCATGCGGTATGCGAACCTTTACCCGAAGTCCGTCTCGCACCTGGTCTTCATCTGTCCGATCTCAAGCAACAAGGCCTATGGCGATGCGACGATGCGCATGCGAAACAAGGGCGAGAAGGAAAGAGATGTCGAGCTGGAGCACTTTGCGCTCACGCGGACCTTCGATACGAAGTCAGGCCAAAATACCCACGACAAGCATCACGAGGACAAGAAGCTACCGAAGCCCGATGGCGAGGCGGCCGCGATCGATCGTCGGGAGTGGAGCCTCTTTTTCAGGGACGTCCGTGACGGCTTGATCGGCATGCTCTACCCCAGGAAAGACCACCCGATGGGGTCCGTGGCGATTCCCGAGTTCCGCTGCTTTGCCGAGCCGCCGAAGGCGAAGATCCCGACGATCGTCATCGCCGGCAAGCACAGCATCCTCTCAAGCATTGAAGACTGCAGCGCGATCGCGAAACACTACGGAGGCCAGTTCTACACGTATGCCAACTCCTCGTGCATGCCCTTTGCCGAGGAGAGTGAGCTCTTCAACAAGCACATGGCTTTTCTCTTGCGAGAGAAGGTCCGATCGAAACCGAAGGCCAAGGTGAAGGCCGGTGCAGAGGAGAAGCCGGGCAAGGAGGCCAGCGGTGATGACAAGCCCGCGGAAGCCTCCGCGAAGGCAGGCTCGAGGGCGAGGGAGAAGTGAACACGTCCTCCAAGAGAACACGCACCGCCGTCGGCGTACTCGTGTTGGCTTCATGGCTTGTTGCCCCCGGGGAGCAGCTCCGGGCGCAGGCAAAGAGATCCGATAAGAGGGTGGAGGCCAAGTCGAGCAAGCAATCTGCGCGAGACGCGGCCACGGAGCGAGCGTTGCTCCAGCAGACCGAGAAGGTCGAGATGGCCCACCTGAAGGAGCTCGAGAAGCTCGCGACCTGGGCCGCCTCGAACGGACTCAAGGCGGAAGGGGAGAAGGTCCTCGAGACCATTCGCGGAATTGACCCGAAGTATCCGAGACTCACCAGGCTGAAGAGTACTGTCGAGAAGACCCGGGACCCGAAGGACGAGACCCAGTCGCCCGATCTGCGCGCAATGTTTGCCCGGAAGCTCGAGACTGTCGGTGATCAGAACGCGAAGCGGCTCTTTGACCTGGCGACGGCTTGCATGAAGCTGGGGCTTTTCACGCGGGCCTTCGACCTCGTTAACAAGGTCATCGAGGCCGATCCAGACCACAAGAGAGCCCGTGACATTCTTGGTTATGTCCTCGATCCAGCAAGCAAGAAGTGGATCCGGAAGTGGGAGGCTCTGACAGCCAGGAAGAACTTCTTGACGGAGGAAGGCTGGATCAAGAAGGAGGACAAGCAGAAGTGGGACCAGGGCCTTCGCGAGTACCAGGGCAAGTGGGTTTCCAGGGAGGAAGAGGAGCGGATCCGGAAGCGGAACACCTACAACATGTTTTCGGTCGAGAGCGAGCACTTTCGCGTGGAGACCAACCTGGGCCGCAAGCAAGGCTGGGAGTACGCGGAGTTGCTCGAGGATTTCTACGCAGAGTTTTTCCGGTTCTACCTCGGATTTTTTGACCAGGCCGCTGGCGCGAATTTGCTCTTCGTATCAGCCAGGAACAAGAAGAAGCACCTCGTGAAGGTGTTCCCCACGAGAGAGGACTACCTGACTTTCGTGAAGGCGGAGAAGAACAATCTCAAGCTTGCAGTGGAGTCCGCAGGTTTCTATGCGTCGCCCGAGCGGTGCTCTTACTTTTACTATGCCGATCGCGCCGAGACGCTCTTTACGCTCTACCACGAGGTGACCCACCAGCTCTTTGCCGAGACGAAGCCTGGCCAGCAAGGCAGCAAGGGGAATAACTGGGTTGTCGAGGGCATCGCCAGCTACATGGAAACGTGGGAGAAGGTCGATGGAAAATGGAAACCGGGGCACAAGATCGCTTCCGAACGACTGCAGAATGCAAGGCAGTTCCTGGCCGCAAACCCCAACTGGAGCCTCTCGAGCTTCCTTGCCGTCGACAACGAGGAGTTCCACAAGGACGGCCGCGGCCTCAATTACGCGCTCTCCGCGGCGTTGTGTCACTTTCTCATGCATGCGCAAGGAGAGCTCTACCGCGAGCCGTTCATTCAGTTCATCAGCGCCTACTACGAGGGGAAGGTCGTGGAGGATTCGCTCGGCCGGTTCATCCCGGTCGAGGGAGGGGGGAGTGCCAGCGGAGTGATCAGCACGCTGGAAACCCAGTTCAAGCAATACATGGCTCAACTTGGAGACAGCGCTCCAGGCGAGCCTTCCAATCTCAAAGCAGAGGAGAGCGAACAGTGACCCTGGCCTTTACAACGAATTCTCGCGCCGCCCTGGCGTTAACCCTGGCCGTGGCGGTACTCACGCCCGCTGCGGTTCAAGCCCAGAACGTGGCCGTGGAGGAGTACGTTCTCGAAAACGGGATGCGTTTTCTGATGCGCCCGAAGAAGGGCGACCCCAACATTGCCGTCGGCTGGATCGCGCGGGTTGGATCGGTCAACGAGAGGCCGGGCATCACGGGGCTCGCCCACCTCTTCGAGCACATGATGTTCAAGGGCACGCAAGTGATCGGCACCCGCGACATCGAGAAGAACCTGAAGATCTTGACCGACCTCGACCGGGTGAAGAACGACATTGCCAGGGAGGAGGCCGCCCTGGCGGTGAAACAGCGCCTCGGCGAGATTCCCACGCCAGCGCGGCCCGAGGACCGCAGCAGAGGCCACAATGAGCTTCTCCGGGAGCTCGACAAGCTCACGACGGCGGAACGTGGAGTCATCGTCAAGGACGAGTTCGACAAGGTCTACACGTCTGCCGGTGCCAGCGGGATGAATGCCGGCACCACGAATGACTTCACGATCTATTTCATCAACGTGCCCGCGAACAAACTCGAGCTCTGGTTCTGGATGGAGTCCGACCGTCTCCTGAACCCGGTCTTCCGCGAGTTTTATAGTGAACGAGACGTGGTGCGGGAGGAGCGCCGACTCCGCATCGACAGCACGCCGATCGGCCGATTTGAAGAGGAGTTCGACGCCCTCTTCTGGAGCTCTTCCCCCTACGCTTGGCCCGTCATTGGTTGGCCTTGCGACATTGAGGCAATCACCCGAGACGAGGCCATGGATTTCTTCGGCGTCTACTATGCCCCGAACAATCTGACCGCCTGCCTCGTGGGCGACTTCGATCCAGCTGCGGCAAAGGAGCTCGCGCGGCGATACTTCGGACGTCTGAAGCGCGGCCCCCGCGAACCGCCCGGGCTTCGCACACGGGAAGTGCCGCAGCTCGCCGAGCGCCGAATGATCGCCGTCGCCGAAACGAAGCCGCGTGTAAGAGTCCGCTGGCACACAGTGCCCGACGGACACGTGGATGAGCCGGCGCTCACGCTCCTCGCCAGTGTGCTGAGCGGGAAGACAGGCCGCCTCTACAAGGCCCTGGTACTGGACCACAAGGTGGCGAATGATGTCGACGCCGATCAGGACAGCCTGAAACATGAAGGCTACTTCGAGGTTGACGGCACTGCAAAGCCTGGCAAGACGCCTGAAGATGTCGAGAAGGCCCTGTACGCCGAGATTGAACGGCTCACGAAGGAACCCGTCTCCGCCCGTGAGCTCGAGAAGGTCAAGAATCAGGAGGCTGCCGCTGACTACAGACGCCTGCGCGTGAACTTCTCGCTCCTCATGCAGCTCCTCATTCGCGACGCCCACCGGGGTTGGCACACCATCAACACCGATCCACCCCGGGTGGCGGCAGTCACGGCGGCTGACATCCAGCGAGTCGCGAGCACTTACTTGTCCTCTGCCAATCGCACCGTCGCCATCTACTACACAAAGGAGTCGCCCGTTGCCGAGGGGCGAGCGAAAAAGACGGAAGGAGCCCAACGATGAGTCAACTGTTCACTGTTCTTGCAATCTCGGCCCTGTTGAGCCCTGCGCCGGACCGCGAGATTCCCAGGCATCCGAAAGAGCTGGTCTTCCCGGAGATTGTCTTTTCGCCCCCGGAGAGGGCCCAGTATCGCCACGTGCTACCCTGCGGGGTCGTCGTCTACATCGTGGAGGATCACGACCTCCCGCTGGTCGACGTCGTCATGACGGTGCGCACGGGCAGCTACCTCGAGCCCGAGGGCAAGGCCGGCGTTGCCTCGCTCACAGGCTCGCAGATGCGTTCGGGCGGTACCTTGAAACAGACTCCGGAGGAAGTTGACGAGGAGCTTGCATTCCTCGCCACCAACATGTCGAGCGGCATTGGTGACACGGAAGGCTCCGCGTCCTTCAACTGCCTTTCCAAGGACCTTCCGCGAGCCCTCGAGATCTTTTTCGACATGATCCGAACGCCGCGATTCGAGCCGAACCGTTTCGAATTGGAGCGAAGCCAGATCCTTCAGAGCCTCCAGCGCCGCAACGACCAGACGGCCTCGATCGAAAGCCGCGAATGGGAGAGGCTCCTGCGGGGCCCGGGCTTCTTTTCGACCGATCGGAGGACGAAGGCTTCCATTGAGGGGATTACTCGCGCGGACCTGGTCGCCTTTCACAACCGCTCCTATCACCCGAAACACTTTCTCCTTGCGGTTGCGGGCGACGTGCGAACCGAGGATGTCCTCGTCCGTCTCGAGGCATTGCTGAAGGGCTGGGCAAAGGATCCCTGCCCTCTCGACCCCGTGCCCCCGATACCGAAGCCCACGAACGAGCCAGGACCAGCCGCCTACCTTGTCGACAAGCCCTCGGTGAACCAGGGCCGAGTTACAATCGGGCACTTGGCCCCCACCCGGGACCATCCCGACTACCACGCTCTCGGGATCATGAACCAGATCCTGGGAGGTGGTGGATTCACCTCGCGCATCACGTCGCGCGTCCGGTCCGACGAGGGCCTTGCATACACGGCGGCCTCCCGGCTCGACCTCGGCACTTACTACGACGGCGTCTTCCGGGCCTTCTTTCAGTCGAAGAGCGAGTCCGTGGGCAAGGCCACGAAGATTGTGCTCGAGGAGATCGACCGGATCCGAAGGGAGAAGGTCACGAAGGAGGAGCTCGATACAGCCGTCAACTACGCGGTGGGTCTGTTTCCCCGGGCCTTTTCGACTGCGCTCTCGACGGCAACAACACTTGCCAGCGAAGAGTTTACGGGAAGATCGCCTCACTTTTGGCGATCCTACCGTGAGAAAATCAAGGCGGTGACCCAGGAAGACGTGCTTCGGGTGGCCCAGACGCACCTGAGGCCGGAGAAGCTCCTGATTCTCGTCGTGGGCAACGCGGAGGAGATTTTGAAGGGCGGCCTGAGTGCCGGGAAGGTCGAAAGAATTCCGCTCCCCGACCCGCAAACCCTCGAGTACGCCGGGAAATAGATGCCGGCTGGCCGAGTGGACTCCCCCCGCCAGGTCAAAATAATCGAACGCCCCGCGGCGTCGAGGCTTGAGGCGTTGAGCACAGCGCCCTCCAACAAGCTCATTCGCTTCCAAGGGTAAGGAGGTTTGCAACGGAACCGTGCCCTGGAAACACCTCGTCGCCTACATCACCAGCACCGTTGATCAGGAGATCCTCCTCTGAAACGAGCACCTCGCCACGGAGAACCGCGTTCCGCGTGGACAAGTCCGCGGCCATCTCCGGCTCACCGACGGCGAGCGCAGTAAGTTGGCCGATATCGGCAAGCGGTTCGGTCGCGAGGCTCACGGTGGTCGCGGCCATCGTCTCGCCGGAGGCCATTTTCGCCTGGCACCCAGGGCTCGTGGAGCACAAGCTCGCTGGCTCGAAGAAGCGCCGTTACCCCGATCGACCAACCCTTGCTCCGGAGGTCGAAGAGCTGATCTTCCGCTTCGTTCGTGAGAACAAGAGCCGGGGCTCCGACCGCATCGCCGGCGCACTCGCCCACCTTGGCCATGTCGAAAGCGACCACACCGTCGCCAACGTCCTCAAGCGTCACGGCATTCCACGTCCTCTTCTTCATCCACGTCGCCACCCGGCGTGTCCCTATCGCCGGCATGACACCGAACCCCGCCGCCACAGGGATGGTGCAGATCGCGCGCAACATCGCCCTTGCCAGCGATGCCTACCTCCTCGACGAGCGTGACTGGAAATTCACTGCCGACTTTGACGACACCCTCCGAGCCGCAGACGTGAAGCCTGCCCAAGCTTCCTGCGAGGAGCCCAAGCCTGAACGCAGCGGGAGGCCGGGTGACATTTTCTGACCCCACGGGCTTCGCCTACCGCCGCTCCTTCGGGGCGTAACGATAGTAGACCTCAAGGGAGAGTATGGAAATGGCCGTCGAATAGACACGCCCGCCCAACTGTGCCCTGCGGTCGAGAGGATCCCAACTGCCCGCGGCCGTGCCCTCTTCCTCGCGGAGTTGAAGCTGGAGCAGGACTTCTTTCATTCGCGAGTTCCATGTTTCCCACGCGACACCCTCCTCCTGGAAGAGGGCGAGGGTGGCGTAGTACCAGTAGTACGAGTTTGCGCCATCCTGGTCACGCAACTCGGGACGGTTCGAGAGCAAGATGCTCACTGTCTCGTTGGCGGCTCTTTGGAGGCGCACTTTTTCAGCCTCCAACTGCGCAGGACGAAGCTCCGAGAGGATCTGCTGGCAAAAAAGTCCCTGCGCAGTCATGGCAAGCGACGAGCGTGGAAGGCCAGGCTGGTACGCAAAGCGCCCACCTGCCTTCGACATACGAGCCGACTCCAGGTACTTGGCCATGCGCTGGACCGCTCGCTTGTCAACCTCGATGCCTCCCACATGCGCGCTCTTGATCGCCATGAGCATCCAGCCAAAAACGCTTGTGTCGACGTCACGGCCCTGCGGGTACGGCTCGTATCGCCAGCCGCCCAGGTCCGGGTTTTGCGTCCGGATGGCGTAACCGATGGCTCTTCGCGCGGGCTCTCCCAATTCCGGGTCTCGCGACAGGGCGTAGGCCTCGCAGAGAGCGAAGGACGCAATCGCGTGCATGTAGAGGTTGCCCCCATTTCGAAGGTCGCCGTCTCGGTTTTGAGCAGACTTGAGAAACTGAAGCCCCCGACGCACGTTTTCCTGGTACGGGCCCGGCTCGGTTTGTGTATCGCCGTGCCCCAGGAAGGCCAGCAGCGCAAGCCCCGTCGCAGCCGTGTCTCCATTGTCGGCCCTGCTCGAGCCGCCTCGACTATCGTTCTTGCCGTTCCCGTCCCAATCGGGGTGCCAGCGGTCGCGATCTGCGACCTCTGTGAGGTGGTCCATGTACTCATCCAGGCTCCAACGCCCGTCAGGGCTTTGATGGAGCGCGAGCCACTTGAGTCCCAGCTCCACGGCCTTCTCGGTATCCTCGGCACCGCCGCCCAGCCTCACTGCCTCCTCCCGGTGGGTTTTCGCGCGGAGCTGGTAGATCCTTGGGACAAAGGAGGATGCCGCCTCCACGGACTCGAGCGCCCCTGGCTCTCGAACCCTGTTTGCGGCAGACCTGGACTCCTCCCTCCCAGGGGCCAGGGACGTTGACGGCAAGAAGCGCAGGGTGAGCCTCGGGGGGCGAGCAGGAACGTCGCTGGAGCCACCCGACCTCGCAAGCTCCGTGCTCTCTCGACGAGGATCGCTCGTGGGGAAGAGATGGGGCGCCCGTTCCGGAATCAGCCGAGCGTCCTTCGGTCGCCAGGCGAGCTCAAGTGGAACCCGTGATGGAGACTTCGGCGCTGCCTGTTTGACGTCAGGAGCCCCGGGTGTGGGTGGATCCGCCGACATCTCCACCACCCGATGGCGAGGCGGTAGCCGTGGATTCGCATCGACAGCGATGGCGCGGGCCCTGAAGTCTCCTCTCGGGGTCATGGCTCTGAGGTCGACTTGAGCAGCGACAAAATGCGCGTTTTCGGGAGCAGCCCCGGGCGCCAGGGCCGACACAGGCTCGACCTCAAGTCGCGGCGAGGCGCGTTCCAGCCTCCGCGGAGTCGATGGTATGAGGCTGACGGAATGAGTGGCTGTGCTCCCCGGCGATGGCTGTTCCAGAGCTCCTTGAAGCACCGGTCGCTCCCGTACGACCGCCTCGGGGGCTAGCCAACGAGGCCGGGTCTGGGGTGCGAGCGACGGCAGCGTATCCTCCACCCGCCGGGACACGGAGACGTCGGTTGACGGTTCCACCCTTGCCATGCGTGGCACAGAGTGAACCTCGTGCCTCGCAACCGATGGACTCACGCCTGTCGGATCAGGCGGCAACGTCGGCACAACTTCGGTAAAAACCGCCAGCGGAGCCGGGGTCATCGACGTGAGACGGCTGTGAGTTGGGTAACGAGGAGGAGAGTCCTGGCTGGACTCGGCGAGCGAAAGCAAGAGAGGTGAGGAGGGGCCCGGGAGCGCGAGATTCAACCCGGGGAGCGAGACTGCGGATTCAGGAGCGTCCGGGATCCTGAGGGACGAGCCGGGAGCCGTGAGCGTTACCAGGAGACCCGAGTCTTCGAGGCCGCGATCGCGAGGGCGAGACGCACCTGGCAGGGCGGCTCCGCCAACCCTTGCTCTCAGGGAAGACTCCGGCTCGAAGGCCAAGTGCTTGCGGCGCTCCCGCTCCATCTCGGTGCGAAGACTCGGCAGTGATCGCACCGAGGGCTCCATGATGGAGAACACCCGCGTGGCGCCCGGAACTGGCTCGGTGATCTGCATCGAGCGAGGCAAAAAAACCCCGGGGAGTTCCTTTACCCGGAGTCGATCGGCTCCACGCGGCGGCTCCACTGCGGGTGGTGTCGGGGTTTGAGCGGCGATTTCCCGACGATCGGCCCTCACCAGGGAGTGCCCATCGGATGTGGGCTCATGGGGCGTCGTGGGAGTGAGCCTCGAGCGGGTTGCCATCGCAAGCTTGAGGCCCGATTGCCGCGGCGCTGGCCTGGTGACGCCTCCAGCTCCCCTGCGCGGCTCAATCTGACGCTCGTCCTTGAGGTCCAGCGGAGCGGGAAGCATTGCCGAGAGATCCGGGGCCAGCACCCTCTCGCGGCTGCCGGACCGAGTTGCTTCCCCGAGGATCCAGGTGTCCTCGGGGCGACCCTCGGCGGGCAGCGGCACCATCGATCGCTCCAGAGGAACGACCGCTCCTTGCGTCAGGGTCTGCCGAACCTTTGTGAGGGTCACCGTGCTCAAGAGGGACGAGGCCACGTCCTTTTCGTCGACCGCCGGGCCGGAGCGAATTTGAGGCGCGTTCGTGAACGACTCGCCGAGAGCCTTGAGGGTGGCCAGATGCCCGGGGGAGGCCTCGCCGCGTTCCGAAGGCTCCCTGGAAGCTCTCACGGCGGCCGGCACGCTCGAAATCCTGTCCTCGCCGTTGTTGAGCGTTGCCGCCAGGGGATCGAGACGGCTCACCGCAGCCTCGGCAGGGACCCGTGCTGCCGTGACTTGCACACTCGGCTCCACGGAGAGCAGAGTACCCTCGCGCCGTGGCACCGGGGAGTCTCCCGGCATCACAACGCCCCGCGGAGGGATGCGCGGGTCCGCCGCGTCGAGCG
>SXGT01923059.1_pt1 | contig 59342 bp, 51 predicted proteins | sample 3176221 | NCBI WGS metagenome assembly SXGT01 (sample SAMN11356862, study PRJNA531348) | freshwater metagenome | isolation source: freshwater sample F1-120 | place: China: Fuxian Lake, Yuxi | collected 2017-12-25 | reverse complement strand
TGCTCGGGCAGGGAGGGATGCCGCATACGGCGGTGGTGCAGGGCGGGGGCATCACCGCCGTGAAGCTGGAGCATGTGTGGGTGGAAGCCTGGGTCGACTTTTTCCCCAGCCAGGGGGCCAGGCATGTTCAGGGCGATACGTAGATCCCGCTGGATGCCAGCTTCAAGCCATACCGTGCGCTTCCCGGCATGGCTCTTCCCACCGCGCTGCCGTTCGATGTGTCGGCGTTCCTGACACAGGCGACGGAAGGGGCGACCATCCATCCGTCGGAAGGCTGGGTGCAGGGGCTCAACCAGGCGAACATCAACACGCTTCTGAGAGCCTATCAGGAGCAAGTCGTCAGTTTTGTTACCGCCCAGAAAGCCCAGGCCACGGTCGATGATGTCCTGGGCACCCGGCAGATTATCCCCGCTGGGCGCCCCGTCCTGGCGGCGGGGCTGCCGTATACCCTGATCGTGCGGGGGGCAACGTGGGCCGCGCTCCCCGCTTCCCTGCGCCATCATCTCACCCTGGCGCTGTTCGTCGGCGCGGTAGATCAGGCCTTGGAGGAGCCGAGTTGGGCCCAGACGCTGAGTCTGCCAGCCCTGCGGGCTCGGCGACTCGGGGTGACCTATGCGCCCGCCACGGAGGCCGACCGGCAGCTCATGGCGCAGGTCAAGCAACAGGGCGCCACGACCTTGCCGGCGTATCTCCTGCGGGTGCGTCCCCTGCTGCAACTGGATGGGGACACCATCGCCACAGGTCCGACCGATCGGCTGGGGCAGCGGCAGGTCTGGCAGATCACCGTGCAGGCGCCTCTGGGGCACAACACGGGGACGGAGACGTTTCTCGGCAGCGCTGGCGATGAGTTCGTCGTCGGGATCAACGGCAATGGCTTGACGCCAGCGGTCCTTGAGGCGCGTTTTGCCCGGGGGCCGTCGGACACCGCGGCGGCAAATTTATACACGCTGAGTCTGTGTTATTGGATCCTGCAGGATGTGGCAGACCAGATGGCGGCACGGGGGCGCTGGGGTGGTGGTGCAACGCTTGCCCTCGGTGGGGCTCTTTACGGTGCCGCTCCAGGTGCAATGGCTCTTCGGCGTGCCGCTCACAGGCTCCTATCAAGCGCGACAGATGGACGTCCCCCGGGTGCTGGTCGCCGTGGCCGGGTCGACGCCCGCCCAGGTGAGAGCCTTCCGGCAGCAGAGTGGGTGGCAGGGGTCGTCGTTTGAAGGGACGGTGTTGGACATGGTGTTCGCCTCTCCCCTCGGCAGCAGTGTCTCGGCGGTGCAAGTGCTTGAGGACGCCAATGCGCAGGGGATTCCCCTGTATAGGATCACGGCGCAGACGTGGGCGAGCGCGTGGCCGCAGCTGCAACTCGACCCGGAGGTCCAGGAGGAGATTCGCACGGCGGTAGAGACGGGCAACACCGTGCTGATCCCGGCGCGCGAGGTGGTGCATGGGCGGTGGCGGGGCATCGGCTACGTCATCCAGGATCCAGAGACGGGAGCTGGAGCCTATCTCATCCAGGGGGGGCTCCATGGGGCTCTCCAAGAGCCGTGTCAAGACCAGCCCGAAACGGAGCCAGTGCATCAACCGATCACCGGGGTGGTCTTTTCGCTGCTCTTATTTATCGTGCTCGTGTTGTTTATGTTGGCCATCATCAAATGGCTGCCCACCGTTTCCCCGCCGTTGACCCCAATCATTGGCCTCCTGTTTCAAGTGGTGCCCGCGGTGGCGGCCAGCACGCCGGCGGATTTCAAGGAGCTCTGGGAGCACTTCTTCGAGCCAGTCTGGGAGCTCGCCTTCCAGACTGGTCCCGAGTATCGTGGGGATGGGATGAAGGCTCCTGGAGACTGTTCTACTGCTCGGCATGCGGAACTCCATCGAGTGCAGAAAAGCTTGGAGACGCTTCCTGGTGCTAAGCGATGTCGAGAAGCTGCACAGGCGGGAGAGTGTGCACTCGCTGGTAGCTGTGCCGTGAATGCCTACGCTGCTATCAATGCTCGGCTGGCGATCATGGTTGAGTGTTTTAGGGGCGGCGATCGTATTCACTGGCAAAAAATTGAAGAACTCCTTCGGGCCCTCCAGAAATGTCTCGAGTGTATGGCGCTGCATAACTGTGGCAATCCCCTGACTGTACCATGGTGCAATGAGGAGCCTTCCATGCCCCCGTCTTCCGATCTAACATCACGCACCCAGGCTATTGCGCAGGCCGTCTGGGACGCCTTCCCCGATGTGGCCTTCCCGACGCTGGCCCCCATTGGTAAGGGCTATTGGGAAACCAACGCTGGGGGACACGGCTCTTACTACATGAATGATGACGGCATGGAAACCGAAGCCTTCTTCCGGGGGCGCGTGTGGGACGACTTCATCGGTGAGACTGGCGCCGAGACGGCCACGCGGTTGACGCGCTTCATGCGTGCGCCGCCCCCAGCCAAACGCTGGACGGCGGTGGTGGGGGAGCCCCTGCTCGCCTGGACCAGCTTGCCGATGAGCTTGTGGGATATGATGCCCGCAGCCCAGGCTTACTATCTCCCGGGGTATCTGCTCACGGCGCTGCCCCTCCTGGCGGCCATGCCGATGGGGTTATTGCCCTGGGTCGAAGGGCGACCCGATCCGCTCCAATTTCTCGAGGACACGATCCGCGTGCTCATCCCCCCCGTGGACCTTGCGGTGTGGGAAGCGCTGCCCCACCTCCCGCCGGAGCGGCTGGTGCCCACCTATGCAGACCACACGTGGCTCAGCGACGAGGAAGCGTTTCTGCGTTTTGTCGGGCAGTTGACCAAGCCACAGTGCTGTGCAGTGCGTCAATGGGTGCTCTTCGCGCTGGCCATCGATACGGATTGGGGCTCTCTCGTAGAAATGGAGGCCCTGCGAAGCTGCTGGGCGGAACCAACGTTCGCGTGAGAACCAGAAATGGTAGCGAGGAAGGCGCCTGTGGTGATGACCGCCTCGATCTGACTGTGCAGACCATGGCGTATGTCGTCTTGGTGCTGTCGGTCAGGGAGGCAAATGGGCTCAGAACACATGTGTACGAGTGTATGGCGCAGCATGGCTGCGTCCATCCCCGGACGGTGCCATAGTCCACTGAGGAACCTTCCATGCCCTCGCCCTCCGATCTGACACCACGCGCCCAGGCGATCGCGCAGGCCGTCTGGGACGCCTTCCCCGATGTGGCCTTCCCCACACGGGCCCCCAGTGGGATGACGGCATGGCAATCGAAGCCTTCTTCCGCGGGTGTGTGTGGGACGACTGCATCGGGGAGACCGGCGCCGAGACAGCCGCGCGGCTGACGCGCTTCATGCGTGCCCCACCCCCGGCCACACGCTGGACGGCGGGCGGTGGGGGGGAAGCCCCTGCTCGCCTGGACCAGCGTGCCCATGAGCTTGTGGGATATGATGCCCGCGGCCCGGGCCTCCTATCTCCCCGCCTCTCTGCTCACCGCCCTGCCCTTGCTGGTCGCCAGGACGGCAGGGTTGTTACCCTGGGTCGAGGGGCGGCCCAGTCCGACGCAATTTGTCTACGATACGATCCTGGTACTCATCCCCCCGCTGGACCTCGCCGTGTGGGAGGCGCTGCCCCACCTGCCGCCGGAGCGCTTGCTACCGACCCGGGTGGAGCACGGGTGGCTCAGTCAGGAGGAGACGTTTCTGCGTTTTGTCGGGCATTTGACCCAGCCGCAATGCCACGCGGTCCACAATTCGTGCTGTTCGCGCTGGCCATTGATACCGATTGTGACTATACAGCGGAGAGGGACGCCCTGCGCGCCTGCTGGCTGGAGCCAACGTTCACGTGAGGGCCAGAGGTGGGAAGCTCTGAGCGCTGCGGCTGGACCGCGGAGTGCTGGAAAGCTTTACGGCCCCCAGAAACCCTCAAGAAGCCTATAATACACCATCGTGTTTATTGTCAGCCCCCTGTCAGAGGGGGCACGGCCAGGCCAGAGGAGCGGGACATGGCAGTGATTCGCTTTGGTTTGATTGGCATGGGCAGGCATGGCATGCGCTATGCCCAGCATCTCATGCGCGACATTAAAGGCGCGGAACTGTATGCCGTGTGTCGGCAAGATCCCTTACGCGGCACGACTTTTGCGCGGGATCACAACGTGCGCTATTACCGGGAGTATCTCGACTTGCTGGGCGATCCGCAGGTCGATGCCGTCGCCGTGGTGACGCAGCCCCGCCTCCATGAGCGCATCTGTACTACGGCTCTGGGAGCGGGCAAAGCCGTGCTGGTAGAAAAGCCCATGGCCTGCACCACCCGCGAGGGTATTAACATTGTGGAAGCGGCTAGCGGGGCCAATCGTTTGCTGATGGTGGCGCACACGCTACGCTTTAACAGCGTCGTGCAGGCCCTGGAGCAGCATATCGACGAGATTGGCTCCATCCACACGATTAGCATGAGCCAGCGCTTAGAGCCCCCGGAAAACGACTGGATGGATGATGTTGCCGTGGCTGGCGGAGGGGCGGTGTTGCACACGGGCATTCATTTGTTTGATCTGCTGCGCTTTCTCTCCGGTGATGAAGTCCGGCAGGTGTACTGTGAGTTGACGCGCGTGTTTTACGAAGAACAGGAAGACGCTATGAGCGCCATCATGCGGCTGCGACAGAGCAAGATCCACTGCGTGCTGGATGTGGCGCGCTATACGGGTGGGCGCTCGGGTCGTATCGAGTTGGTGGGTGAGGGCGGGCAGCTCATGGGGGAGTTCGAGCATGGCTACGCCATGATTATTCGTGGACGCCGCGCCACGCCGCTGGACCTCGCCCCACCGGCGCAGACCATTGTCGGGGTGCTGCAGGCCTTTGTGCAGGCGTTCCAGGAGGACACGGAACCGCCGGTGAGTGCCTTGGATGGCTATCGCGCGGTGGAAATTGCCGAGGCCTGTTATGAGTCCGCCAGTGCCAAGGAGTCAGTGGAAATCGAGCCGGATGATGACGATGAGATCGATGAGTGGGACGACTGCTAAGCGCCTGGAGGGGCACGGATGGACGGGGCCGTCTGTTTAACGAGCGGTGGACAGGATTCCACCACCTGCCTGTTTTGGGCCAAAGCGCGCTTTGCGCCGCTCCGCGCCCTCGCCTTTGACTATGGCCAGCGGCACCGCCTGGAATTGGACGCGGCGCGTGTCATCTGCGCGCTGGCCGAGGTGCCCTTAACCGTGCTGCCGCTGATGATTCTGCGTGATCTGGGCGGTTCGGCGTTGATTGGCAGCGGCACGACCATCCAGGCCAGCGGCGGACGCGACGGGTTGCCCAACACGTTTGTGCCCGGACGCAATGTGTTGTTTCTCACGGTGGCGGCGGCCCTGGCCTATCAATACGATATCCACGACCTGATTATTGGCGCCTGTGAAACCGACTCCAGCGGCTACCCCGATTGTCGCGCCCAGACCATACAGGCGCTGGCGCAGACCCTCCAGCTCGGCATGGATTATGCGGTGCGCATTCATACGCCGCTCATGCACCTCACCAAGGCGCAGACGGTGTTGTTGGCACAAGAGGTGGGGGCTATGGAGGCGCTTGGGCATTCGCACACGTGCTACGAGGGCTGCTATCCACCCTGCGGCCAGTGTCCGGCTTGCCAACTGCGCGCCAGGGGCTTTGCGGAAGCTGGGGTGCCCGATCCATTGCTGCACCGCACTTAGCGCCCCTGAAACACCGGCGGGCGCTTGTCCAGAAACGCCCGCCGGCCTTCCTGCAAATCCGCGCTTTGCATGCAGATATCGCGCAGGTGTTGCATCGTGGCGGCATGCGCGGACACATCCTGAAAACTGTGGATGAGCCCTAGCACACGCTTGGTATATTGCACCGACAACGGCGCATTCTCGGCGATCTGGCGCGCCATGGCATACGTGGTCGGTTCCAGCTCGTCGGGTGGGAGGACGTGATTGAGCAGCCCCATGTCGCGGGCGCGGGCCGCGTCAAAGGTACACGCCGTCAAGAAAATCTCGGAGGTATAGGCGATGCCAATGAGATTGACAAAACGCAACAGCCCCTCTGCCGAATAGAGCACGCCCAGACGCGCTGGGGGCATACGAAACTGCCCGGTGTCTGCCGCCAGACGGATGTCGCAGGTCGCGGCGAGTTCGAGTCCACCGCCCATACAATAGCCATGGATCATGGCCAGCGTGGGAGCAGGAAAGGCTCGCACCTGGGCAATGAAATGCGCAAAGAGGCTGGGACCGGCGCCCTGCGTCTCGGGGGCTTGCCCCTGGCGTTCCGGCAAACGCCCGATATCAAAGCCCGACGTAAAGGCCCGCGTGCCCTGGCCACGGATCACCAACACACGTGTCTGGGCCTCTGCCTGCAAGCGTGCGAGATGGGTACAGCACAATTCCAACATGTCCGGAGACAGGGCATTGTGCTTTTCAGGACGATTGATCGTCAGGGTGGCGATAGCCCCCTGCTGCTCACAATATATGGACTCAGCCATGGAGGATTTCCGTGTGCCGGGACACCGCTAACGCCGCCGGGAGCGCCGTCGGAAGAAGGCCGGCACGTCGATGGCCGTCTCATCCGTTGGCGCGCTATCGGGTTCGGGGGCCTGGGCATGTTTGTTAAACGCTTGCCAACGCGCGTAGACATCTTCATCGAACTTTTCATGCACGTCATACGGCGCGTCGGTCTCGCCCTCTGGGAGACCATTAGGGGTGGGCATGGCCCCACGCCGCCGTGCGGATGAGCCAGCCTGCGCAGCGGCCTCGGCATAGCCGGTGGCAATCACGGTCACGCGCAGGGCATCGCCCATTGCCGCATCAATCACCGCGCCGAAGATAATCTGCGCCTCGGGATGGGCGGCCAGTTGGACGGCGGAAGACGCCTCGTGTACTTCATACAGCGACATGTCCATGCCACCCGTGATGTTAATGAGCACCCCCTGCGCCCCATGTACTGAGGCTTCCAGGAGCGGGCTCTCAATGGCGCGCTGCGCCGCCAGGACGGCGCGTTCTGCCCCTGAGGCCAGGCCGGTGCCCATAATGGCTTTGCCCTGGCCGGTCATGATGGTCCGGACATCGGCAAAGTCGAGATTCACCAGCCCCGGCACGAGAATCAGATCAGAAATGCTTTGCACCGCTTGGCAAAGCACATCATCGGCGACGCGAAACGCTTCGCGCAGCGGCGTGCGCTTATCGACCACTTCCAAGAGGCGTTGATTCGGGATGACAATCAGCGTATCGACATGGTCACGCAATTCGTGGATACCGGCTTCCGCCTGCCGCATGCGCTGGCGCCCTTCAAAGACGAAGGGTTTCGTGACCACCGCGACCGTTAAAATGTGCTTCTCGCGGGCCATACTGGCAATGACTGGCGCGGCCCCCGTACCCGTGCCGCCTCCCATGCCCGCGGTGATGAAGACCATATCGGCCCCTTCAAGGGCTTTGGTAATGGCTTCACGGTCTTCCTGTGCGGCTTTGCGGCCCACCTCTGGGTTGGCCCCGGCACCCAAGCCACGAGTGAGCGTGGCCCCTAGTTGGAGGCGGATGTCTGCCTGGGTGGTCTCCAGAGCCTGGAGATCGGTATTCGCGATGAGGAATTCCACCCCCCGCAAGCCAGAGGCAATCATGGTGTTGACCGCATTCCCACCACCACCACCGACACCAAACACTTTAATGTACGCGCCCTTCTCGATTCCGTCAGCCTCCGTCAACCGCATCATACAACCACCTCCAGGCTCCCGACATCCTCTGTGACTGCGCTGCCATCCGCCATCCGGGTTCATTCCGGTTGCGGCGCTGGTTCGATATCGCGCGTACTAAATAACAACTCCTGACGACCGGCAGAAATGGCCTCCTGGACTTCATCACCTGTCAGCGGGATGAGGAGCAATTGACGATCGAGTCGATTATGGAGCAATTGGATCGCTTCATTATTTTGCATAATTTTGATCACGTTCCGCTGCCCTTGGCGATTTTCCAGCACCAGGAAATCGCCCTGTGACAACGGATTATGCCCCATGGCGCGTAGCGTATTCAGCACATCACGCAACGATTGCCCCCGTAAGTATTTCCGCAAGTGGATCAGGCGACCGATTTCTTTGATGTCTCTGTCAGAAAAGAGCACGGGCGTACGACGACGGCCTGAGTAGGCGTGCGGACGAATAAGCCCTGTCTCCACCCAGTACATGAGCGTACGATACGGAATACCAAGTTGTGTGGCGACAGTGCGACTATCGTAAGATTCCACAGGAGAGGTCCTTTGTTAATGCAACTTGCATTATCAACGCCAAAGGTACTGAGCCCTCTCCAAGAAGTCAACACTTTTTCACAAGTTTTCCCCAGGCTATCGTCTGCCAGGCCAATGCCCTGCCGTATTATAGTAGCATGGCTCTGCCTCAGGACGAAGTGTCAACACCACACGTGTGGCAAAAAACATTATTGACGATTTTTTTGGATTATGCTAAGGACTTCCTGCGAGGGTTTGCGTACGATACGGCGATGGCACATGGCCGCAAAGGAGAGCGTAATGCGAGGATACCTGTGGAGGCGTGGGAGCGGTGCGGTGGTCGCGCTCCTGCTGTGCAGCGCGGTGACGGCCCTGGCGACCGACAAGCCATCCATTAAAATTGGTTTGTTGTATAGCCTGTCGGGGATGGCTGCCGTCGTGACCGAGGGCACGGTGCATGCCCACGAAATCGCCGCGGACGAGATTAATGCCAAGGGGGGGCTCTTAGGTGGACGCAAGATCGAGTACGTCACGCGGGATGACAAACTCAAACCCGGCGAAGCGGTGAAAGAATTTCGTCGTATGGTGACGCGCGACAACGTCGAGTTCGTCATGGGGGTGATTAGTAGTGGCGTGGCACTCGCCGTCTCTGAAGTCGCCAAGGAGATGCAGGTGCTGTTTGTCAACACGATTGCCCAAACCGCGGCCCTGACCGAGGAACATGGACACCAGTATGTGATCCGCACCAATACCAACAGCACAGTGATTGGGCGCACGGCGGCGCTGGCAGCGTCCCAAGGCCGCTGGAAAACCTATTACTTTATTGGCCCAGACTATGAATGGGGCCATCGGGTTAATGCCGACTTCTGGGAATTTTTGCAGCACAAGAAAGAGGGGGTGCAGAAGCTCGATGAATTGTGGCCGAAGCTGGGCGAGCGGGATTTTTCGTCGCATATTACCACGATCTTGAACGCCAAGCCTGATGCTGTCTTTTCGTCGTTGTGGGGTGGTGATCTCATTGCTTTTGTGAAGCAGGCGAACACCTATGGCTTTTTTGACAAAGTGCAGTTCATCTCCACTGGGGCAGGCGACCTCGATATTCTCAAGCCCCTCGGGGCCGAGATGCCTGACGGGGTCATGGCGACCTTTTCCTATGCCTTTGATTTACCCGTCGCCGGCAAGGAAAAAGAGAACGAGGATTTTGTCGCCAAGTTTAAGGCCCGCACCGGGTACGATCCCAAATCTGGGGACATCATGGGTTATATTTCGACTTACATCCTGGCCAGTGCGATTGAGCAGGCCGGGAGTGCGGAAACGGCGCCCCTGTTGCAAGCGCTCCGTGGCGGCACGTTCAAAACACTCCTCGGCGATGTGACCATTCGCGACTTCGATGGCCAGGCGACCTTCGGCTATTACACGGGTGTGACCTTTACCAACCCACAGTTTCCCTTCAAACGGCTGAAGAACGTGCTGCGCGCTGAAGGTGAGGAAGTCTTACACACCAGGGCAGAGGTGGTGAAGATTCGGGCCGAGCACCACAAAGCCAAAAACTAAGCACCTCTCCCCGTCGGGGTGACTAGCTAGTGCCTTCACCGAGCTGTTGTGCCAGGTGCTGCCCCTGGGAGCGCCGGGCTCCAGCCCGGCTCCCGCCGCCACGCTGGCGCGTGGCGCTCCCAGGAGACGTCGCACATGCGCTCGGTTGCGGCACTAGTCGCCCGGACAACGCCGACGGGCCGAGAGAGAGCCTCTCGGGATAGGCTCTGAGTGGGCGTGCCACCGTGCCTGGCCGCTGATCTCCCGGGCGCGGTTGGTCTCTCCCGCAGCGATGCCGTAGCGAGGACTGTGTATGTCTGACTTCTTTGTGCCCTTGTTGAATGGTCTCACCATCGCCATGACCATCTATGTCATCGCCTCTGGGCTGTCGTTGGTCTTTGGCGTCCTGGGCGTGCTGAATTTTGCGCACGGCTCACTCTACATGTGCGGCGCCTTTCTGCTCTTCACCCTGATGCGGTATGTGCTGCCCCCACCCATGGGTTTTTGGGTCGGCCTCTGCGTCGTCCCCCTGCTGGTGGCTGTGCTGGGGGCGCTGCTCGAAATGGCCTTACTGCGCTTCATCTATAAAGCCGATCCGCTCTATCAATTGCTTCTGACGTATGGGCTCGTGCTGATTATCAGCGACGTGGTGAAGCTCATCTGGGGGGCCGAACATCAGTCCGTGCCCCGTCCGCCGGGTTTTACGGGCTCGGTGGCGCTCTGGGGGCATCTGTTTCCGAGCTACAACCTCTATATTCTGTGGCCCAGTGGTCTTGCCACCATGTGTGGCTTGGCGTATGTGCTGCACCGGACCCGGCTCGGGCGTCTGATTCAGGCCGCGACCCAGGACCGCGAGATGCTCGGCGCCTTAGGCATCAATGTCCGGCGTCTCTACACCGGGGTGTTTGCCCTGGGAGCCGGACTCGGGGGACTCGGGGGGGTGCTGGCCGCGCCCATGGGCGCGATTTATCCCGGCATGGATCTCGACATCATCATTGATGCGTTTATTGTCGTGGTCATTGGGGGCCTCGGCAGTGTGGGCGGCACCGTGCTCGGTGCGATGACGTTTGGCGTGCTGCGCTCCTTCGGCATTCTGTTCATGCCCCAGTTTGAAACGCTGTTCATTTTCATGCTCATGGCCGTGGTGCTGGTCGTGCGTCCACAAGGCCTGTTGGGCACCCACGTCACCAGCGGACACTAGCAATGAAGGGGACAGGGTGCAGACGTTACAGATGACGCCCGATGCGGCGCGTCGGGACCAGAGCCATTGGCTGTTTGGGCTGGCCTTAGGGCTGCTCTTCTGGCTCCCTGAGGTGATTGTGGCTCTGGGCTGGGGGAAGTTCTGGATTGCCCTGCTGGCCGACATGCTCATCTGGGGCCTGTTTGCCGTGGCGTTTAACTTGCTGATGGGCTACACGGGGATGATCTCCTTCGGGCAATCAGCCTATCTCGGGATTGGCGGCTATACCGCCGGGTTGTTGCTGAAAAAAATCAGTGGGCTGCCCTTTGCCCTGGGCCTCCTCGCCGCCCCACTCGCGGCGGCCCTCGCGGCGCTCATCATTGGCGTGTTGTGTATCCGTTTAACGCACACCTATTTTGCCATGCTCACCCTGGCCTTCTCCATGATTGTCTATTACATCGCCTTTAAGTGGTACAGCTTTACCGGCGGCGATAATGGCCTGATTGGCATTCCCGTCCCGTCCTGGGTCCACGATCCGACCTTCGGCAATTACTTCAAATTTGTGCTGGTCATCACCCTCGTGAGTGTGTATCTCCTGTGGCGCATCGTCCACTCGCCTTTTGGCAAGACCTTGATGGCGATCCGCGAAAACCCCCACCGTGCTGGATTCGTGGGTATTCCTGTGAAACGCTACCAGCTCTACGCGTTCATCGTCGCGGGAGCGTTTTCTGGTCTGGCGGGGGCGTTGTTTATGATCAATGAGCGCAGTGTCTACCCGGAGTTGGCGTTCTGGACGCGCTCCACGCAGGTGCTGCTGATGAGCATTCTCGGCGGGGTCTATACGTTCTTTGGTCCCATCGTCGGGGCCTGCGTGCTGCAAGTGATGGATGCCGACATCACCAAGGATTATCCCGGCATCTGGCAATTGTTTCTCGGCAGTATGCTGGTGCTCATCCTGTACGGCTTGCCAGGCGGGATTCTCGGCTTCATCCAAACACGTGATACGGCCAGTACGGATGATCCTGCCACGCGGATCGACAAAACGCTGGCGGAGTTTCAGCGCAAATTTTGGTACTTTTTCGTTGCGGTGCTGTGGTGTACCAGCTTTTTTCGTCTGCTGCAAGCTCCGGCGGCCTGGCGGTTCACGGTCCTGCTCACGGCGGCCCAAGCCGTGGGCGGGGGGGCGCTGTGCGTCTGGCTGCTACGTCAGCTCCGCCGCCGGACGCCACACGGGCGGCGGCTGTTGCTGGCCTTCCCCTTGCTCCCGCTGGGCTTGCATATGCAGTGGCACACGCCCCTGTCTGGCGTGCTGAGCATCGTTCTGTGGGCAGGATGTATCTATTACTACCTGTGGCCAGCCGAGATCCGCCAGGCGTGTGGACGGTAACGCTGAGGGAACAGACAGAGAAGGATGGGGTCATGCTGCTCCGTGTCGTCAAGCTAGGCAAGACTTTCGCGGGGTTTGTCGCCGTGCAGGATGTCACTCTCAGCGTCGTCCAGGGGCAAGTGGCCTGTATTATTGGCCCCAATGGGGCCGGCAAGTCGCCGCTGTTCAACCTGATTACCGGACATCTGCGACCGACGGCGGGCCAGGTGTTCTTCCGTGATCAGGACATTACGGGACGCCCACCGCACACCATTTGTCGCTTAGGCATCGGGCGCTCGTTTCAGCGTACGAATATCTTCCCACGCCTCTCGGTGTTTGATAACGTCCACGTGGCGCTGCTGGCGCACCATAAGCAGACGCGCCGTTTCTTGACCCCCGCCCAGCGCTTGCTCCAGGGGGAAACCTATACTTTGCTTGAGCAGGTTGGGCTGCTCGAACAGGCTAGCGCCATCAGTGGCCTGCTGTCTTACGGCTTCCAAAAGCAACTGGAGTTAGGCATGGCTCTGGCCAGTAAGCCAGACTTGCTGTTGCTCGATGAACCGACTGCCGGCATGTCGCCCCAGGAGACGACTCAGGCCATGGCTCTCATCGTGACCATCGTACGTGAACGGGGTTTGACCTTGCTCTTTACGGAGCACGATATGGACGTGGTGTTCAGCATTGCCGAGAAGATCACGGTGCTGCATCAGGGCCAGGTGCTCGCCGAGGGTACGCCAGTGGAGGTTCGTCGTCATCCCGACGTGCAACGGGTGTATCTGGGAGAAACCCCATGATTTTGGAAGTGCGTGATATGTACACCTCGTACGGCCTCAGCCAGATTCTGTTCGGCATCTCCCTGCACGTCTATGAGCGCGAATGCGTGGCGCTGCTGGGCCGCAACGGGGTGGGCAAAACCACCACGCTACGCAGCATCATGGGACTCACCCCACCGCATCAGGGGCAGGTGCGCTACAAGGCGCGAGATATTACCGGCATGCCGGCCTATCGTGTGGCGCGGCTCGGGGTGGGCTTCGTGCCCGAAGATCGCCGCATTTTCCCAGGCCTGACGGTGCGTGAGAACCTCGACGTGGCGCGGAAGCCTCCGGTGTCCACTGGCAGCATGGTATGGACCCTTGAGCGCGTGTATGCCATCTTCCCAGTCCTGGCACGTCTGGAGGCACGCAAAGGCGGTCACCTGAGTGGCGGGGAGCAACAGATGCTCACCATTGGCCGGACGCTGATGGGTAATCCTGATCTCCTCCTCCTTGATGAGCCGTCCGAAGGACTGGCGCCTCTGGTCGTGCGTGACTTAGAGCAGCGCATTCAGCAGCTCAAGGAAGAGGGTGTAACCATCTTGCTCTGTGAACAGAACGCCAAGTTTGCTCTCGCCTTGAGCGACCGCGCCTATGTGCTGGAAAAAGGCCAGGTGCGGTTTACCGGCACGATCGCCGCACTGCAGGCGAACACGGCCGTACGACAGCACTACCTGGGGCTATGACGGCTGCCCCGTGTCACGCGGAGCAGCGACGTAGGCCTCGTGGAAGTGCACCGGCGCACTGGGCACCCGCCGCATACGTAAATTCAGCACTTCAACCAGCACCGAAAACGCCATGGCGAAATAGATATACCCTTTCGGCATGTGCCCATGCAGGCCCTCGATGATCAGCGTGGTGCCAATCAGCAGCAGAAAACTCAAGGCCAGCATTTTCAGCGTCGGGTGTTGATTGATAAAGGTGCTAATCAGGCCCGCAAACACGAGCATAAACCCCACCGCTACGATCACCGCCGTGACCATGATGCCTATCTGATTCGACATCCCGACCGCGGTAATGACGGAATCCAGCGAAAACACCACATCAAGCACGAGGATTTGCAGCAACACGCTGAGAAAAGAGGCGCGGACACGCGCCGACGCCTGGCCCTCCTCGCCTTCCAGTTTTTGATGAATCTCGTGTGTGCTCTTGGCCAGTAAAAACAACCCGCCGATAATGAGAATGAGATCCCGTCCCGAGATCGCCAGGCTGAAGAGGGTGACGAGGGGTGTGGTCAGGCGCATGAGCCACGTCAGCGAGAACAGCAGCGCAATGCGCGTCACCAACGCCACGGCGAGGCCCACCGTGCGCGCCCGTGCCCGTTCGTGGGCCGGGAGTTTTTCGGCGAGGATAGAAATAAACACCACGTTATCAATGCCAAGCACGATTTCTAGGACAGTCAACGTCAACAGGGCAATCCACGCCTGGGGCTCAAGTAGCCATGTCATATCGAGGTCTCCTCTGTGCCGGAGCCGTGCGCCTCGGCTGGTTAGGGCAGCGCCGGCACGATGACCAGCAGCACGCCCAGGAGTGGCACGACCAGCAACGCTGCCAGCCACCACCAGGCCTGACGATGGGCGAAGTTCAGGGTGTAGCCTAGACCAGCTATCTTGGGAAGCCATACGCGTGGATCACGTGGATTACGGTAGAGCAAGCCGTTCCATCCCTCTATCTGGGCCGACGTGTCGCGAGCTTGGAGCGCACGCACACCGTGCCACATGCACCACAGCCCCCAGACGATAGCGCCGCACACGATGAGCAACGCGCCGAGCACCAGAAGCCCCGAGCGCACTGGTTGCCACAGCGGTAGCACGACGGCTAACAACGCACAGACCAGCGCCAGCCCCAGGGCGATCATCCGGGTGCAGTCCGCCGTCAGAGCCGCCATGGTCCTGGCGGCTTCCGGGCTGATGCGCTGCTCCTGGCCACGCGGCGCATAGGCCAGCATTAACAAGCTCAGACCTTCAAGCAGGCCACAGATAAACATCCCAAAACCCACAGGAAAAAATACACCCAGGAACGTCTTCGTGGTCCAGCCGTCGGGCTGCCCATGGAAGCCCCAGTGGATGGCCCAACGCGGTGGCAGACGTGGCCAGAGCAGCCCAAGGAGCCCGCCGGTGCACACGAGCACGAGGCAAGGCAACCAGCGGAGCCAGGGACGGCACAAGGACGACGCGTGGGAAGTGGGCTCAGTGGGTGTGAGTGGCATGCGTGACGGACCTCCTCCAGGCCAGCACCTGGGCCTGGTCTGCACATAGGTGTCTGACGGACAGGCCATCGCGGCTGACACAGCCCTCGGGTCCGCCTGTCCAGGCTGGTATCTAAGCATACACGTGGCGCAGGCGCCACGTCCACCTGGCCGCCAGCCTTTTTCTGGTTGACAAGATGGAAGGCACACTTCTATAGTGCAGTCAAAAGACGTTTATAGCTCTCTGCGGAAAGGGGAAGCGCCGTAAGGCCGCTGTTCCCGCAACTGTATCGGGTACGAACGCTCATGTGCCACTGTGGCATCCCATGGGAAGGCGAGCGCGTAGGCAACCCGAGAGCCAGGAGACCTGACCTGCAGGGCAAGACATCCATCTGCGCAACGGGCGATTGCTAGAGGGTCTAGAGGTGTGTCCATCCCGATTCTACTACCGGTGGAATGGGGATTTTTTTTGCCCAGTGTGGTCCGAAGCACCACGGAGGGAACGTATGAATACCGGGCAACAATTTCAATACATTCAGCGGCAGCTGCATTTGTTTCGACGCCACAACATCACGGTGACCAAGCAAGCGGTCGTCGTGGTGTTAGCGGTGGGTTTCGTGGTGTATACCGTGTTTTTTAGCAACGTACCGGCCATTCATGATTTCTTTCATGGGGTACGCCACGCCATGGGGATTCTGCCATGTCATTGAGGAACAACATGCTCAACTTACGCTGGGCGGTACGTGTGGTGTTGACCCTGGGTCTCGTCTGGATGGCACTGCTCGGGACGATGCCAGGGCAGGCCCAGGACACGGGACTCACCGTAAACATCACCAGTACGCCGCCACTCGCCTCCGTCCGACCCAATCATGATCTCGCCAGCATCACGCTCACTCCGATGCTGCGTGGCAAGCCGCTCGGTCAGGGTCATGTCACGCTCGTACTTACGGCACCACCGGCGCCGACCATCCTGGCCACAGGCTTTCCCAGAGTCGAAGGCACGACGCTCCTGCGCCTCGAATCCGCGCTCACCAATGGCGGGCTCACCTTCCAGTATGCCTTCCCCCTGCGTGGACAGTATACGGTGGATCTCACCCTTACCCCCGTGCCCGGCGGTCCGACGTTTCCGCCCACGCGTGTGCAGCAGACCTTGCACCTGTCTGAAGACCCCAGCGTGACGCGCAATGCCTGGATGCTGGTCGCTGGGTTGTTCGTCCTCGGGGGAATCGCTGGGGTCATGTTTGCCCGCTCCGCCGCGGCCCAGGAACGTCGGCTAGCCTTCGGCCTGATCGTTGTGCTCCTGGGCGGCAGTCTGCTGGGCAGTGTCCGGTCCGCCGAGGCAGACAGCAGTCATAGCCCCACGGCGGCGCCAGCAGCGTCGGCGCATCAGGTCGTCCAGGGCGATGACGGCTGGACGCTGGATGTGCAGGTCCAGCCGTCCCCCGCCACCGTGGGGCAATTGACGCAGTGTAGCATCACGCTGCGCAAGGACGGCGAGGTGTTTACGGGGCCAACCGCCGTCTCGCTCGTTGTCGTGCACCAAGAAGAGGGGCATACGGTGTTTGAGACGCACCTTGTGGCCCCGCAGGGACAGAGCACGCCGAGTCTGCAATTGTACGACGGGGCACCACATACCTTGACCGTCACGGTACGTCCCGCTGCCGAGACCTGGCGTGACATCCAGCCGCTCACGGCCAGCATCGAGACCGAGGTAATCGCGCTGCACCCTCCGACCCCGGTTAAGGTGCGCATGATGACCCTCTTACTTGGGGTGCTGGTGCTGGGGATGTGCGCCGGATTTTTTGTACCGCAACGTACCAGAGAGCGGACGGATGCGTGAGTTTGCCGACACCTCGGAGATTCCCGTGTCTCCCGTCCTCATTGAGCAGGTACTCGGGCAAGAAGACGCCTGTACCATTATCCGCCAGGCGGCCCGCCAGCGCCGCCATGTGCTGCTGATCGGTGACCCTGGCACTGGCAAGAGTATGCTCGGGCAAGCCATGGCTGAGATGATCACCGTGACGGACCCGGAAGATATTCTCGTCGCGCCACATCCCCAGGATCCGACCCTGCCGCACATCCAACGTGTGCCGGCGGGGCAGGGCGAGCGGGAAGTGCAGGCGGCGCGGGTCCGCGCGCAACGTGCGGCGCACTCGCTGCAGTTCGTGCTGTGGATTGTCGTGGGTGCGACGGCCATCGTCAGTCTGTACTTCAGCCTGCGCGATGGTTCGATCACGGCCCTGTTCGGCGGTATCGCCCTGGTGGGCTTGACCCTGTGGTTCCGCCAGCACACGCGCAAGGTCTCCACCGCCGCGATCCCCAAACTCCTGGTACAACACCCGCAGGAGCGCGCCCCGTTTGTCGATGCCACCGGGCTCCACGCTGGAGCGCTCCTAGGCGATGTACGGCATGATCCCTATCAGTCGGGCGGGGTGGAAACGCCACCGCATTATCTCGTCGAAGCGGGGGCCATTCATCGGGCCCACACCGGCGTGTTGTATATCGACGAAGTCTCGCTGCTGGACATAGAGGCGCAAAATCACCTCCTCACCGCCATGCAATCCAAAAACTTTGCGATTACCGGGCGCAGTCCGGGATCGAGTGGTACTATGGTGCAGACCGATCCTGTGCCGTGCGATTTTGTGCTGGTGTTGGCCGGGAATATCGCGGATCTGGACAAAATCCACCCGGCCCTGCGCTCACGCATCCGCGGCTATGGCTATGAGGTGTACACGCATACGGTGATGGACGACACCCCAGCGCACCAGTGGCTGCTGGCGCAACTGGTGGCGCAGGAAGTGCGGCGAGATGGCAAGATCCCACATTTCAGTGCCTCCGCCGTGCACGCCGTGCTGGACGCAGCTCGTCAACGGGCGGGACGACCGCATAGCCTCAGTTGCCGTTTTCGTGAGCTGGGGGGATTGATTCGTATTGCTGGGGATCTGGCCGTGCACGAGGGGGCCACGCTCGTCGAACCATTCTATGTGCAGCAGGCCCTGCGCTGGAGTCTCCCGATCGAAGAGCAGATCGTGCTGGCGCAGCACGGCACCTGCCTGGACCGTGTCAAGCGCTGAACTGGGCATCAGAGACGCGCCGCCCGGAGAGGTTAACAGGGCCGCACGCGTGTGGCGCCAAGCCTGCCTTAGAGCCTATCCAAGTAGGGGCGACCGGCCGGTTGCCCCTACAACGCAGACGGGCCTAAGGATGGTCTGTCTTAATAGGTTTTTATGGATTATTCTGTACTGTCGTCGGATCTGCAATGGACGTGGCCCAGATGCCGCGTTTGTGTGTCTTGGCCGTGCGTTCCAAGGTCTCCAGGGTTTCCCGCACGACACGCGACTCGCCCGTCGGTCCGGTAGCGGTGACGCCTTTCATCCGGGCCAGGCCCTCACGGACCAGCAGTTCTGCGAGGCTCTGCCCCTCGACCTCGACGAAGCCGTAGTAGCGTGGCGTTTTCGTACGGCCTCCAGCGCTCGCCCAGCGTGTCCAGACGGCAAATGGCGTCTGCAACCGCTGCCGCACCACGAGCGTCGCCTGGCGACCGGCTCGCAGGGTTTCATCAAGGGTGACGCCAAAATACTCGCTCTGCTCCCGCGTACGTTCGGGATAGCGCAGGGTCGCCTCTGGGGCATCGACAAAATACAGACGCAGCACAAACTCGTGCGCGCCACACTGGACATGGAAGCTGTCGCCGTCATTGTACGTCTGTTCAATGTACTGACAGTCTGTGAGGTGGAGCCACTCTTGGCGGTTAGAGGCTCCCCTAGACGGGCTCACGCACCCGAGGACCAAGACCACAAAGCCGATGAGTAGTGAGCGTTGCATGGGTCTCCGTTCTTTTCAAGCTGCAGAGCACGTGTCAGGCGTTGGCGGCTCCTGCGTGTTGAGCGCTAGTGCCTCAACCGAGCGCATGTGCGACGTCTCCTGGGAGCGCCACGCGCCAGCGTGGCTTTGGGAGCCGGGCTGGAGCCCGGCGATCCCAGGGGGGCAGCACCTGGCACAACAGCTCGGTGAAGGCACTAGGCCCTCCTGGGTGTCTCATACGGTACGAGCGCGTCTGGCAAGGCGACGTACTGTACTCTTACCCTAGAGCCACGAGGAGGTGCGTGGGCCTCACGTATAGTGTGGCCCGCGAGCAAGCGAGAGGATGAGGGGTCTGATATACTGACCCAGTGGGCGCGGAGGCTCGTTTACATGGTGATGCGTTTTTCCGCTATGGCTTGTGAGCGCAGATCACCTTGCTGCACGAGGTGGGCGCGGACAGCATTGAGCGCGTTCTGCACCATCGCAGGGTTCAGCCGGGTTGCTGCTTCGCCATGCTGGGCTTCTTCCAGTAAGGCTTTGCCTTCGTGTTGGATGTGCGCCAGCGCCCACTCGACCTGATCGGCCACGGACTGCACTTCGGCAGGGAAATCGCGATGCGAGGCGCGTGGCGTTTGCAACCGATCATAGCCCCCACCGTGCCAATGGCCACCGGGCGTGGCATGACAGTCAAAGCGGATGACTTCTTCATTGCCGACTTCGACACCGAGGGTGGGGCCGCCACAGCCTTCCCCACGGATCGACAGAATGCGTAAGGGCCAGACATACAAGGCTATCTGTCCATCTTCAGACAGTGGGATGTGTAAGGTATTGCCGCGATACGTCTCACCTGGGAGCTTCGTTGCCATTCTCCATTCCTTCCATCTCTAGGGTCGTCGCACGTTACCTGGGTCACCATCATAGGGGAACCACCGGGCCAGTGCAACCACATGGCGCTGCGCCACGGCTCTGGGCGCGACTCGTCCGCAGTCTCGGGCTCAGCGTGTGGCTGAGTCTGGGGAGTCTCCTGGGAGACACCACGCTGGGCAGCGTATGCGCCCAGGACCAGCCTGGGCCGCCGCAGGTCTGGTCTGTGTCCGATGCGCGCTTACGCCAGGCCGTGACGACGGCCTTCCAGCCGAGCACACCACCCGCCGACACCGAGGCCGCCATCAGCGCCTTTGACCTCTATAAAGATCGGCCGTGGCTGGAGGAGGTCTTGCAACCGTATGTGACCGCCCAGGCGGTACATATCCTGCTCAACGCCGACGTCTTTGCCAAGTTGCATCGTGGTTGGACCCTGCGCGCCGTGACCATGGCCGTGCCGTATGCGCCCGACTGGACTGTGCGCGCCTTCAAGACCCTGGCGGCCATTGACCTCCCCTGGGCCAAGTCCCTCGTGTCCCTGGCCACCGTGGCAGCGCCTGGGGTGGTGCTGCCGCATGCCGACATCCTGGTGGCAGTGGATGCGCGTTGGGCTGAAGGACCAATTCGTGAGGCGGCCAGGGCTTATCCCGCCGAGGCCATGCGGGCGGTGGGTGCCTATAGCGCGACACCTTGGGGGGCACACGTCTTTGCGGAAGCCGTCCTGGCCGATCCGCGCTGGGTGATGACCCTCCTGGCGGCCACCACGGACAGCCATCCGACCCTACGGCGCGCCCTCGCCAGTGCCACGGATCCGGCGGTCCAGGTGGTGTGGCAGCTGGTCCAGAGTGCCTATCCAGATGAGGTCAAAGTCCGCATGGCGGCCTTTGCGCCAGCACTGGCCACCCAAACGCTCTCCCTAGAGGAAGCGGCGCAGCGCAGCGCAGAGCCTACCACGTATCTGCGCACGCTGATGGCCATGCACCTGCGCGAGGAGGCGCCCACGGCGCGGGCCGTGGAACAGGCCCTGCGCGAGGAAGTGTCCCTGCTGGTCGAGGAGATGAATCAGCTCTTTGAGCAGCCGCCCGCCGTGCGTTTTCGTGCCCTCACTGGTCTGGCCGCCCGCGAGTTGTACCTCCTGCTGAGCTATGGCGAAGCGGAAATGTTTACAAGTTCGTATCGTGGCGTGTATGAGCGCCTGCTGGCCAGTATGCGCCAGGAGGGGGTGACTGGCGATGCCTTATTGGCCCAGGTGCACTACACGCGTTTTCGCGTGTTCATGAAAGCCGCGGCCGTCTTTCATCGTCTGGAGTCGTTTTTGGCGACGATCCCGTCGCCGGTAGCACGCTGGTCCCTTCTGGTGCGCTGCATCAGCGATATTGAACGCGGGCGCGAGATGCTGGAGCAAGGGATGATGGTGGCCGAGCTGCTCAGTGCGCCGCTCGATACCCCGAGCCTGCATCTCATGCGCGATACGCTCAGGAGCGAATACGAACGCACGCTGCTGCACCAGCAACCCGAGGCCCGCCTGCTGTACGGTCTCCTGGCGGCCCTGCTCGCGCGCCGTCCCGAACCGGGGCTGGCCGATGCCGCTTTCATGGCGATTGCCACACCGTATATCCCCCTGGTGCCCAATCTCGAACAGATACCGCTGGCGGCGCTTTTTCCACGCGGGGTCAACATTCAGCACCATTTTTTCTATAACGACGATGATGGACGCCAGTCGTTCCACAGCTTCCTGGCGCAGTATCACGATGACCCGGCGTGGCAACTGACGCATCACGGGGCATACGTCCACCTGAGCACGCCACGCGCCACCCGTACCATCGAAATCTACGCCAATGTGTTTTCTGAGGAGGAGCAAGGCCTTATCGACATCACGCAGGCGCTGCGCACCCGCCAGATCACGCCGCAGATCGTGGTACACCGTGGCCATACGTTCTACACGACCAGAACCCTGGCGCATACCCCGGCGGCGGCGGCGCTGGTCATTATGGGCAATTGCGGCGGCACCACGTTGCTTGACGCCGTGTTGAGTCGAGCCCCGCAGGCGCACATCCTGACGACCAAAGGTATCGGCAGTCTCACGGTGAACGATCCGCTCCTCAAGGCCCTCAACACGTATCTGCTCAGCGACCAGGTGATGACGTGGCCACGGTTTTGGCACCAGGCCACGGCCCTCTTGAGCCATAATCCACGCTTTGTCGATTATGTGCCGCCCGACAAGAACGCCGGTGCCGTCTTGCTCACGGCGTATCGTCGCGCCCGCACCGCGCAGGAACGCATGGCCCTGCGCCCCCGTACACAGCGCTGAGACGCCGAGGGATAGAGGCCCTCGCTTGCAGATCAGGAGTTGGCATGGTGCCGTACACCGTCAGGACATCCGGTCAGAACTCATGCAGAGGGAAGCGCAGGATGGAGCCTACCATGCAGCCCTTAGCGTCCCTGCAGCTGTTGCAGCAGCGAACGGACATTGTTGTCACCGGGGGCGAGGCTCATCGCCTTCTGGCCCACCGCCAGGGCTTTGAAAATATCGCCCTGTTGCCACAGAGCACGTGCTAAACCGAGATACCCATCCACATGCTGCGGATTCAACTGCGTCGCTTCGCTGAACGTCGCAATGGCATCAGTGAGCTTGCCTTGTCCCAAGAGTTGCCCACCCAGCCCGATGAGCGCTTCCATTAACTGTGGTTGCACCTGCCCTGTCTGGGGGGAGAGCGTTAGGGCTTCTTTGAAGAGTCCAATCGACTCGCCAAATTTGCCGCTCTTGAGGGCCACCGTCGCCCCACCTAAGAGGCCATCGAGGAGCAGTCCGGTCACCTCACCCTTACTGTCTTCCGGTGCGAGGCGAAAAGCCGTGCGAATGACGGGAATGGCCTGTAACCACTGCCCGAGCCCCAAGTGGGCGCGGCCCAGCGCGAGATACGCCTTGCCAAAATTGGCGTCGAGGTCAATGGCACGCTGCAAAAGGGACACCGCGGCGGCGTACTGGCCCTGATTGACCAGTGCCAGCCCTTGTTCGTAGGCCATCTGCGCCTCGGACAGTCCTCCGAGCGTCGCACAGCCATTGAGCCATCCCAGTAGGAGTATGAGGGCGAGAAAGTGTCGGCAGGGCATAGGGTTCTCCAGGTGACAGCATGCGTGCTGTGTGTGCGGTATGATGCGACATCGTGTGGTAGATCCAGGCTCACAGGCCGCGAGCAGTGCCCGGGACATCGTCCACCACTCCCACGCGAGCGCGCCCACGTCCACCACGGTCTTCTATGCTATACTGCTCCCCATGGCAAGGCAAGATGCCGCAGCACACTGCCTGCCAGGGTCACACGTCCCCCATCGCTTGACCAGAGGTGAATATGGACAGACGTTCTGCCTTGTTGTGTCTCCCCGCGTTGTGGATGCTGGGTGTGTGCGTGCCGACTCTCGGTGCGGCCGAGGGACAGATGGAGGTCTACCGTAGCACTGCGGCGTCACCACCGTCGATGGTCATCACGCCCCAGTCCGACGCACTGCATGTGCCGTACAACGGCTTCGCCTCTGGTGGCATGTATCACCCAGTACGTCGTGGAGGCTGGCACGCTGGGCCCGTCTTTCGTGGGCCGCGGCTCTTTGTGCCTGCGTGGCGCGCACCCCGGTATCGGCACCACGCCCCGCGGGCCTACTACAGGATGCCGCCAGGACAACGCAAGAAGTATTACGGGGTCCATCCAGGGAAAGGACACAGATACCACAAGCGTGGTCATCGCCATTGGCGATGAGGAGACGCAAGCGCACAAGCCGAGCGACAGCGGAGCCCCCAGCTCCATCAGCCCTGGGGGCTCCGGGCGGTGACGTCACGCCTCTTCACCGTAGATGCGGTAGGACATGCGTGGCAATCATCCGCAGATTACGCACTTGCAGGTCATAGGGTAACTGACGGCCGAGGTTGACCTCATAGAGCAACTGGGTCAGACCCAGCACGTCACGCAAGTGCTGGAGCCGGGGCACCACTGTATCGGGCGTGCCGAAGACGACCTTATCACGCAGCCAATCGTCATAACTCATATGCTGGATGGTCTCGGCCTCGTGCTCCCAGTTCCCCGTGGTGCCGCGTCGAGACGCACTGCGCGCCACGCGGCCCCCCAGGCCGGTCACGGCGGCCATCGCACTGTCCCGTGGCTCACTGTAGGCCTGCGCCTCGGTGTCCGCCACGTAGAGTGGCACGCGCAACCCCACCTGGGGCTGTCCAGGGTGGCCGGCGTCGTGCCAGGCGTCGCGATATTTCTGGATATAGGGCCCGAGATCAGTGAGCGCAAAGGCACGGGAGGGATTGATGATTATGGGATAGCCCATGCGGCCGATGATAGGGAACGTCTCGGCGGAGGTGAGGCCCACGCGAATAGGGGGGTGCGGCTGCTGCAGCGGCTTGGGACGTACGTACAGATCATGACACTGATAGTACTTGCCCGCAAAGGAAAACCGCTCCGTCGTCCAGGCCTTGAGTATGACGGCTAAATACTCCTCAAAGCGCTCGCGACTCTCGTGATAGGGTGACTGAAAACCGTCGTGCGTATCAGGGAACGTGCCACGCCCGATGCCACATTCCACACGCCCCTGACTGATGTGATCGAGGGTGGCAATGTCTTCGGCCAGCCGAATGGGATGCCCTAGCGGCAGGAGCACGACCGCCAGGCCAATGCGGATGCGCTTGGTCCGTGCCGCGATGGCACTGGCGACCATCAACGGTGAGGACAGGACGCTGATCTGCGCAAAGTGGTACTCCGACAGCCACACCGAGTCCACGCCACAAGCCTCGGCGGCATCAACTAACGCAAAGCTTTCCGCAAATGCCTCTTGCTCCGTGAGTCCATCCCGGTAAGGGAACTCGACAAACAGTCCACAGTCCATGTGTCCGTCCTCCTTTTGCGTGTGGGGCCCTTGTTCTGGATGGTGTGTACGCTGGGCAGGCACACCGCGCCTGGAGCAACAACACACAGACGGCCCCGAGACACCGTTGCTCTCCAGCACCGCGTGTCCAGATATGGTCCCAGCATACTCCAGCAGCGCCAGTTGGTCGAGCCCGACTCGTCCAGCCCCACCGCACGCCTGGTGCTGTCAGAGTCGGCGGACTCCCTGACAGCGGGGGGAGCGCTCGGCAGGGACGTGCTATACTACGCGCAGACGACTGGGGACCGTGACGACACGATGCGGGACATGGGGCCAGGCTACTCACCGAGGAGTATGACGATGCAGATTGACGTGGTGGGACTCCGTTTCAAACCGGCAGGAAAAATTGTGCAGTATGCCAGCAATGGCCTGCTGCTGTCGCGTGGAGAAAAATGTGTCGCTGAGTCCGACAACGGCCTCGAAATGGCCACCGTGGTGCTCACACCGCGCGCCGTGGCTCTGTCGGACGAGGCACGTGCGCTCAAGCCCGTACTGCGTAAGGCCACGCACCAGGATTTCACCCAAGCCGAGGCGATTAGTCAGCGTGCCACCGAGGCGTTTACGCTGTGTCGTGGCCGGATACGGGAACTGCATCTGCCGATGAAGCTCGTCAGCGTCGATTTCACCCTCGATGGCCAGAAGGCGATCTTTTATTTTACCTCCGTGGAGCGGGTGGACTTCCGCAGCCTGGTGCGCTCGCTGGCCGGGGTGTTACGCGTGCGCATTGAGATGCGCCAGGTCGGGGCACGTGATGAGGCCAAAACGCTTGGTGGTCATGGGGTCTGCGGCCAACCCTTATGCTGCGCCACCTTCTTAACCGAATTTGCCCCCATTTCGGTACGTATGGCCAAAGAGCAGGGCATGGCGCTCAATCCGTCCCGGATTTCTGGCGTGTGTGGCCGCCTCAAATGCTGCCTGGCCTATGAAATGGACGTCTATCAGGCCATCCGCGATGAATTGCCCGCGCTGGGTGACGTGTATGTGACGGAAGAGGGGCCAGGGCGTGTGGTCGAGTTGACGATCGTGGGGGAAGCCTTTGCCGTGGAGCTAGAGGAGAGCGGCAAGCGCGTCTTCGTCCGGCTGCCCAGCGCCGAAGCACGGTCCAATAACTGCCGCACTTGTGGCAATCATGGCGATACGCCTGGACATGGGGACGAGCATGAGGATGAGGACTAAGCCAGCGTGTCGCCGACCGTCCGGGCTCAGGGCGCTGCGGGCGTGTCGCCACCGGCAGCCATGAGGACATTCAAATGGATCCACCCCATGCGCTCCTCGTCCCCGAGGACGTCATGGAGAAGGTCCGCCAGCGTGACACGATCGAGGACGGCGTACATGTGCTGTTCCGCTTCGGCAAAGACACGCAACAACAGGCAATTCCCCACCGCCTCACAGCAGCGCTCCTGGGCCATACACTGATACATTGGGGGCTCGGGATCCATGGCACGCACCACATCCCCCACGGTGATGTCCACGGGTGGGCGCGCCAGGGTATAGCCACCACGTTTGCCACGCATGGCCCGGGTCAAGCCGGCACGGGTGAGGCGCTGGAACACTTTGGAGAGATAGCTCTCCGAGACATGCTGATGGCTGGCAATATCGCTGAGGAGGATAAAACGTCCTGTTTCCAGACGGGCAAGAGCCCACAAGCCATGGATGGCAAGGTCGGTACTCTGGGAGAATCGTAGACCCGGCATGTGGTCCTCCAGGGGGCACGCCACCTCATATGACGCGCATAGGCGCTGCGATGGTGGTACGCCCATCATAACGAACCTCCGCAGGTGGTGCAATGTTGGGCGGCCCTGTGCATTCGGTAAAGTGCCTTGACAGCACCCCCTGGTGGTCTTACTATTGTGGACAAGTTGAGTCCACTTATCAATGCCTCTCTGAAGGCTTCCTGATGTACAAAGCATTCGCGATGCGTCATGCATCCCACAGGGATGATACGTCCAACCACACCGAGGCGTCGTATGCAGGCACGACGGCCAGTCACGCGGTAGCCGTGGAGGCACCGCGTGGCTCGACGCCAGGGCTGGCCCACCTGGATCCCTCGACCATGGCCCTCTATTTTCACGAGGTGCGTCGTCTGCCATTACTCTCCCACGAAGGGGAAATGGCCCTGGCGCGGCAGATTCAAGATGGCACCCATGAATGGCGTGCCATGCTCGTGCAACGCTTACTCCACGTGCCGCTGCTCCTGGCGTGGCGGGCGCGTCTCCGGCGTGGGCGGCTTCCCTTGGACGCCGTGTGTCCGTCTGACCAGGCGCCTCTCGTGCCGGAGATGGTCGCGGTTTTAGACCGTGTGCAGCGCCTGCGCTGCCAGATACGTCAGCACAGGCAGCGTCGCGCCGCTGGGGCCACCGATGCTGCCACACTGATCCGTGAGGCACGGGCAGCGATGCACGTCGCGCTCGCCCCCCTGGTCTGGACGCCGCTGTTTCTCCAGCAGGTCTGGGCGTGCTTTGATGCCGCCATGGTTGCCGTCTCCACCGCACGGCAGCCGCGCCAGGCGAGGCGTTTCCGTGAGAGCCTGGGCTATAGTCTGGCCACCCTGCAACGGCTGTGGCAGACCCTCCAGGCGCTGCAGACCCGCATTGGACGTGCCAAACAAGAACTGACCACCCGGAACCTGCGCCTGGTCATCAGTATTGCGCGCGATTTTGCCTACACAGGTTTGCCCTTGACCGATCTTATTCAAGAAGGCAACATTGGGCTGATGCGCGCCGTGGAGAAATTCGACTATCGACGCAATCTGAAGTTTAGTACCTATGCGGTATGGTGGATTAAGCAGTCAATTCGGCGGGCGGTGTTTGAACAAGGGGCGCTCATTCGCGTGCCAGAGTACATGCATGAAAGTGCCCGGCTGGTGTCCAAGAGTCGGGCCAAGCTGAGTACCACCCTGGGACGCCTCCCGACGTCAGGGGAAATTGCCGCGCATCTGGAAATGCCCGTCGAACGCGTCGAGCGGACCATGACCCTGGGGTATGAACCTCTGTCACTGGACCGGCCCGTGGCGGATGACGACAAGCGGGTGCTAGGCGATCGCCTCGCTGATGCCAAGGCGGAGGTCGGGCAAGATATTGTCCTGCAGCAGGATCTGGTGCACCATACCCATCAAGCCCTGGCGGCCTTGACTCCACGCGAAGCGGAGATCATCCGGCGCCACTTTGGGCTGCAAGGGCAGGCGGAGGAAACGCTGCGCGAAATTGGCGTGGATTTGCATCTGAGCCATGAGCGGGTGCGCCAAATTGAAGCCGAAGCCCTGGCCAAACTGAAACGCCAGAGTGCCCCGTTACGCATTTTTCTTGAGCCCTGAGCGGTCTGGTCTGCTGGGGGCTTGGTCAGGAGTCGTGGATGTCCCGTGTGCGTACGGATAATTTCTTCCCTCTGCCGTCATCTGGACTGGTGGATACGCTGGCCCGCCCACTGCGCAATTTGCGCCTCTCCGTGACGGATCGGTGCAATCTCCGCTGCCAGTATTGTATGCCAGAGGAGGAGTACGCCTGGCTCCCACGCGAGGATCTCTTGACGTTTGAAGAGATTGCCACGCTGGTGGACGTGTTTACCACCCTGGGGGTGAACAAAGTGCGCCTGACCGGCGGTGAGCCGCTGTTGCGTCGCGACTTACCCGCGCTGATTCGCCTCTTAGCCCATCATCCCCGTCTCCACGATCTGGCCTTGACCACCAACGGCGTGCTGCTCGCCGAGCAAGCCCACGACCTCTATGCCGCCGGACTGCACCGTGTCACCGTCAGCCTCGACACCTTACGTCCCGAGCGTTTTCAGGCGTTGACGCGGCGCGATACCCATGCGCGGGTTCTCGCCGGCATCGAAGCGGTCACTGCGGCAGGTTTTACGGGCTTAAAGCTCGATACCGTCGTCATCCGTGGTACAAACGATGACGAACTGGTGGACCTCATCGAATACGGCAAACGGGTCGGGGCAGAGGTGCGCTTCATTGAATACATGGACGTGGGGGGCGCGACGTCCTGGGCCATGGACAAGGTGCTGTCGCGGGCCGCCATGCTCACCCAGCTCAGCCAACAGTACGGCCCCATCGTCGCGCTCAACGAAGAGAGCTGGGCACCAGCTGAGCGTTTTCAGCTGCCCGATGGCACCGTCTTTGGCATCATTGCCTCCACCACGGTGCCTTTTTGTCGCACCTGCGACCGCAGCCGTCTGACCGCCGATGGCATGTGGTACTTATGTCTCTACAGCCGTGACGGCATGGACCTGCGACAGCCCCTGCGCGCTGGTGCCTCGCCTGACGATCTCGCGGCGCGCATTATCCCCGGCTGGCAGGCCCGGCGTGATCGTGGCGCCGAAGAACGCCAGAGCCTTGAAGCACACGGCCTGCGCAGCACGCTCATCTCGCTGGATCGCCTGCGTAAGGATCCGCACCTCGAAATGCACACCCGCGGCGGCTGAATCCTGGCGGGCCATCGTCTGCACCACAGTCGCTCTTCCGCTGCGCCCCCATCGTGTGCCTCCCCTGACGCGCCAGGATTGGCACCATCACGTTGGCATGCTTGCGCCAGACGCGGCTTCCAGCTCCCGGCATCCAAGGCTTTTTCCTCAACAGCAGCAGCACATTTTGCCGGTCTGGCATGGCCTGTCAGCCGCTGGTGATCGGCGTCGGTCTGGGCGGCACCTCAGGACGTCTGTGGGCCTTAGGTCATGCCCCGGGGTGGCACAGGGTCTGCGCCTGCTGCAGGCACGTCCCCAGGCGCTCGGCTAACACCTGCACATGCGGTTCTTGCAGCATGGTGAAATGATCGCCGGGTATCGTAGAACTTTCTAGCGACCCAGCCACAACTTCCCGCCACTCCTGCGTGAGATCCGTAGGCCGTTGTGCGGTGGTGAGTAGAATCACACTCCCAGGATAGCGCCGCAGTCTATACTTTTTGGCGGCTTGTAGACTGACTTCGACGAAGTAGGGCATGCGGAGTCGCAGTGGAACCTGGCGTCCGTGCTGTAGATACTGCTCTGCCACTCTTTTGAGTATTTTTCGCCCGCTCTCCTTGAGGAGTTTGTACCACGGGCTCTGCCGAGTTTTTGCCTGGCTGCGGTACGCGCTGCTGTTATAGAGACTCGTAGGATCCATGAGGACAAGGCAGGCGATTGTCTGCCCTTGCTCAGACAATTGCTGGGCCATCTCAAAAGCGATCAGCCCACCGATAGAAGCGCCGCCCAGAAAATAGGGGCCCTCTGGCTGGACTGTCTGGACCTCTGTGAGATAGGCTGCGGCCATGGCTTCAACGGTGTCAGGAGCGCATTGGCCGTCAAACGCATACGGATGGAGCAAATAAAACGGTTGTTCAGCGTCCAGATATTGCCCAAGCAGTTCTACGCCGTGGACACAGAAAAACGGCGGTTTCGATCCGCCAGGCCGGTAGACGAGGAGCCGCTGGAGTGAGAGCGTTGCGTCTCTTTGGCGTAGTCGGTCTGAGAGTTGTGCCACCGTGGGGGCTTGAAAGAGCATGGCGAGGGGCAGCGTCACACGGCATGTCTGCTCGAGACGCATACACAGACGCACCGCGAGCAACGAGTGGCCACCCAACGCAAAGAAATTGTCATGGATGCCAATAGGCGCCACGTCAAGGGTGTGCTCCCAGGTCTGCGCGATTTGCGCTTCCAGGGCATCGCGGGGAGCGACATAGCTACTGTTGAGCTCAGGACGCGCGCTGTCTGGTACTGGGAGAGCCCGCCAGTCCAGCTTGCCGTTTGGGGTCAGGGGAAACGCCGTCTGTTCTACCAATGTTGCTGGTATCATGTACTCGGGCAGACGCTGTCGTAGGTACGCCGAGAGTGCCCCCGGGCTGACCTGCCCTGGCTGAGCGGCGACAAAATACCCCACGAGTCGCTGGTCGCCTGGACGGTCCTCACGAAGCACCACCGCCGTCTGGGTAAGGGCTGGATGTTCGGCCAATACGGCTTCGATCTCTCCCAATTCGACGCGATACCCCCGCACTTTGACTTGCTGATCTCGACGGCCAAGGTAGACGAGGGTGCCATCGCTTTGGCAGCGCGCCAGGTCTCCCGTTTTGTAGAGACGTGCTCCTGCCGTCTCACAGAAGGGATCCGGGACGAAGCACTCATGCGTCAGTGCGGCGCGTCTGTGGTAACCACGTGCGATGCTTTCGCCACCGATGAACAGTTCTCCTGGAACGCCTACTGGAACCGGTTGGCAGTGGCTATCCAGCACATAGACCTTGGCGTTGGTCACTGGGCGACCAATGGGCGCTTCGCGAGGCCAATCTATAAGACTTCTGGTCATGGTATATGATGTTACAACATGGCACTCGGTCGGTCCATAGTGATTATGGAGCTGGCACTGGGGTGCATGGGCAAGCAACTGCCTGATCTCATCGGTAAGCAGTAACATCTCGCCAGCGGAAATAATATCGCGTAAGCGTGGCAGGGTACCAGGGGCACGACAGAAGGCTTGCGCGAGCTGTTGCAGGGCGGCAAAAGGCAAGTAGAGACGCTCAATGGCCAGCGCCTCGATAGACTGCAGCAAGGCGACAGGGTCACGGCGGATCGCATCTGCGACCAACACGACGCTCCCGCCCGTACACCAGGTCGCCACGATATCCTGCAGGGAGACATCAAAACTCACTGGGGCGAACTGTAAAGTGCGGGCTGCCTGTTGCAGCCGTGGGTGCCGTTGATGCCACGAGAGCAGATTGACCAACGGTCGGTGTGGCATGGCCACCCCCTTTGGACGTCCCGTCGAGCCCGAGGTGTAGAGGATGTACGCCAAGTGTTCTGGTGTTCCCTGAGGTGGGAGGTTCTCTGGAGGCATCGCATCAAGCATTGGCCATGCGGTCTCAAGATGTACGGTGCGTACGGCATGCTGGCTGGGCAACATCTCTTGCGCATGCTGCGTGATCAGCAGCGTTGCCGCACTATCCTCCAGCATGAACTGTCGCCGTTCTCGCGGATAGGCTGGATCCAGGGGCATATAGGTTCCGCCCGCCTTGAGAATGGCCAGGATACTCACAAGCAGCTCTATCGAGCGATGCAGGCAGATCCCAACCAGCGTCTCGGGCCCCACCCCGAGCGTGCGCAGATACGAGGCAAGTTGATTGGCTCGACTATTCAACTCATGGTACGTGAGGTGCTGTTTTGCAAAGAGTACCGCCACGGCATCAGGCGTACGTTCAACCTGCTCTTCAAACAATTGTGGGATGCGCTTCTCGCGCGGATAGGCCATGGCCGTGTCGTTCCACACCACCAGGAGCTGACGCCGTTCTGTCTCAGTCAGCAGTGGCAGCTGCGCGATCGGTATGCCCGGTGTCACCAGGAGACCTTCCAGCACTGTCTGAAAATGGCCAGCCATGCGGGCAATCGTCTCTGCCTCGAATAAGTCAGTATTGTACTCCCACTCGGTCTGCAGTCCGCCTACCGTCTCCGACATATAGAGCGCCAGGTCGAATTTCGCTACGGTGCGTTCCACCTCGAACTCCTGCACGGCCACAGCGGGCAGGGTCAGCAAGGCACGCGGTACGTTTTGAAAAGCGAAGAGAACCTGTAGCAGGGGTGCGTGGCTCAGGCTCCGCTCGGGTTGGAGTTCCTCCACCAGCTTCTCAAAGGGGAAATCTTGATGGTCGTAGGCCCCCAGAGTCACTGCGCGGACCTGTCCCAGGAGTTCCAGAAACGTGAGGGTGTCCGTGAAGCGGGCTCGGAGCGCCAGTGTATTCACGAAGAAACCAATGACATGTTCTGTTTCCTGCCGGGAGCGCCCGGCAATTGGTGCGCCTACCACGATGTCTTCCTGGCCCGTATAGCGATAGAGCAGCGTGTGCAACGCGGCCAGCAAGGTCATAAAGAGGGTGGCCCCATGCGCCTGGCTAAAGCGCTTGAGGTCTGTCGCCAGTGCGTCCGGGAGGGGCCAGGCCTGGCGGGTACCATGCCAGCTCTGCAACGCCGGGCGTGGGTGATCTGTTGGCAGTTCGAGCCGCGCCGGGGCACTGGCCAGTTGCTGCTTCCAATAGGCCAGTTGCGTGTGCAGACGCTCGCCTTGCAACCACTGGCGTTGCCAGAGGGCATAATCGGCGTACTGGATAGGCAACGCCGGGCATGCTGCGGGGTCGCCAGTCACCAGGGCCCCGTAGCATGCGGTGATGTCTCGAAACAGGATGCCGGTGGACCAGCCATCCGAGGCAATATGGTGCGTCACCAGGAGGAGCACATAGTCCTCGTCCTCTAGGTGCACAAGGAGGGGCCGCAGTAAGACATCGCTGGTCAGATCAAAGGGGCGTTGGACCGCGGCGGCGATCTGGCGCTGCACCTCGGTCTCGCGAGCCGACGCCGGCAAGGCCCGTAAGTCAACGATAGGGAGAGCGACCGCACGCGGCTCATGCACAACCTGCATCGGCGTCCCGTCGTTAGCCACGAACGTAGTGCGCAAGGCTTCGTGTCGCGCCACAACAGCCTGCAGCGCTTGCTGCAGGCACGCGATATTGAGGGCACCATGGAGACGGAGCGCCCGCCGCTCATTGTAAAGCGGGCTCTGAGGATCGAGTTGGGCCAGAAACCACAGCCGCTGCTGAGCGAACGACAGGGCACACGGTGCCGTACTCTGGCGACGGGGTATGGCGTCGTCCGCAGGACTTGCGGCCCCACGCTGCATGAGATGCGCTTCCAGTAGTGCGCGCCTGGCTGGTGAGAGCCTGGCAATCCGTTCGTGCATATCAGGCATGTCTGATGTCCTTCCCTACCGCTTGGTGGTGTCTCGAGATTCCATAGCCCTCGCCGGGGAGTAAGTGCCGCTGTCGCTCGATGCTCTCGTGTGGCACCCACCAGCGCCATATCTGCCACCGTGGCAACATCGAGCCGCGACCGCAGGGGGATATCGACATGCCAGGTGCCCTGCACGCGGGCAACGATGTGCAGAGCCAGGACCGAATGACCACCCAGATCGAGAAACGAGTCGTGCACCCCAGCTCGGTGCGCCCCAGCTCGGTGCGCCCCAGCACGGTACTCCAGAGTGCCAGGAGGGCCATCTCGATCTCCGCCGTCTCGACGCGATAGCCCCGGACTGTGACCTGGCCGTCCTTCCGTCCTACACATTCGAGACAGCCATCGACTTTTGATGGCGATTGCCCCAATGCCGCCGTCCTCTATGGGCGCGCCGTCGTCATCAAGCAAGAGGATCTCCATATCCTCAACGGCGTAGCCAGCAAGCACGGTGCTTCCGGTGAGCTGCGTGGCCTGGACGACAAACACTTCTCGGACGCTTCCTCCAGTTTCTATAGAATCCAGAGTGAGGTAGAACAAACAATCTGGAGGGCAGTGGCGTTGAAAAAGTTCCACGTCTCTTCTGGTCGTGGCTTCGCCGCAAAGCCTGATCAGACTAGCTGTGGGAAACGTTCTTTGCTTGGTAACATAAGTGTCGAAGGGATTCAACAAATTTAGCGCACTACCCAAGACACCCTGGGAGGGTTTCAATCCCTTCCAGGGTATTTGCCGGTGTGAGGCGTGAGGTGGATATCCGCAATAAGGATCACCTCATGGTTTCAATCCCTTCCAGGGACTCTACCGGTGTGAGGCGCCAAGATGGACATCGCGGGAGTAACAGTGGCCCGGTTTCAATCCCTTCCAGGGAATCTGCCGGTGTGAGGCGGTCAGATCCTGAATGCCATACCCAAAGAGTTCACCAGTTTCAATCCCTTCCAGGGAATCTGCCGGTGTGAGGCCGCTGCTGGCACAATATCTTGCCTATCAACACGTTCGCTGGTGCTGTGCGAGTAGCGTGTCTCCACGCCGAAGCGCTCGGGGCGCCAGCCCGGCGTGGGCTCCTTCGGCTATCGCGCCGCCCCGCCACCCGCGCCGCTCACCATCTCGCCGGTGGACGTGCCCGTCCCGCTGGCCACGGCCCGACTGGCCGTGGCCTCCGTGACCGCCCTTCCCCCACTCCCTCGACCGCAGGGAACCCAAGCCCGGGTGGCCGTGTGCCGGTGCACCGTGTGGGGCACACAAGTGCGCGAGCAGCACCCGGGCGGGGCGCCAGACCCGTATGGAGCGACTTAAGGTGTCTGGCGTCCTGGAGGCCCTCCAGGGGATCACGCTGACGCAGGGGACGATCACATGGCGGCTCAGCGGCGGGCGGCTCGGCTAGTACCCACCTCCAGGGGATCACGCTGACGCAGGGGACGATCACATAGGACGCCATGCGGCGGACCATGGGCGTGGTCGGTGCAACCTAGGAGCAGTTGCGGGCTGCGGTGCCTGAGAGTCCTGGGGTGCACACCGCGGAGACGGGATGGCGCGTCGGGGGCGACCCCGCTCAGCTGATGGCGTTTGATACCGACGCGGCGACCGTCTCCCCGATCCGTTCCCCGCATCGCCATGACGAGGTGCAGGAGGGGATGCCACCGGACGTAACGGCAATAGTCCGCGGGCGACGCTGGCGATTGGTGAGGTGGATATGCAGAGTCTGTTGCTGCAGCGGGCGAGCGTCTTCGCCTTTGATGCGCAATAACCGGCGGATGACGCACGAGGCTAAGCGCTACTGGGGAAGTTGCATGGCAAGCTGGATCTGTGCCATATCTGGATGCTTGAAGACCGCCGCACCAGCGAGCTAGTCATCTGGCTAACGATCACACGCGTAAAGCCTACATCCTGTTGGACGAAGCCCGGTATCCCGACAGTGCCCTGGAGCCGCTACACAATCTCGTCGCGGCCCTGTGTCGGCTGGAAAAGAGCCGGGCGCCCCAGGACATACAGCGCGTCGTGCGCCTGCTCATTGACTGGTTACAGGCCCCGGAAGATGACAGCCTACGGCGGGCTTTTACGCTGTGGCGGCGGCGCGTGCTGTTGCCAGCCTGGTTAGCAGGGGTGGAAATGCCTGAAGTCTATACTTTAGTGGAGATGCACACGATGCTAGCCGAACGGGTGATCGAATGGACGTAACAGTGGAAAGAGGAAGGCTTACGCGCCGGACGTGAGGAAGGTTTCCAGCAAGGGCGCCAGGAGGGCCTCCTGCAGGAAGCCCGTGCTATGGTTCTGTAGGCAGTGGCCGCACATTTTGGGGCGGCCCCAGACGACATCGCAGCGGCCGTACAGCAGATCGACAACCGGGAGCGCTTGCATGCGCTGTTGCGCCGAGCTGTGATGTGTCCCACCGTGGAGATCTTCCGGGAAGCGCTGGGCACACAGGGGTAGAGACCCGTGGTGGGCCTACGCCGGGCCTCACCCCTGTGTACCTCGCTGGCGCTGTCGCTCCAGCTCGCGTATCCGGTAGTCCCATCGTGTTGACACCCCAGATGGTGCATGCTACCGTGAAACCCTTTCATGCCGTGCGCTGGGCCAGGCGCGCTCTCGCAGATGCTCCCCCTAAGACCTAAAAGATGTATGAGGTATCAACGTCATGTACTCCATGAAGATCCTGTGTGCGCTTCTGGGGCTGTTACTGCTTCCCACAGTCATGCGTGCCGCCGATCCAGGCGAGGGTGCTGGTCCATTCCGCATCATCAGTCGCGAGATTCTCTCAGATCGCAAACCCTATATGGAGAGGGCCTATTACCCAGAGCCTACTGGTGATCGCATCATGGGCCGGGGGTTCGTCTCCGATGACAACGGCAAAACCTGGGTGAAGTTCCATACCACTCCCGATTACCAAGCCAAAGTCCCGGCGGGTTTTCGTCGCGGGATCCCCACGGGGGTAGTTGATCCACGCAACGGTCTGCTCTTCCTGCCCTCCAATGCCCTGGATACGCCCAAGCTTGACCCGACCATACAAGAGCCGCCCATCGCCATGAGCGAATACTACCTGCGCTACCGTGTCTCCAAAGACGGTGGTCGGACCTGGCTGTTCGATGAGCCGGTCATCCACACCGGCTACAGCGAGATGAATCCCTTCAAGGGCATGTATCGGGGGAAAAACGCCATGCTGACGAGCGATACAGGGAATAACCCCATCATTACACACACTGGGCGTGTGGTTCTGCCGGTGATGATGACTGTCCTCGGAGACGATGGCACACTCTCGAATCCCGCAAAAACTACCTCCTATACCGACGTTGCCATTCTCCTTGGAACGTGGAAAGACGAGTACCGTATCGCCTGGCGTGAAGCCTCCCAGCGCTTGCGTCTGACCCCAGACGTGTCCACCCGTGGCCTCATTGAGCCGACGCTTGTGCAGCTCAATGATCAACGCCTCCTCATGATCCTGCGCGGCAGCAACGCCCGCAACCCGAGTCTTCCCAGTTATAAATGGATGTCGGTCTCTAGCGATGACGGCGACACGTGGTCGCAGCCGCAACCGTGGCGCTATGACGACGGGCGCCCCTTCTTCTCGCCCAGCAGTATGTCCTTTCTGCTCAAACACTCCAGCGGTCGGGTCTTCTGGGTCGGCAACATCCACCCCGAAAACTGTAACGGCAATGATCCACGGACAACGCTGGTGATTGGTGAGGTGGACGTCAACAGCCTGTTGCTGCAGCGGGCGAGCGTCTTCGCCTTCGATGCGAAACAACCAGCGGATGACGCACGGGGCCAAGCGCTGCTCGGGACATTCGATGGCAAACTGGATCTGAGTCACGTCTGGGTGCTCGAAGACCGCCGCACCAGCGAGCTAGTCATCACCTACCAGCGCGCCTACGGCGGTTATAAGAAAACGGATTTTACCATGGTGCGCATGGCGGTCGCCCCGCCATCACGCTGAACGTCAGTCAGGGACGAACGTCAACACGCTACGCTAGTCACGGTCATCGTCATAATGGCGATGCCGCTTTTCGTGGTGAGACCAATGGCGATGCCGCTTTTCGTGGTGAGACCAATGTGGGCGGTGGTGAGACCAATGTGGGCGGTGGTGAGACCAATGTGGGCGGTGGTGAGACCAATGTGGGCGGTGGTGAGACCAATGTGGGCGGTGGTGAGACCAATGTGGGCGGTGGTGACCATGGTGTCTCTCCTCCCTATCAGACTCGTCAATCACCACCGGAGGGCTGTACACGATCACAGGCCTCGGACGGACCACCACGGGCTCTTGGACCACGATCACTGGTGGGGCCGGCGCCACGATCACTGGTGGGAGGCCTATGGGAAATGGCAGGCCCACCCCAATCGAGACGTGGACACCTCCCGCGTGGGCCGGGCGCGGAATCACGAGGCCCACAAGGGCGATCAGAACCGCCACACTGATAGACTGAAACACGATGCGCGATACACGTTGCATAGTTGGGTATCCTCCTGTCCAGGGTATTGTACATGAACCTCTGTAAGCCCTCCTAGGGCGCAATCCGCTTGGTCTTTACCAGTGGTGGTGGTGGCGGCGATGATGCCACCAGCCCCGCCCCCAGTCATCGTGTGGCCCCTCGCGGTGCCGGCGCATATCGTTCTCGCCCGGGAGTATGTCCCGGCCGTCTTGCACGCTGGTGCTGTTCCAGCCATGCCAACGGTTCGGGCTGCTGTCACGCCAGACCTCGCGACGCTCTGGCCGTTGCGCGGCACGATCTCCCCCGTGATAGCCGCGGGCGCTCTGCTCGATAGGAGCCAGCTGCACCGGGTCTCTCTGGCGCGACTCACGCCGCCCGAAGCGCCAGTGGTCCTGCACCCTTTGGCTGCCATCCTCGGCCCCTACCAGAGGTGTCCACAGCAGTACCGCCACCATCCCACCAATCACCCATCGGCTGATACGTCGCGTCATCATCACTCTCTCCGTTTCTCTGCTCTATGGTCGAGGTCGAGGCCGTGTGCCTTGTTGATGCTTGCTGTATGGAGCCCCTATACCCGTAGAGATACGCAAGCCCTGTGCCACGTCAGGCTTCGCCTGCAAAAAAGTGAGGGGAATCACACCAAGAGGGGGGGCGGGCCGCCTGCACAGGGGACCAGCGTAGCTCGACGTGCCAACGGCTCATGAGACCGACACGCCAACAGAGAAGTCCTCTCGTGATTCCCCGCGCCGATCTGTCGCGCCTGCCCGACACCGTACACGAGCCGAGGGCGCGATGTCCGCGGGTGACGGGCCGTCATTGCGCCAGGTGATGGGCCAAGCGTGTGCAGCGTCGGACGTCGGGCGGAGGCGACAGCCCATCTCGTGTCTGGGCTTCCCCTCTATCCTCTGTGCCTCGCGAAAGCGCTTGCTTACCCCAGGAAAACATGCTACAAGCACCCAATGATCTGCCCTGCCTCACAGGGGCCTGCCTCATGTCGTGTCGTTGTCGCTTCGTCAAGGGATGGCCATGCGCCTCGCTCGCCACGTGGGCCAGTGTCCTGCGGCGATTCAGTTCAACTCTCCGGTGGATGGGTGCCGACGTGCGAGGATGGTACGCAGTTGGGCGTGATAGAGCGCCCGGAGCTGCTGAAAAAACACCAGCGTCGTCTCCACACGGTAATCAGGATAGGTCCACTCCCAGGGCTGAAAGGCGCGTTGCCGATACCGCAGGGTAATTTCGGCGAAGATCCCGTCCCCAACATAGAGCCGGTGACTGTGATCTTTCGTGGAGGCGAGCACCACTTTAGCGAGATCGAGATAGCCGGGGTCGATATTGACCCGCCGCTGACCGTGCAACGTAGCCCAGCCGGTTTCCAGGTGATTGGTGATATGTTTGACGGCGGCGAGGGTGGCCATATCCACCAGCGGTGCAAAGGCGAGATACTGGCGTGTCAGGTCCGGGCCCATTTCCCGCGCGTAGTAGCGCGTTTGCGTAAAAGGTATGGGCAGGCTGCGCAGCACAATGGGCCCATAGGTCTGGATCAGCACGGCTTCGACCTCTTCCAGCGTGACGGGCGGGGCGAGCAACAGGGCACAGAACAGTTGCACCGGTGCCGGCAGATGGATGGCTCCCATAGCGTGGGCACTCCTCTCCGGGGAACTCTACGTGACGCAGCCCATTGCGCGGGCTTGGCCGTGCGCACAGAGGGAAGGCTCGCATGCACACCGAGAATAGCATCACGATATGTGGTGACATTACGCAGATCTTCGCCATGGCTAGCGCCGTGGAGCAGTGGCCCCAGTTCCTGCCGCATTATCGCTGGGTCAAGGTTCGCTCTGCCGACGCCACGGCACGGGTGGTGGAGATGGCGGCGCATCGCGATGGCTTCCCGGTGCGTTGGACTGCCCGGCAGCGTCTCGATCCGGTCAACTATCGCATCCATTTCACCCACGTGCGCGGCATCAGTCGCGGCATGGAGGTGACGTGGTTCCTGGTGGCAGATGGCCCCCTGGTGCAGGTACGGATTGTGCATGATCTCACGTGGGGCTGGCCGCCGCTGGGGCCATGGATTGCCCATTATATCATTGGCGAGCTTTTTGTCAGTCACATTGCCTCCAAAACGCTGCGCGTGATGAAACGCCATATTGAGACACCTGGGGCGTCAGCCGTTGGATGACGTGCGCCAGACAGCACGAATAGGATACAGAGCATGACACGTCGTGTGGTAATCACGGGGATTGGCGCGGTGACCTCCATTGGACACGGACACCAGGGCTTATGGGAAGGCGTCCGCCGCGGGGCCTCGGCGGTACGCAGCCTGACGCGTTTTGATGCCTCGCCGTATCGTGCCCGGATGGCCGCAGAAGTCGATCTCAATATGGCCGATCACCTTGATCGCAAGCAGCTCAAACGCCTCGACCGTTTCGCCCAGTTTGCTGTGGTGGCCGCCCGCATGGCCGTGGAAGACGCCGGTCTGCGCTTAGCAGATGAACCACCAGGGAGCGTGGGGGTGATGATGGGGAGCGCCCTCGGCGGCATTACCATGGCCGAGACGCAGTATCTGGCCTATCTCCAACACGGCCTGCGGGCGGTGAATCCGGCCCTCGCCCTCGCCGTGTTCGGGGCCTCGTGTTCGTGCACCATTGCCATTGACATGGGCCTTACAGGCCCCAACAGCACCAACTCCAATAGCTGCTCCGCTGGGACAATGGCGGTCGGTGAGGCTTTCCGCCTGATCCGCGAGGGGCATGCGGATGTCGTCCTGGCTGGCGGGGCGGAAGCGCCCATTACGCCGCTCTCCTTTGGGGCGTTCGATGTCATCCATGCCATGTCCACGGCGAATGACATCCCGTTACAGGCCTACCGCCCATTCGATCGCGCCCGCGATGGGTTTATTATGGCAGAAGGGGCCTCCGTGCTGGCCCTCGAAGAATATGCGCACGCCGTCCAACGTGGCGCCACGATCTGCGGAGAAATCCTCGGCTATGGCTCGACCAATGATGCCCATCACATGACCGCCCCGCATCCGCAGGGCGAACCCGCTGCCCGCGCTATGCAACTGGCTTTGCAGGAAGCGCACGTGCCACCGCAGGCCGTGGGGTATATTAATGCCCATGGCAGCGCCACGCCGCTCAATGACAAAACGGAGACGCGGGCCATCAAGCGGGTGTTTGGGGAGCATGCCTATACCATTCCCATCAGCTCGACCAAAGGTATGCACGCCCACGCCTTTGGCGCCACGGGTCCAATGGAAGTGGCGATTTGCTGCCTGGCGTTTGAACATGGGTATTTACCCCCGACGATTAACTACGTGACACCAGACCCGGAATGTGATTTGAACTATCTGCCGAATCAGGGTCTGCACGCTACCGTGGACTACATCGTCAAAAATTCGTTTGGCTTTGGCGGCATCAATGCCAGTCTCGTCCTGAAACGCTATGTGCCCGCCTCTGAGGCCATCCCGCCCGCCGTATGAAGTGGTACCCACCGCGCTCGCTTCAGCACGAATGGTTAGACGCTGCCGAGGTGCCCATGGCGGACCTCGTGGCGAATCTGACGGACTTACGATGGCTGAACCGGTATCTAGGGAGTCACTGGCTACTGTGTCGGGCAGTGCAGCGCCTCTGGCGCCGGATGGATTCCCCGGCGCGTTTACGCGTGCTTGATGTGGGCACCGGCGCTGGGGACATCCCAGAGGTCTTGTTACGCTGGGGGGCGCGCCGTGGCGTCCTGCTGACCGTGGTAGGACTTGATAGGCACGGTGGCATCTTACAGTATCTCCGCACAGCCCAACCTGCGTCGGCCAGCATCACGTATGTACAAGCCGATGGTCTCTGCTTACCCTTTCTACCTCAGACGTTTGATATCGTGGTGTGCTCAACCATGCTGCACCATCTCGACGGGACGCAGGGGAGTGCGCTCTTGCACAGTATGGCTGCGATGGCGCGCTATGGCGTGGTGGTCAACGATCTCCTACGGGGTTGGCTGCCCTACTATGCGGCACGGCTGCTGTTCGCGGTCACCGCCTGCCACCCAGTGACGCGTCATGATGGCGCCCTATCGGTGTTGCGCGCCTACCGCGTGGCGGAAGTGCGCGCCATAGCGCAGCACGCGGGCGTCGCGCCCGTGCAGATCTCGACGGCCCTGGGGTACCGTTGGATGCTGGTGTATACGCGGCCAGGAGAGGCGATGTCTGAGGCATGAGCCTGCGGCCCGGTCCTCCACGTTGCCTACTGTGACCGGCGTACAGGCGTGCGAGATCGCTATACACGATCTATGCATAGGATGCTACGATGCCACAATCTTCCACTCGTCGTAGATCGTATGAGGTGGCGCGCACGATGGTGGAACACGGCACACTCGTCAGGAGGGATGGAACATGGACACGACGCTACGACCGGGCAGGCATGCCGATGCGGAGATCTGCGGCACGATCTGCTACGAGGCCTTCACAGCCATCGCCGAGCAACATAACTTCCCTCCAGACTTCCCAGCACCGGAGGTCGCCGTCGATTTCCTGCGCATGTTGCTGGCGCATCCAGGGTTTTACGCGGTAGTCGCCGAAGCGGAGGGCTGTATTGTTGGGAGCAATTTTCTGGATGAGCGCTCGACGATTGCCGGGATTGGACCGATCACGGTCACGCCTACCTTGCAAAACAGTGGGATCGGTCGACGCTTAATGCAAGCGCTCTTGGAGCGCGTGGCGCAACGCCACTTTCCTGGCGTGCGGTTGGTGCAAGCCGCCTACCACAGCCGTTCGCTCTCATTATACGCCGCGCTCGGCTTCACCATCCGCGAGCCCCTCGCGCTGATGCAAGGGACGCCACTGCAGACGACCCTGCCGGGCTACGCCGTCCGTCAGGCCACCGCAGACGATCTGGCCGCGTGCAATCGGGTCTGCGCCCACGTCCACGGTCACGACCGCAGCGGCGAACTGCGTGAGGCGATCGACCAGGGCACCGCCACGGTTGTCGAGCACGACGGTCGTCTCACGGGGTATGCCACGGCCATTGGGTTTTTTGCCCATGCCGTGGGCGAGAGCAACGCCGAACTGCAGGCCCTGATCGGTGCCGCGCCCGCCTACCAGGGGCCTGGCTTTCTACTCCCGACACGGAATACCGCGCTGTTCCGCTGGTGCTTGGCGCAGCGCCTGCGCATGGTGCAGGGCATGACGTTGATGAGTATGGGGCTGTACAATGAACCTGCGGGCGTGTTCCTCCCGTCGATTCTCTACTGAGGCGTGGGGCGCCGCACGACCGTGCCAAGAGCGCGGCGGAAGTCGGCGTGTGCTGGCACGGCGTATAGGGCATACCCCAGGAGGACACGAAGCCAGACACCGGCCCCAGGCCCGCACACGGGTGCGGCCTCGCGTCGTGGCCGCGCATTGACCAGCGCTGTGGACCGACGTAGGATGTGCAGCGTTCCAGGGTCGGATGGGCGGAGAGCAACAGGCGAGACAATGAGAGGAGAGACCATGGCCGAGCAAGCGTCCTTAAAAGAGCGCATCCGCCGGGGCGACATCGTGGTGGGGGTGTCCGTCCCCATGTCCATCGAGCGGGGCCGCCTAGAAGACATTTTGAGTCGTGATACCTACGGCTTTATCAGTGTCGATAGTCAGCACAGCGCCTACAGCGAGGAACGCCTCGTGGCCTTGTGCGCCCTCGCCGCGGAGGTCGGCATCCCGGTGCAGTTCCGCATCAAGCACCCACGCCATGCCTATCTCATTGGCAACATTCTTGATCTCGGACCTTTGAGCATTGAGGTGCCGCTGGTCGAGACGGCAGACATCGTCGATGAAGCGCTGGCGGTGTTCTACTATCCGCAGATAGGCAAACGCAGCTGGGGTGGGAATGCCCGGTACGGCATCCAGGGACGTGATAATCGAGCAGAGTATGCCGCGTGGTGGAACAGCCACGGCATCCTCTGCCTACAAATCGAAACCCTCACGGCGGTCACCCACGCACGCCAGCTCGCCAAGCCGGGGGTGGACTGCTTGACCTGGGGCCCCTCGGATCTCAGTTTTGATCTAGAAGCCCATCCAGAACATCCGTTCAAGACCGTCGATGATTGTCTACGACATGTGCTGAAGCAGTTGGAGGGTACAGACATCCGCATCAGCTTCCGCAACTACGATGCGGCCTTGCGTAACAAGTATATGGACATGGGCGTGACCGTCTTCATGGAACGCCCACGCTAGTCATCCCAACGCCAAGTGGGGGAGCGTCCCACCGGTACGCCACCCTCACGCGCTAGACAGCATTGACGTACTTACCTACCATACTGATACGGAGCAAGTTCGTCGCCCCCGGCGTCCCCAGTGGCACACCCGCCGTCACGACAATCGACTGGTCCAAGGTGGCAAAGCCTTCGTGCACGGCAATACGACAGGCGCGCTCGACCATGTCTTCAAAATCACGGGCATCTGCAGTCACCACACAATGGAGCCCCCAGGTAAACGCCAGCCGTCTCCCGGTACCAGGCACCGGCGTCAGCACAATGATCGGGACACCGGGACGCTCACGGGCCGCGCGCACACCCGTTGCGCCTGACCGGGTCCAGCTCACGATAGCCGCGGCGTGCAGCGTCTGCGCCACCTGCCGCGCTGCAGCCATAATCGCGTCCGGGGTGGTAGCCCCGGGCTCACAATGCTGGGCATCAATGATGGCACGATAATGCGGCCCACTTTCGACGGAGCGTGCAATGCGGTCCATCATCGCCACGGCTTCGACCGGATACTGCCCCACGGCCGACTCCCCCGACAGCATCACCGCGTCGGCGCCGTCGAACACCGCCGTCGCCACGTCTGAGACATCCGACCGGGTGGGCATCGGGCTGGCCAGCATCGACTCGAGCATCCGCGTCGCGACGATCACCGGTTTGCCAGCCTGGCGCGCCGCCCGCACGATCTGCTTTTGCCAGCTCGGCACATGCTCGAGTGGCATCTCGACCCCGAGATCACCGCGTGCCACCATGACGGCATCCGTGAGGGGGAGAATTTCATCGAGACGCTCAAGCGCCGCCGGTTTTTCCAGCTTGACCAGCACGCCAGCCCGCCCAGCCACCAGTGCCCGGGCTTCCACAACGTCTTCGGGCCGCTGGACAAATGACAGGGCAATCCAGTCAACCTGCTGCGCTAACGCCTGCTCTAAATCGGCGTGATCCTTGGGCGAGAGCGCCGCAATAGGTAAGACCACGCCGGGGACATTGACCCCCTTATGCGCCGTCAAATGCCCGCCGATTTCTACGCACGCGACAGCCCGGGCCATCTCGACCTCGGTAATGCGCAACCGGACACGCCCATCGTCGACAAGCAGCACACTGCCTGGCTTGAGCACGGAGAACACTTCGGGATGCGGCAGACTGAGATGGGTGGCATCACCCGGCTCATCACGCAGATCCAGCTGCAGCGTCGCGCCAGCCACGAGATCGACCCCGCCCTCGACGACTGTGCCAATGCGGAGCTTCGGCCCCTGCAAATCGGCCAGGATACCAATCGGGCGCTTGACGTCGCGCTCTACACGGCGAATGGTCTCCACATAGGTGCCCAACGTCGCATGATCTGTATGGCTCATATTAATGCGAAAAACATCGACACCCGCGGTAAATAAGCTGCGGATCATCTCAGCACTCTGCGAGGCAGGGCCCAAGGTCGCAACGATTTTGACACAACGGCAGCGGCGCATGCAGTTCTCTCTTCGTTGATGGGCCTGTCTAACACACCCAGTGTCCATTGCCGACCATCGAGCCCCGGGTGGGCCCTCTCGTCAGGTCGCGGGGTGTCGCCTCGTGCGGCTCTCGCTGCGCGAGGGCCACTGCCGGTTCCCTGGGGTCGTCAACGCCTACAGGCCAGAGAACCGGACCGCGACACCACCCACCTTACACTTCATCAAACAGATACGATTGGACGAACTCATGCACCCGCTCTTCCGCACTCTCGGGATACATCAGCCACGCCGTGGCCGCAATACTGCTGAGCAAGGAATTCCCATCCTGGGGCGTAAAGCAGAAACCCGTGATCTCATGCCCATCCCGATTCACGGTCAAGGTGGGAGTCGAGATGACTGTCTGGTTGAGAATACGACCAAAATAGCCATGATCACGCCCGAAGGAGAAAATGGGATTGGCCATGGTTTTTTCTGTCAAGGCCACATACTTATTCGCTTCGAGCTTTTCAATCACCTCATCCAACGTGACAGGACGTTGCACCTTGAGGTGAAACCAGATGCTGTGCATATACTGCGTGTTCAGCTTAATGGCGGACGAAAACAGGTTGAGATCCAGCCCCCTGGTCTGAAAGAGGTGCCAGGCATCACGGGCATGATGGGTGCCGAACTGCGGGTCTTTATGTTTCCCGGCATCAGGCGCCGCAATAAAACTTTTTTCTTGGCTGATGTCGCTGGAACGGCGCATACACACGAAGCGACCTTCGATCAAATTATCTGGGGCTTCGTCGTGTAGGGCGAGCGTTTCGGTGAGGACCGCGAGGTTATGCGTGTTGCAACTGACAATCTGGATGAAACGATCGTCTCCTGACACCAGGGCCTCATCATTAATCCCACGGGCATAGGGCTTGCCAAAACCAAATTCACTGCCCTGGGCCAGAAAACCGGCAGTTTTTGGCATATGTTGAAACCAGTCGAGCTTATGCTGATTGGCCACCCCGTCTGGCGTGCAGTCGATAATGACGGTCGATTGCTCCAGCGCTTCTTGCGCCTCATACGAAGGCTGCATACCGAGCTTCTCAAAATCACTCATCCGCTCTGCGGAGACGACGAGCTTGGCCCCACGCTTAATGAGATTTTTCACCTTGGCACGATCGCCAAGTAACGGACGATTTTTGTGAAACGTCACTTCGTCGAGTTCAAGCTGCTGACGTAAATTCAAAAACAAGCCGACCAAAGGCTCGCCGATGGTGCCTGTCCCAATAATATGCACAACACGTTTGGCAGGCATAGTCCCTCCTCTGTAAAAGCGTGGATCCTCACGGTCTCTGTACAACAGATTTCTCTACTCGGCGCGCGAACGGTGCTGACGATGGACGCGTCTCTGCGCGGCAGCCTACAAGGCAAGATACCCAACCGCCATGACAGAGGTTCGCGCGCTCATCCCATCCTACCTGGATAGCTTTTGCTAGTGTAGCATAGGCCTCTTGCGTGTCGCAAACGCCATCCACCGTTGCCCCTGGGGATGCCGCGTCAGTCACCGTGTGGCTACGGGCCTCCTGTGGTCCCCGTCCCGGGGCTTGCAGCATGGGGGAGGCTCCGATACTGTTACACGTGTGGGCAGGCCAAGCGCACGCCACACGGCACGATGGGGTGTGGGGGCGCTTGGCAACGAGGTGGTATGCGACCCATGAGGGCAGGCCTATGCGACGTTCCTGGCGGGCAGTAGAGACCTTTGCTGAGAAGGATTTTTATCTCGATGAATTTCATGATAAGAGTCTGCTCATCGCGCTACGCCTCACGGACTGGTTGATTGCACCCGGGCGGCTGGCGGTGATCGAGGCGCTGGCGACGCTGCTACGTAATGCCACCCGCCTGGTGCTCCTGGTAGAGACGGACCACAGTCCCGGTGAGCAGCGACGCATTGGCACGTTGGTGCAGCGTCTGGCGCGGGCAGGCCACACCCCTCCAGTCACGCCGGTGCACCTGGCACTGGTGCCGGCCAGCAGGGAGGAACGCTGCCTCCAGCTGTGGGATGTGCTACGGACCTCGCCCTTGGCGGTGGGACTCTGGCAACGTGCTACCCCCCTCGACCTGGAGCGGGCGGCGCAACAGCTTGCCGTCGGACTGCACGTCTATAAGCTGGTCTACCTTGATGCCGCTGGCGGGCTGGTGCGGGACGGCACAACACTCTCGTGTCTCACCGAGTCGACGTTGCACGAACTGCTGCAAGCGGAGCCCACCACCGCCACCCTGACGGCGCGGCGCCCCCTGCTGGTGGCCATCCACGCCGCGCTGGCTGGCGGGGTGACCTCGGTGTCGCTCTGTCCCCTCGCCGGTGTCGGTGAGGAGCTGTTTACCTATGAGGGCTGTGGCACTTTATTTACGCGTGCGGAGTATTGTCAGATCGAAAAACTGGGCCTCGACGATTTTCATGAAGTCGAGCGTCTGTTAGGCCGCGTGGAGCAGGCCGGGTATCTCAAACCGCGCACACCGCAGGAGACGGCCCGGCTCTTGCTCTACGGCTACAGCGCGCGGTTGGGGCCAGCCAGCATGGGGCCGGCGGGTTTTTGTGCCTTGCTGCCTTACCCGGAGGAGCACGCGGCCGAATTGGCTGGACTGTTCACCATCACGCGCTACCAGGGCGAGGGGGTGGGCGGACGTATCGTGGAGGCGTTGGTGCAGGAAGGCCAGCGCCAGGGCCTGCGGTATGTCTTTGCCTGTACGACGCAAGCAGGCGCGCAACGGCTGTTTGTGCGCCAAGGCTTCCAGCGCGTGGCCCCGGAGGCAGTCGCGGCGGCGAAGTGGCAGGGATATGATGCGGCAAGGCGGGCCGAGGTCACGGTATACCGACGCAATCTCACCCCCGCACTGCCAGTGGGCGACCAGCCAGTTGCCTCGACGATGGCTGGGGAGGTCGGGAGGTTCTAGATATCCGAGGGCGCGGGTAAGGGCAAGGACGGTTTGCGGGTGTGAAAAGGCGTGGCCGCTTCAAAGGCCGCCGCGACTTGGAAGAGCGCAGACTCTTGAAAGGGCGGCGCAATCATCTGCAGACCAATGGGCAGATCGTGCCCGGTCCAACCGCACGGTAACGACAGCGCTGGCAAGCCCGCCAGGTTGACGGGCACAGTGAACACGTCGGCGAGGTACATCTGCAACGGATCGTCCAGGCGCTCCCCGAGTCGAAAGGCCGCGGTCGGCGCCACAGGTGCGACGAGCACATCGCAGTGGACAAAGGCCTGCTGAAAATCTTGCCGAAACAGCGTGCGCAGTTGCTGCGCTTTTTTGTAATAGGCATCGTAATAGCCCGCACTGAGCACATAGGTTCCCAGCATAATCCGTCGTTTGACCTCGGCGCCAAAGCCCGCGGCGCGGGTGCGGGCATACATATCGAGGAGATTGACTGGCTGCTCGGCGCGTACCCCATAGCGCACGCCATCATAGCGCGCTAAGTTGGAGCTAGCCTCAGCATTGGCCAGGATATAATACGTCGCCACAGCGTAGCGCGTGTGTGGCAGGGAGACTTCGACCAGTTCCGCCCCGAGGCCACGCAGCGTCTCAAGGCCAGTACGAACAGCCTGCTCGACCTCGGCATCCATACCAGCGCCAAAATACTCCCGCGGTACCCCGAGTTTCATGCCGCGCACGCCATGTTCTAACACCTGCGTATAATCTGGCACCGGCACCGCGCCAGAGGTGGAATCGTGCGGATCATGTCCGGCAATGGCGTGTAAGAGGAGGGCCGCGTCACGCACGTCCTTCGTTAAAGGCCCAATCTGGTCCAAGGACGAGGCAAAGGCCACCAGACCATAGCGTGACACCCGGCCATACGTGGGCTTGAGCCCGACCACCCCGGTCAGGGCGGCTGGCAAGCGAATAGAGCCCCCCGTATCCGAGCCGAGCGCCGCAATACACATATCAGCCGCCACAGCGGCGGCGGAGCCACCACTCGATCCCCCAGGCACATACTGGAGATGCCCCCAGGGGTTGCGGGTGGGACCAAAGGCCGAGTTTTCCGAGGACGACCCCATGGCAAATTCATCCATGTTGGTCTTACCCACGCACACGGCCCCGGCCTGGCGCAGGCGTTGTACGACGGTGGCATCATACGGCGGCACAAAATTGGCGAGGATCCGTGAGGCACAGGTGGTACGGACGCCTTGCGTACAGAGGTTGTCTTTGAGGGCGATGGGGATGCCTTGCAGGGGCGAGACGACTTCCCCGCGTGCAAAGGCGGCATCCGCCTGCGCCGCCTGCTGCAGGGCGAGGTCGGCGGTCACCGTAATGTAGGCATGGAGATGCTCTTCCACGGCCGTCAGGCGCGCCAGCACCGCTTCGGTGAGGGTCGTGGCACGGATCTCGCCACGCACCAGCCTGGTATGCAGGGCATGAATCGTCGAAGCTGCCAGGTCCATAGGAGATTACTCAACAATCCTAGGCACCACGAAGAAGTGATGCACGGTTTCCGGGGCATTGGCCAGGGCAGCGTCCGCCCCGAACGGCTCGGACACGGTATCCTCGCGGAAGACATTGACCAGATCGAGCACATGCGCCGTCGGCTCCACTCCGTCGGTGAGCACGGCGTTGAGTTGGGCCACATAGTCAAGAATTGTGTTCAATTGTTCGGTCAAATGCTGTCGCTCCTCGGGGCGCAGGGCGAGATGCGCCAATTGGGCTACATGATCCACTTCAGCCTCAGAGAGCGCCATGGCTGCCCCTCCCTCGCGTACGCTGCATGACTATAACACCTGCATTTGTGCATACTTGGCCAACAGCTTTTTGATGCCATAGTCGCGAAAGGCTACTGTCAGTTTCAGTTGCTCGCCATCGCCCTCACGGCGCTGCACCACGCCACGGCCAAACTGTTGATGTACCACCTGACTCCCCACGGCGTAGGCCGGGACCATCCCTGGGGCGCTCCGTGCCACGGCACCGGGTTTGGCTGGCGCTGGCGTTGCGGCCTGCGGAGTGGCCCATGGTTGCCGCACGCCCATAAGCACCGGCTGTGAGGAATAGTCATGGATGCAGGCGGGTGGCACGTCGTTGAGGAACAGCGATGGCGTGTGATTTTGCTCCATGCCATAGATGCGTCGCTTTGACGCACTGGTGAGAAACAGGCGTTGTTCCGCCCGAGTCATCCCTACGTAGCACAGACGGCGTTCTTCTTCCATTTGGGCGGGCTCGTCAAACGAACGGCTGTGCGGGAACAAGCCGTTTTCCATCCCGGCAATGAAGACGACGGGAAATTCTAAGCCCTTGGAGGCATGAAGCGTCATCAGGAGCACCGTGCCGCTGTCGTCTGACAGGTTGTCCTGATCGGAGGATAAGGCCGTACGCTCCAAAAATTCTTGCAGACTGGCCCCAGGACTCTGGCGGTCAAACTCGTCGGCCGCATTGACTAATTCGCTGATATTTTCGAGGCGCGTCTGCGCTTCCGGCGTGCGTTCTTCCTTGAGCTGGGCTTCGTAGCCCGTCCGCGCCAACACCTCGCGGGTCAAGTCGGCCACGCTCATCTGTGGGGCTTCCTGCATGAGGCCTCGCAGCAGAGCGTCAAACGCCTGCAACTTGGCCAGGGTGCCTCGGTTCACCAGGTCGGCGGTGAGAGCCACGTCAAGCGCTGCCAAGCCGGTCACCCCACGCTCGGCCGCGAGGGCTTCGACTTTACTCCAGGTCGTTTGACCGATTCCCCGGCGTGGCACATTGATAATACGCCGCAAACTTAGCATGTCGCGCGGATTGACGAGCAGTCGCAGATAGGATAAGACGTCCTTGATCTCCTGGCGATCATAGAAACGCAGGCCACCGACAATTTGATACGGAATGGCTGAACGGCGCAGACCGTCTTCCAGTGCCCGCGACTGGGCATTCGTGCGGTACAGCACCGCAAAGTGGCGATATGGCAGCGCTTCGGCGCGATGCAGCCCGGCGATATTCTGGCAAATGGTCTCTGCTTCGTGGACATCATCTTGCGCACAAAAATAACCAATCGGCCCGCCGCGGGCGTTATCGGTCCACAGGGTTTTGTCTTTCCGACCGGGATTTTTCGCCACCACGGCGGTGGCCGCGTCCAGGATGGTGCTGGTGGAGCGATAATTTTGCTCCAGCTTGATCACCGTGGCATCGGGATAATCACGCTCAAAATTGAGAATGTTCCGCACATTGGCGCCCCGAAAGCGGTACACGCTCTGGTCGTCGTCCCCGACCACGCAGAGATTGCGGTGCCCGGCAGCCAGGAGATGCAACAAGTGGTATTGCGCCATGTTGGTGTCCTGATATTCGTCCACCATGATGTACTGCCAACGCTGCTGGTAGCGCTCCAGCACGGGAGGATGGCGGCGGAACAACTGTACGCAGAGCATCAGGAGATCGTCGAAATCCACTGCAGCATTGGTGCGTAAGACGGTTTGGTACAGCGGATAGACCCGCCCGACGGCCTCATCTAGGCCGAACGTACCAGCCTCACGCAGGTACATGTCGGGGTCAATCAGCTCATTTTTGAGGGCGCTGATACGCCGCATGATCGACTGCGGGGCATAGAGATCCTGGTCAATTTTCAGTTCCTGGGCGCACTGTTTGATGAGCGCGAGCTGGTCGGCGGTGTCATAAATGACAAACTGCGGCGACAGCTGCATGACCTCGGCTTCGCGCCGTAAGAGACGGGCGCAGGCGGCGTGAAAGGTACTGAGCCACAGCGGTAAGGTCGAGGTGCCGAGGAGCTGCTGCACGCGCTGGCGCATTTCCTCGGCGGCCTTATTGGTAAACGTGACGGCGAGAATCTGCTCGGGCCGGACACCACACGTCTGGATCAGATGGGCAATGCGATGCGTAATGACGCGGGTTTTCCCCGATCCCGCCCCAGCCAGGATGAGCAGGGGCCCCACGCTATGCTGCACGGCTTGCTGTTGGGGAGGATTGAGGTTCGCTTGCAAGACTGCTGTCATACGCCTGCCTCCGCTTCAGCTGCGCTGCCGTTGCTGCAACAACGTGTTGAGCTGTGCCAGTTCATCCGGGGTATTGACCCCACATACCTCGTGCGTATCCGTCACGGCGAGGTCCGCCACATGCTGCCGCTCAGCCACGGCGATAGCTACCACATCGGTGAGATACTGTTCGCCCTGGGCGTTGCGCTGCCCCACGCGGTGCAAGGCCGGAAACAGGAAGGACGCCTTGAGACAGTATACCCCGCTGTTAATCTCGTGCAGGGCACGCTCGGCCTCCGAGGCATCGCGTTCTTCAACAATCCGGGCAATGCGTCCGGCACTGTCGCGCACAATGCGACCATACCCGGTGGGCGGATCGAGGTGCGCCGTCAGGACCGTGAGCGTGGCCTGCTGACGCTGATGGGTGTCGCATAAGGTTCGTAACGTGGCGGGCTGCAGGAGCGGCACATCGCCATAGAGTACGACCACATCCCCAGGAAAATCGGCCAACACGGGCTCAGCTTGGGCCACGGCATGCCCCGTGCCGAGCTGCGGCTCTTGCAGCACACAAGTGACGCCGTAGGGCGCGCAGACCTGGCGGACCGCTTCCGCTTGATGCCCGACGATGACCACCGTGTGCTGCGGTTGGAGGGACACGGCGGCATCAAGCACATGTGTGACCAGGGGGCGACCCGCCAGCGGATGCAGCACTTTGGCGAGCGGCGACCGCATCCGGGTGCCTTTGCCGGCAGCGATAACCACGATAGCGAGAGGAGCAGATGCGCTCATACTAGAGATCTCACGGCGTATGGTGCGGCGACGAGAGGCAGAACTCGTGTATTTTCTTGCGCAGAGTATTGCGATTAATCCCCAGAATGGTGGCCGCTTTGACCTGATTGCCATGGCATTCATGCACGACGACGGTGACGAGTAATTTTTCTACATATGTCAGCACCGCCCGATGCAAGGAGCCTTTCCCGAGCAGGGCTAAACTCGGGATGAGCGCGCGCAAGCGGCGTATGAGCATTTCTTCCAGACGCCCAGGCGTGCCGTCGCCCTCGCCTCCTGGGAGGCCCGATGTGGTTTCCGTCGTCTGGGGCAGGCACCAGAATTGGCGATGCTGCCGCACCTGCGCACGTAACGAAGCAAGCTCCATCGTGCGATCCAACATCAAACACACTGGTTCCAGACTCAAGGGGAGAGCAATGGCATTCGTCACGACATGCAACATGGGCGCTGGGATGTCGTGGGCCTGCTCTGGCGCATGCATGAGAATCACAGGCAAGTCGGGGATTTCGCTATGCAGACCCGCCAGCATCGTCTTCTCAGGTGCCAAGGCCAGTGACACCAACGCTGCCTGGTAAGCGTGCGCCCCGGCGAGGGTGATCGCTCGCGCCATGGAAGGGGCGGTATGCATTTCGTACCCCCGCTTGGCTAGGCCGAGGGTGAGTCCATCATAGGTCCATGGTTCGTGATCCACCAATAACACTTTTGTATGGATCATCTTCCCGACCTCCGCTCCCGGAAAATACCAATAGCGTGCCCGGCACAGGGCCCATGTATCCTGCGTTGTGTGCCTGGACCAAAGGGTCAGGGGGTACTACGCGAGGCGAACGGTCGAGGTGCGAGCCCCTGGTCATCTACGCCACATGGGTGAGCCAGGCTTTGAAGGTATCATCCTTCCCTTGCACCACACGGAAGAACGCTTGCTGCAGTTTGTTGGTGAGCGGCCCGGGGCGACCCGTGCCAATGGTGCGGTGATCCACTTCCCGGATGGGGGTAATTTCTGCGGCAGTCCCGGTAAAGAATACCTCGTCAGCGATGTACAACTCATCCCGCGAGAAAATGGCTTCGTGCACTGTCAGACCAAGATGGCGGGCTAAATCGATCACGGAATTCCGGGTGATGCCTTCGAGAATGGACGTCAGGGGTGGCGTTTTAAGTTCACCGCGACGCACAATAAAGATATTTTCGCCCGAGCCTTCCGAGACATTGCCCTGGACGTCCAACAGAATGGCTTCATCGTAGCCCGCGTTGATGGCTTCCATCTTGGCGAGTTGGGAATTGGCGTAATTGCCGACAATTTTCGCTTTGGTCATCATGACGTTCACATGATGGCGGGCAAACGAGGAGACACAGACGCGAATCCCCGCATCTAGCGCCCCTTCACCCAGATAGGCCCCCCAGGGCCAGACGGCGATGGCGGTGCACACGGGATTGTGGCTATTATTAATGCCCATCTCCCCGTAACCCAGATAGATCAAGGGGCGAATATAGCACTCACGCACCTGATTGATGCGGATAGTCTCCAGAATCGCCCGCGTAATATCATCCTGCGCCCACGACATCTTCATACCGGCGATGTGAGCCGACTGGAACAAGCGCTCCACGTGTTCCTGGAGGCGGAACACGGCTGGCCCCTGTGCGGTATCATAGCACCGGATGCCCTCGAACGCCCCAAGGCCATAGTGCAGCGTGTGACTGAGCACATGCACCTGCGCCTTGTCCCAATCAACAAACTGTCCGTCCATCCAAATTTTCTGTGTGGCTTGCATGGGGCTTCTTCCTCTGAGACCCAAGGTACCAGTGCCCGTGTGGCGAACTCAGCTTTTTCGAGGTGAACTACTCTAGCAGAGCGTTCTCGCAGGCGCAAGAGTTTTTCTTACCACTACAGGACTTTGTGTCCTTATATTGACAAGTGCGGCCTGAGCCAGTATCCTTTGCGGGCTTTCCATTGGCTGGGGGGCGTCCAGCACCCGCTTTGGGCCGTTAGCTCAGGTGGTAGAGCAGCTGACTTTTAATCAGCAGGTCGCTGGTTCGAACCCAGCACGGCTCATGCGTTTTGTTTCGCAAGTCCCCATCGTCTAGCCTGGCCTAGGACACCGGCCTTTCACGCCGGCGACAGGGGTTCAAATCCCCTTGGGGACGCTTCCTTCCCTGCTATGCACTCCCAAGAATATCGCGCACGGTTGTGGTCAGATCGCCTGTGAAGCGGGCGCCCATTTGGCTGACCACATACGAGGCGGCACAGGCCCCGAGGGTGGCTGCCCGTTCGGGAGTCGCGTGTCGTGCCAAGCCATAGAGCACACCCGCAGCATACATGTCACCTGCCCCAGTGAGATCCACCGGCTGCGCCGCAAAGGCCGGCACATAGTGGGTCACTCCTGCATAATGGATATACGAGCCATTTTCGCTACACGTGACACACGCCTGTGGGCCGTCTTGCACAATGGCCTGGAGGGACGCCTGCGGGTCGCGCTGACCGGTATAGGCGGCGGCTTCGAGCTCGTTGGCAAAGATCAGATCGGCGTAGGTGGTGACAATGCGTTCGATATCCTCACGAAACCCCGCGACTACAAAGCCGTCAGAAAAAGAATACGCCACCTTTGTGCCGTGCCGGCGCGCCAGTTCCAGGGCGTGAAACGTGGCGGCACGCGTTGCATCCCCAGTGAGGAGATACCCTTCTAGGTAGAGCCAGTGGGATTGGGCAAGCAGCGCTTCATCGACGTCCTCAGGGCTGAGGTGGACCGACGCCCCGAGATACGTTTTCATGGTGCGTTCGCCGTCCGGCGTCACCAGCACGACACACAAGCCGGTGTGCGCTTGCGGTTTGAGCTGACTGGTGAGACGGATCCCCAGCGTGGCGAAATCCGCTGCGTAATGCTGCCCTAAATCATCCGCGGCCAACGAGCACGTATACGCCACCGCCCCGCCCATCTGGGCGATGCCGACGATGGTATTCGCGGCGGACCCGCCAGCGTGGAGCTCGCTCTCACGATTGCCGAGGTAGGCCAGGATGCGTGCCTGCTCTGCCTGGTCGGACAGCTCCATATGCCCTTTGCTGAGGCGGAGGTCTGCGAGTTCACTGTCGGTAATTTTGATCTGCTTGTCGACAATCCCGTTGCCAATCCCGTACACCATGTAGCGACGTGCGTTTTCCGTCATGCAGTGTATCCCCTGTCTCGGTGCGTGCTGTGGGTGAGCCATGCTGGCGCCGCGGTGCGGCGCGCTCACAACTGTAGCAGAGACCAGGCGCCAACGCAGCCCTGGTCACTCCGTGGCACGCACGGTGCTGCGCCCGGGTCTGCCTGGGGCAGAGCGTCAGCCCCTGCCGGCGGGTGCGCGCTGGTTGCTCCAGCTGTAGAGAGAGGCTATAATGACCAAAATCCCCCATTCTTCCACCACGTTGTGGCGAGGTCACGCGCAGCGTGCCTAGGCGAGAGCCAGAGGAGCAGCGACGTCTATGAGTCTCCCAGATCGCATGAAATTCGGTGTTTTTATGGGCCCTTTCCACCGCGTTGGGGAAAATCCCACCCTGGCGATTGCCCGCGACATGGAACTGGTCGAGTGGCTGGATGACTTAGGATTTGATGAAGCGTGGATTGGTGAGCACCATAGCGCCGGGTGGGAAATTATTTCGTCGCCAGAAATTTTTATTGCCGCGGCGGCGGAACGCACCCGCCATATCAAGTTGGGCACGGGCGTCATTAGCTTGCCGTACCATCATCCGTTCATGGTGGCCAACTGGATGGTGCAGCTCGATCATATGACGCGGGGTCGGGTCATGATGGGTGTGGGGCCTGGTGCCCTGGCGAGCGATGCCTACATGATGGGCATTGATCACACGGTGCAGCGGCAACGCATGGATGAAGCCCTCGGCGTGATTATGCGCCTCTTCACTGAGACGGAGCCACTGACCTATAAGAGCGACTGGTTTGAGCTCAATGAGGCCCTGTTGCAGCTGCGGCCCTATCAGCGGCCGCACATGCCTATCGCTGTGGCCTCGGTGCAATCCCCCGCTGGTGTGGTGCTGGCTGGGAAACATGGCGCAGCCGTGCTGACGATCACGGTACCTCGTGATCCCTCGCCCAACAACGCCTCGGACCTGCAACGCCTGTGGAGTATTGCCGAGGAGTCGGCGGCAGAGCATGGGCAGGAGGTCCACCGGGAAGATTGGCGTCTGGTGATTCCCGTCCACATTGCGGAAACGCGCCAGGAGGCCCGGGAACAAGCGCGGATGGGTGCCGGTCGCTACTTGCGAGAATATTCCGAGGGCACGAACGGACGGCGGCCCGTCTTTGACGGTCCACTCGACAAAGTCATTGATTTCATGTCTGATGCCGGTTTTTGGATTGTCGGCACGCCGGACGACTGTGTGGCCGGGATCAAACAACTGGAAGAGCGCAGTGGTGGCTACGGTGGCTTGCTCGTCCAGACCATCGACTGGGCTCCACGGGACAAGATGCTGCTCAGCTACGAATTGCTGGCGCGCTATGTCATGCCGCAGTTCCAAGGCACCGTCCTGAGCACGGCGGCGTCCAATCGCTGGGCGTTTGAGCGTCGTGACAGCTTGACGGCTGGACGCGTGCAGGCCATTGATCGGGCCCGCCAGGATTATGCAGCCCGTGCACACTAGCTCCGCATCGCGTCAGTCAGCACCTTGCGGCGGGCTGACGCCGCCCCTCCCAGTTGTCACCATGTATCGCAGTGCCCGCACAAGGCAGATGAGACCATCCAAAAGGAGATGCACCATGCTGAAGCTCCAACGGTCGCATATCGAGGCTCCCGAAGAGGAGCTGCAAGCCTTTTATGCACAGCTCCACTCCCAGCACATTACGCCAGCCTGGACTTCTGGCGGCGTCAGCCTTGAGCCCACGAGCAAGGCGGTGCCCTATGTCTGGCACTGGCACGACCTGCGTCCTCAGGCCATCCGCGCCGCCCAGCTCGTGGGTACAGACCAGGCCGAACGCCGCGTGCTACGGCTGACCAACCCCGCCCTCCATGGGGTCTCGGCCAGTAACACCCTGGTCGCCAATATCCAAATTGTCATGCCTGGGGAGATTGCCCGGGCCCATCGCCATTCGGCCTCGGCGCTGCGCCTGATCATTGAAGGCGAGGGCGGCTATACAGTGGTGAATGGTACCCGGGTGCCGATGTATCCCGGGGATCTCGTGTTGACGCCCAACTGGACCTGGCATGACCACGCCAACGATACCGACGCACCAATGATCTGGCTCGATGGGCTGGACACGCCACTGATTCGGCTCCTTGAAGCTGGTTTCTACGAGCAGTACCACCAGGAGTCGCAGGACATCGACGAGGTGCCCAATCCCGCTAGTGCGAAATACAGCGTCGGGGGCCTGCGGCCCGCCTGGGAATCAGCACCTACGGCCGACTACTCCCCGCTGTGGCATTATCCCCTGTCGCAGGCCCGTACCGCCTTAGAACGGCTGGCGGCACAGGAAACGGGGAGTCCGTTTGATGGCATTATCCTCGAATACACCAACCCGCTGACCGGCGACCCAGTCATGCCGACCATCGCCTGTTACATTCAGATGCTGCGTCCGGGCGAGCACACCAAGGCGCACCGCCACGTGTGCTGTAGCAATTATCACGTCATTGAAGGGTCAGGATATTCGCTGGTAGGCGACCGACGTCTGGCGTGGGAAGACAAAGATGTGTTCACCGTGCCGACCTGGACGTTTCACGAGCACGTCAACACGGGGAATCGCCCGGCACTGCTGTTTAGCTTCACAGACGCACCCGTGATGAAAGCACTGGGGCTCTATCGGGAACAGGCCCGAGGGTAGCTCAGGCTGAGAGGCCAGACACGGTGACAGCACCTTGGGGTTCCCCGCTCTGTGCACCTGACTCCTAGAGCATTTTCATAATTTACGCACTGCATATCCGGCTTTATAGAAGAAGTTGTTGCAATGGGATGGGGTGACCGCATCATAGATCTTACCAATGGCGCTCCAGAGGGCTTCGACGGTGCGTTCGGCGAGAGTGCGCA